>LAZR01001099.1_pt1 | contig 17898 bp, 15 predicted proteins | sample 329461 | NCBI WGS metagenome assembly LAZR01 (sample SAMN03002196, study PRJNA259156) | marine sediment metagenome | biome: sea floor; feature: Hydrothermal impacted sediments; material: marine sediment; isolation source: Loki non-amplified sample from Loki's castle hydrothermal vent sediment ...
AACACTATATTTGTAACATTTATTTTTTCAAAAAAATCTCTAGATATCACTTTTTTTCCAGAGCCCATTTTAAGATGGGCTGAAAATTTTTATAAAAAAGTTTTTGAGATCGAAAATTTTAAATTAATAGAAAATGATTTTGTAATAGATGATAAAAAAATAGCTGGAAATGCTATGTATATCAAAAAAGATCGCTTTTTACTACACACATCTTTTTTAATGGATTTTGATGATAAAAAAATGAAAAAATATTTAAAAGTTCCTAAAATAGCTCCAAAATATCGAAAAAATAGATCTCATGAAAATTTTTTATCTCCTCTTAAAGAAAAATATTCAAAATAAGATTCTTAATTATTGCATAAATGTTCCAAATTTTATTAAAAATTTGGTTAAAAGAGAAATCGAAATTTATTATAATCAATAATTTTAAAATATACTTACAAATTCAAAATCAACTAACAAAGAGAAAGCAGTAAGAAAAATTACAGTGATTTTATCTCTCTTAGAATATCACATCTTTTTTTATACTATTGATTAAATTTAAACTCAAGAATCTACTTCCTTTTTTTAATTAATTTTGCAGGAACTCCAGCTACAATTGAATATGGTTCAATATTTTTTGTGACAACACTTCCAACACCAATAATAGAACCAGTTCCTATTTTTACTCCGGGCAAAATAACACTCCGTGCTCCTATCCAGACATCATCTTCAATAATTACTTGCTTTATTTTCTGATATCCTTGTTTAACCATTGGGACTGAAATATCTGAAAACTTATGATTTTGTGTAAGTATTATCACTTCAGGACCCATCATAATATATTTTCCCATTTTCACAGGACCATATATTTGACATCTGGAACCAATTCCTGAAAAATCACCAATTTCAATTTGTTCACCAGTTCCAAACCAACATCTATTCTCTATATTTACATATTTTCCGCATTTTTTAAACAAGCTTCTTGCAAAATTGTACCTGAGTTTTTTTGATATTTTTCCTGCAAAACGAGTTGATTTGGGAAGCTTGTTAATGATTGAATAATAAAAAAATAAACGGATTTTTCCCATAATTGCGTAAAATTCTATTATAGTAATGAATTAGAAACTCAAGAATTTATTTAAAAATAAATTTCTCTAATATTGGTAATAATGAAAGTTAATTTTTAATAATATTATATTTTTTTTAAATTAAATATAATAGAAAAAGCCAATAAAGTGAAGTTTTATCTTTCATCAAAATGATTAAATTAATTTTTATCCTAATTTTATGATAATAAAAGAAGTTTTTTCAAGAATTAAATGAACGGAGGAAAAATGGAATAAATATGGAACAATGAATGTAGCAATAAGAGTGAAATATTCTCCGAATCAACGGGCGAAACTTATTCTGTTAATTTCTCAATTTAGTCAAACTAAAGATGAAAAGATACTTACAACATCAAGAACAAATCCATTGGGGGTAGGAAAATGATAGATGAATCGGAAGTAGAAAAGAACAAAATATATAATGTAAATATTATAATTATAAATTTATTGACTAACCATAAATTGAAACCAAACAATCACATTCTCTCTTTAAAAGATAATAGCACCACCATTAAGAGGTACTGAAAGATGAGTAATAATTTTAAATATATTTTTATAAAAAACCCCAACCTTTTTTACCTAGTCCTTGTTTTAGTGGCTATTATTTTTCCGTTGACCACTTATCCACGCATTTACGGAGTAGATGCATTTCAAGTGATGTGGATGGCAAATGCTCTTAGAAATGGGGCGTTATTTTCTGAAAATACATGGTTAATCCATCCTGCTTCCTACTTTGGGTATTATCCGTTTTCTTTTCGAGCGATTGGTGTTCCTTTGCTCCTTGCCTTTTTAATAAGTCTTCTAAACTTTTTTTCATTTGGTATATTAGGCATAGCTGAAGCGATATTAGCCCTAAATATTATACTCATCCTAATTATCTATAAAAGCTCTCGAGATCTCGGGAATAGACTATTTAAAGAAGAATGGAGTCGATTTATATTTGTAGCTGCTATTCTATTATCCCCGAACGTAATTAATGATACTACAATGACAGTGAGTACCAGAATTATTATAACAATTGTTATGATAGTTCTTTTAAAAATGAACTTAAAAGTATTAAACAATGAAAATAAAAATATTAACAAATTCAAAACAGCGATTTTTCTATTTTTACTCCTCTTGGTTGGTGCCTTAGTGCACAAACTTTGGATGGGTATGGTTATAACGATAATAATCATGATATTTACGGTTTTTATTCGAAAATATAATAAAATACAGCGACTTTCTGTATTTTTAATTCTTCCGCTAAGTATAATCGCTTTTTTTATAGGATTGGAATTTTTTTATATAGATCCTGGAAAAATATGGTCTCCCTTTTTTGATAATTCAACTTTAATCGGAGTAAGTACAAATCTCAGCATACATTATGCTCTACAAGCAGGATTGTTTTTAATTTTTTTTCCGGTGGGAGTAATAATAACATTGTACAAACTAACTATTTTATTAAAAAAATCTGATGATGATAAGAATGTACAACTCAATAATAAAAATCAGCAGTTTCTTAGAATAAATTTTTATTTGCTACTTTTTGTGGTACCCTTTTTATTTTTGGCTCCAAGTTTTTATGCAATAACCATTTTTTTACCAATTATAATCATTTTCTCGGTGTATGGTCTAATCTATATCAAAAATTATATTTCTACAACCTTTTCCAAGAAATTCGATTGGATTTTGCCGTGGTTTTTTTTATTTTTTTCTGTAGGATATTCATTTCTATACGTGCTAACAATATTAAGAATTGATCTGTGGTTTATGTTTGTATTGTTATCTATTGCCATATTTATATCTCTGGTTAGGTTTGTTATAGATAGATATGGCAGAAAAATAAAATCAAAAACTTCTTTCATTAATTTTGATAATTTTAAATTCGTACAAGGATTAGAGGTTCTCATATTAATTATCTCTATATTAATATTTTCAACTACAACTATCGTAGGACAATGGAGAGATGTTGATAGTAGTCCTTATCCTTGGAAGAATCGATATCTTACTGAAGAAGAACAAGAGATTATAAATTTTTTTCAAAATGAAGATGTTTTTGGACTAATCTATACTAATGTTCCTGAAATAGCAAATAGAATTTCTGGAGTTGGATTTTTACCCATTTTTAGTGATAGATCATCATCTATAGGAATAGCTTTATATTATGGTTTTATTAGTCCAAATGAAGTACATGAGCATACACTATTTTCCTTATTGGGTTTATCTGAATTAGAATTCTTTATGTTTAATGAATTAGATCCGATCCGATCTGTCAGAAATTTCATAATTCGATTGAATGTATCTTTAGAAGGACACTTATATATGTTACAATCTGAGTACAATGTGCAATATATAATAACAGAAAATGGAAATGCTTTATCAACTGGTGCAAGTTGGACCTTAATCCAATCTTTACCAACCGTATTCACTCCCGTATTTTCAACTCAACATTTATTAGTATGGAGAATATATTAAGCAATGATCTTTTCTTAAAAAATATTAATATATGTTGATTAGAGAAAACCGGTTTAACTTCCACTTCCAGAACTGAAAGTGGAGATAAAAGATTTATTACTATATCCAATTATTGCAACTTTTTTTCTATGACTATTAAGCACATGAATTAAAGCCGTATTATATAATATTGGTAAAAATTAAGCGATTTTTTCTTAAAAAAACCTCATTTTAAAAATGCAACATGATTTGAAAAGGGATAAACTCAATTTTCACCTACTTTACATGAAAGATTTTTAAATTAGAATTGATATTAGATAATTAAAAATAGAATCCTCACGGGAAATTTCAAATGACAAAAAGAATTTTAATAATAATACGCACTTTTTTAATGGGTGGCGGTGCGCAAAGATCAGCCGCTATTATTGGTACTAAGTTATACAACAGAGGGTATGATGTCTATTATCTCACCTTTTCAAATGCCTCCACTAAATATAAAACTAAAGGAAAACATTTTAGTCTAAATGAAAATTATTATCGTCTAAGGGAGGCAAAAGGGGTAAAAAATTTTTTTAAAAATACAAAAAAAGTTCTTAAATCCTTAATTTTTATTAATCCAAGAATAATTAAGGATTTTTCTTATAAGCATAATATTGATTTAATAATTTCATTTGAAGAGTTTATTAATTTACCTGTTGTACTAAGCAGGATATTATTAAATAATAAGTGTAAATTAATAGTTTCAATTCGTAGTAACCCAGATAAAAAATATGCAAAATCTCGAAATATTCTAAGTATGTTAATAAATTTTCTATTTAAGGTAATTACAATTAAATTCCTATATAAAAAAGCAGATATAATTGTCCCACTGTCAAAAGGAGTTGGCAATACGCTTTATAATTATGGTTTTAGTAAAAACAGTATAAAACCAATCTATAATTTATTTGATATCAATTTTTGCTTGAAACTATCCAAAGAAAAAATCCCTGTTGATTATAGAGAAATTTTTAATGATTCCTTTGTTTTTATAAATATTGGGCGACTCATCAAATTAAAAGGCCAAATCCACTTGATTAAAAGCTTTAAGAAAGTTGTAACTAAATACAATAAAGCAAAATTAGTTATTTTAGGTGATGGAATTCTTAAAAATTATTTAAAACAACTTGTTAAAAAATTAAATCTTGAAAAAAATATTCATCTTATAGGTGTGCACTCAAATATATTCCCATTCTTAAAGAAATCTAATTGTTTTGTCTTCACATCAATATGGGAAGGCTTTGGAAATGTAATTGTAGAAGCATTATCTATGAGTATTCCAGTGATTTCTGTTGATTGTAATTTTGGACCAAGAGAAATTCTTTGTCCTGAACTCGATCTATTAGAAGGAATTGAATATCCATATCATGGAAAATATGGTATTTTGACAAAACCATTCAAACCTAGAAAAAATTTTAATGATTTGATATTATCCGACGAGGAAGACGTATTTGGTAATTTGATGATTAAAATTATTGAGGATCCAGATATCCGAAATAAATATTCTAACGGATTAATCAGAGCTAGAGATTTTGATGAGAAAAAAATAATTCAGCAGTGGGAGAAAATAATAAATATAATATAAGAAAGCAATTCATAAAAAAAATAATCCATAAAATCTGTTAATCTGATGATTAATATAATTTCTCATTTCTAACATTAAAATTCCTCGAGCTTGAATAGGAATTATCGAAATTCAGAAGAAATTTTGATAATTTGATATTCTCAATAGAATGCAATTTTAGTCATAAGTAATGTGGAAATTAAAAGAATTGTTTTTATTTATCAAAAACAAATTAAAACATGTGAAAAAATGTTTATTAATTAAATTTATAGTTCTATGCTTATAGAAAAATAGAAGAGAATAATTTTTTTAATTTTAGAAGATAACCTCATAATAAGCACGTATGAAATTATAATTTTAATTAATCTTTAATGATTCCAGTTAAGTTTAACTTCAGATTTCTAACGAGAAAAAGGTAAATTAACTATCGCCTAAAACCTAAAGATTATCTATTAATATAGTATGTTTTTATATTATAACTAATTATCAAATTTAATGGTAATCATGGAGAATACTAAAAGGTAAATGTATGTTCACTCATGAGTTTTTTAAATTGGATGATGAAATCATAAAAAACAAGTTTTTTATAAAAGAAAAAAACCTTATGATATGGCCCCTAATACGAACGAGAGTTCTATATTATCTAATAACAAAGAAGTATAATCTTGCTATTGCTCATGCTGATCTAACTAAGTTATCTTTAAAAAATTTTAGATATATTTATAATTCTCTTAAATATGCCCCTTATAGATTGAATAAAAGGCGTAATATTATTTATTATGTTAATGCAAGAGGTCGCTTAAATAACAAAAATTTCAACATAGACGCGGATTATTATTCTTCTTTACTACCCAACACTTTAGTTATTGATGAGTCATATAGATGGCGTTATTACATTCCGAATAATACTGATAACTTTGCGACAGGAGAATATGGCGAATTAAAAGCTTTTTTACTTTATCAGATAAAAAGACTTTTTTCTAAAAAAAATAATCAAGGCATCGAAAGATTTATTGAATTTCTGAAAATAAAAGTTAATATTGAAGAAGATTTTGCTAAAAAAGTTAAAAAAAAATTATACTTATACTATTTTGGTTATGATTTTTACAGATCCTATCTTAAAAATGTTTTTAAAAAATTAGATCCTAAGGTTATTTTTGTTCGTACAGCCTCTTATGGAGGATTTAAAAGTATATTATTAAAAACAGCGAAAGAAAACGGTATACTAACAGGAGAATTTCAGCATGGAACCCTATATGAAGATCATTTTGCTTACAATTATGGAAATGCTGTTTGTAAAAATGAGCAATATAAAAAATATCTTCCAGATCATATATTGACTTATGGAGATTACTGGAATGATAAGATTAATATACCATCTAAGACAATAACTATAGGAAATCCTCATTTTTATGAAAATATCAAAAAATATAAAGAAATCAAAGAACAGAAAGACAGTATATTAATAATATCTCAAGGTACTATTACAGATAAGTTTGTTAATATTGCAAAGTATCTATCAAAAAAATTACCGAATTACAGGATTCTATTCAAATTGCACCCTGGAGAAGTGTCTTTTGAAGATAGGTATAAAGAACTATATAAATATGCAAATATAGAAATAGCTAAATCTGGAGATGTCTATAAATACATTGCCCAATTTGAAAATATTGTGGCTTGCTATTCAACAACTATATTTGAATCTTTAGGATTTAACAAGAAATTATTTATTTTAGACAATGATATGTCAAAAAAAAATATCCCGGAAGATATTGGAGTGAGATTTAAAGAAAACGAAGAATTAAAAGATTTAATCTTAAATACTAAAGCCCTAAATATTACTTATAATCTGGAATATTATTTTAATTCAAATTGGGAAGAGAATTACATAAAGTTTTTAAGAGAGGAAGTTGGGTTGAGATAACCTATTAAATCCGATTATTAAACATTATAAAATATACGATAAGGTATCTTAGTTTTATTAAAACTAATTAAACCTTAAAATTGTACATGTGTACTTGAGTAATTTGCAATTAACTTTTTATTCCCTCTTCCATTTAAAATGTTAAATGTTGGGAAGAAAAACATTTTTATCAGTAATTTCTTTAATCTTTATACGTTTAATCCAGGGAATAATTTTAGTTATTGCTGTAAATCAATTTTTACCAGTAGTATTTGGTTATGTGAATATAGCTTCATCTCTATTTGCTTTTTTTTTATTTTTTTCTGATTTAAATTTATCAACAGCTCATTTAAAAATAATGGCTGAAGAAAGAGAAAAAAGCATTGCGTTTTCAACATACTTTTTTCTAAAAATAATACTCATTATTATTTCTAGTATTAGTTTTATCATTATCATCTTCATATTATTAAATAATAATTTAATTTCAAATAACCTGAACCAGATTTCAATAATTATCGTTGTTTTTATTGACCGATTGATTTTTTCTATGCTCATGGTTTATAATTATAGCTTTCAAGCAACATTTAAAATCGCAAAAAAAGAAATGGCTACAATTAGTGGGCAAATATTAGGATTCATTTATGCTTTGATTTCCATCTTAGTTTTGAATAGCTTTATGTTGTATTTAATAAGTACAATTATTTCTAATATATTTTCTTTATCTCTTTCCATTTATTATGGGAGAGAATTTAAATTAACTAAAATTAAAAAAGATTTATTAATAAAATATTTTAAATTAGATCTCGTTTTTATTCTACCTTTTTTTTTAAACGTAGTTATAACTAATCTGGGCCCTTTATTATTCCTTCAATATTACAGTGTAGAATTATTAGGTGTCTATTATGTAATTGCTTCTTTTTTTCTAATGATTAAAGGAATAGAGCAAGTATTACGGTCGCTACTAATCCCAAATTTTTCTATCCTCTTTAAAAATAATAAATTAGATGAAATTAGTAAATCTATAAATTTATTTGAAAAGTATACCGCTATTTTAAATGGAGTAATAATAGCTATAGGGATAATATTTGGGGACTATATTATAAGAATATTATTTGGGCAAATATATCTTGAAAAAGGTTTAGTTTTATATATTGGATATCTTATAAGCTTATTAAGCTTCTCAATCATCGGCCCTTATACCCCATTAATTATTGCTTCTGAAAAATTTAAAATTTATACCGTGACTCTATTTATTAGTTTTGTTTTCTCTTTGATTTCCTGGATATTCCTATTTCCCGTTCTTAATATTCTGGCGATTAATTTAGGAACATGGATTTCAGTTATAGTTCAAACGATCTATATTAGGTATAGCTGTAATAAACATTTCCAGATTGGGAAAATGAAATTAAAAACAGCCCTAAATTTAATTTTCATCATATCCATGATCTTTATAAGTATTTATTTTTTTTACTTATATCTCTCATTCATATTAAGAATTATTCTATCCTTATCTCTCTTGATCTTATATTTTGGTTTCTTGATATCTACGAAATTGTTAACTAGGGATGATTTTAATTATGTTATTAATGTAATCAATCCCAAAAAAATGTTAGATTACATAAAAGAAGAAACAACAAATGATTAAATGAGTACAGAAAATTAGAAAAATGATCTCATAATCAGGTAATTTCATAGATAAGTATCCTTCTACCTGTATCGTAATAAGAAAAAATGCATTTTAAAAATGCAGGTATCATGGGATCTAAGGGATCCAATAATAAATTTAAAAAAGGGACCCTCTCTACCTCAATTCGTTCACATATGATGGTAAAATTTACTGATTGAACTACCAAAAAGAAATCATCAAGAGTTTTGACATTTACTCCCTGGATACTTCCTATTCCTATATAATACAAATAATTTCGATTTACTGCAATTATAATGTCATCTGGGTGAACTTTATTCTGTAGAAATTCACCTGCGATCCTAAATTCGATTTTTTGGGATTTATACTCATATTCTATTTTATTAAATGTAAAGTAAAATTGAAAAATTATTGGTGTTGAAATTAAGAAAAAATGATGAAATATAAATGCAAAAAGTAGATATATAATATTAAATACCACAAGTGAAATTACAAAAATTAGATTAAATCTACTGGCATTCAAGAATGCTCTAAATTTTTGAGTAACTCTCATTTTTTCAATTATTTTTATTCCTATTAAATCGTTTTTACTTTGATTGTTTTTATCAAATTAAACAATTTAAAAGAACTATTAATTTTGATAAAAAAAAGAATTTTAATAAAAATCTTTAATTTAGTTAATATCAGAAAAATTAAGTGTTCTATCTTGTTGGATATTGTGTCTCGCGATTTTACCGATGATATTTTTATACATAATTTGTTCAAAATCACTTTTTTCATCCGAAACCTTTAACCATATATTATCTTCAGAAAAAACTTCATTTTTATCAATATCTCTTTTAGCAACGATTTTCTTTTCTCGTTTTTTATATTTTTCTTCAGGATTATTCAAAGTATAAGAAAACTCGTATCCTTGAATTTTTATTAAGTTTTCTAATCTTTCTCTAATCTTTAATAATGTTTTTGAATTTATTGCTGCATTATAATCAATTCTTTTTTCTCCTTCAATTACAACAAGGTGCATTTCAAATATCCTTGATCCGCTTAAATAAGCATATTCAACTAAATTATATCTCATATTATCTTCAAAGGAAGTATGATCTGCATAACCAATTTCAACATTAAAAATCTTTTTCAGCTTATCAATTTTAGACATCTTTAAATCGTAATAATTAGTAGGAAAGGATTGAAAACCATACATAAAAATTAGATTTTGTTTTTGAAGGAAATTATAGACAAACATAATATCTTCTAAAGTTCTTCCACCAACCCCTAAAATAATAGTTTTTGAAAATCTTTTTAATTCTTTCAAGAATAATATATTTGTAAAATTTATTGAATGGAGCTCTATACAATCAATAGTTTCCTCGTTCTTTAAACAAAAATCTAATGCCTTCATATCAATCGGTAATATTATGATTTCTAAATCAGTCTGCGTTTTTGTGAAATTAATTATTTTTACCCACTCATCCTCTGTAAAAATATATTTTGGTGATTCACTAAAATTTTTATTAAACTTAGAGTAAGAGTCTTCAATATCCAGAAGAATTTGAAATTTAATTCCGTTAGTTTTACCCTCACAAGCCTCATGAATTTGATTTATTATGTATTCATAATCACCTTCATGAGAAAAAGCTGTTTCCGCTAGAAAATAAAATTTTTCTGATTTCTCGTTAATATCTTTTAATTTTATGATAAAAACTCTCCTCTAAATAGATTTTGTTAGCTTTTTCTATTTTTTTATTGATTAACTCATAATGATTATATTCAGTGAATAAAGGCAACCATGCATGGGCTTTGATGAATCTGTTTTAATTTGTGACGAAGTTGCTCCTGTTCTAATATCGTTTGGCCAACAGGCACTTCTTTTTTAGTAAACTTGCTGGCCTTTTTGGCTCCCGGTTCAGGATCCTCGGCCCAACCCGTGCTTGTTTTTCCCCAATCTTCTGGAGTATCTATAGTCAGACTCGAAAATTCATTTTGTTGATTTTTGGGTGGAATTAATACACCACACTTGTATTTTTCAGGATTGAACATATATAAAAATAGATATTCGCTTTTGTAAGGATCTATATTATTGTAGCAATCTTTTAAAGCAGTTACCCTCATGACTTCTGCTGTTACTCCTATTGATAAAAATTCAGTTCTTGTATAGTCAAATTCATTCTTATTATGCTCATTAATCATTTCATCCAAATAAAAAAAATCTGTAAATAAATTGTCTCCTGTAATTCTGACAACATTATCTGCTTTCTCTATGTTAGCAACATCTAGCATTCGGTCAATTACTGATTCTCGACTACCTTGATAAGATTTAATTTTATTTTTATTAGCAATATCTACTAATATTTTATCTTCGCTATCCACTGAAGTACAGAGGTAAATTTCATCTAAATTTTTAGTTTTTTTAATTCGTTCTATTAATAATTCAATCATTTGTTGATTTCTGATTTTCTTTAATACTTTTTTTGGTAATCTTCTTGAATTTGTTCTAGCAATTATACAAGCAATTGTCTTCATGAAATTTTTCCATTTTCTTCTTATTTGCTTTAACTCTATGATTTATACTAGAAAATCTATTTTTCTTGATGGACAAACATGGTTTACTCTAAATCTTCCCAATATAATAATTCATCATATACTTTGTTTTTCTTTAATTTTCTGCTAATCACATACTTGGTTTCATCAGGTCTTATACCACTACCGGGCCGTTTAAAATTTAAATCTGTTAAACTTATTGTATCTCCCACTTTCATTTCTTTATTTAATACTATACTTCTCCTAAATATTTTCATCTTTTCTTTTTCATCTTCAGAAACAATTCTTTTGAATACTCCTAATGCATTAGCAATTTTTTTGGATTCTTCACATATTACTTTTAATTCATTTGGGTTTGCAGAAATTTCATGATCCCAACCAGGGAGATCTTTGTCAAGTGTAAAATGCTTTTCTATTAAACAGCACCCTAATGCTACTGAAGCGAGAGGAAGGGAGACTCCAAAGCTATGATCAGAAAAACCGATTGGATAAGGAAATGCTTTTTGTAGCATTTTTATATTATTCAAATTAATATCCTCATTCTTTGGGGGATAAATTGAAACACAATGTAATATTACAATTTGGTTATTGCCTTGTTCTTCAATTACCCTTACAGCTTGTTCTATTTCTCCCAATGTAGACATTCCCGATGATAAAAGAATGGGTTTTCCTTGTTTAGCTATATATTTTAATAATTCGAGGTGATTAATATCCATTGAGGCGACTTTGATAAAAGGAACATCAAGTTGCATTAACAAATCTACCTCTGGTTTTGTAAAAGGTGTTGAACTAAATTCTACACCAAGACTTTCACAGTATTTTTTTAATTCAAAATGTTGTTCTTCTCTTAAATAATATTTTTCGACCATTTCTCTTAAGGAACCAAAATGCTTTTTGGGAGAATCATCATAAGACTGATTACGCTCAAATTCTTCATTAGAAACTAGAGAATTTTGATTCCAAGACTGAAATTTAACCGCATCAACTCCACATTCAAATGCACTTTTAATCATTCTTTTTGCTAGATCCATATCACCATTGTGATTGGCTCCAATTTCTGCGATTATATAAGGTTCAGTAAAGTTATTTATTTCCTTATCACGTAATTTAATCACTGAAATTCCTCCCTTAAGCTTTGTCTAAAATTTTAATATTTTAACACCTAATACTCTATTTGAATATTTGAAATTTATATATTTAATATATTTTTCCTCACATTGTTGAAATTTCAAATACATTGTTAATAAGATAATGGTGAAAATTATTATCCCTTTTCAAAAATGTGTTTAGGGAGATTATACTTATTTACTAAAAAACCCTATCTATTTTAGTCCGTTTAATTAAATATTGATATTATAGTGATTTAAGAAATGAAAAATTTTGTTATTATTGGAGCAGGGGGATTTGGACAAGAGGCTGGAGAAACTGCTAAAAGAATTGATGAATCTGATTCGGATTTTCGATTCATAGGATATATAGATGATAATAAGGAATTACATAAAACATTCTTAAATGAAGTGCCCATACTGGGAGATTTAAACTGGATAAACGATTCCTTTAATGAAGAGGATCTATATTTTATGTGTTCAATAGGAGATACAATAATTAAAAAAGAAGTTGGTGAAAAAGCGCTAGATAAGGGTTATACACCCTTTTCAATCATTCACCCAAGTGTAATTATTAGATATGGTGTTAAAATTGGGGATGGTGTAACTATTGGACCAGGAACTGTAGTGGCTCCAAACGTACATATTAAAAATAATGTTATTGTAAATCAAGTTTGTTCATTAGGTCATAATGATGTTATTAATGATTACTGTACTATTTCTCCTTTATCAGCTATTAGTGGAGGGGTTGTTTTGGGGGAAGGAGTATATTTCGGTACAGGTGCTTCTATATTGCAATATATAAATATTGGAGAATTTCCCTCTTCATAAAGGATATAAATTCTTCCATTATTATGTTTAATTTTTTCAAATAATTCACTTTGACTAAAAGCAAGACTCTTCCCTAAATAAATACAATTTTGTATAAAAAGTATCTCTCTAGAACAACCACTCCTATCCCCGATAATTACTCTATATCCCTCCTTTATAAGATGATAGGCTAATAATAACCTACTATCAAACTCCCGACTTTTTACTTCTACTGGTAAAACTACTGTGATTTTCTTTTTCAAGTCTCTCATAACCTTATGTTTACCCCCAAAATGTTCGGAATAATTGCTTGTTTCTAAATTCATTGAACTTGATTATTCAGTGCACCCTTCTCTAATTTATCTAATGTTTTTATATTTTCCCACCAAAATACTGAATCTGAGTAGTTAGAATTTATATATTTTATATATTTTTTCTTAAAATCAGGATTATTTATTTTTTCTTCTAACAGTAAAATTTTTTCTAGAAGAACTTTATATTTATCATCAAATTGTTTCATAAAATCGTAATGATATTTTTTAACCTTTAAACCCGTCCTTAATTTTTTATCTGTTAAATAATTAGTATAACCCGCAGTACTGTTAGAATATATTCTATAATATGTTTTAGTATTTACTTTTTTACCGCAACCCCCTTTTGATAATAAGTAGCTATGAACATACCAATCATATGCTATCATCCGATCTGTTATAGGCATTATTTTTAAGTTTTCCCTTTCTTTTCTCACATTAAGAGCTGTATGTGACATACCAATAAAATTATAGTTTTTTATTTTTTCTAAATTTTCTATTTTTTTAGGTAATTTTCCTTTGAAGAAATCAGTTTCCTTATTAGATAACAAATACAAATCATTATAAAAAAAAGAAACACTTTTTTCATAGGATTTAATTAAAATTTCAACCCTATCATTAGCCATAACATCATCCGCGTCTGCAAATATCAATAGGTCATAATTATGTTTAATGCTATGATCAATTATCAATTTTCTAACTTCAAAAATATTTAATTCATCAGTATTATACATTGTCATGCCATCATAACCATGACTTTTTAAATCTTCACTTAAATTGTCATCAAAAATTAAAGTATCAAATTCTTCTGTAGTCTGGTTATCTAATGAAATGAAAAAATCTTTTAAATATTGTTTTATAATGGGATAAACAAAACTAACCAGTAATGTTTTCATTATCCATCTCTTTTTTCTACTCTTTTCTTACCAAATTATTCTTGCTCAATTCGGTTTTAAAGGTCTTTATTTCTAGATATAAATAAGGTTGATATATTTTTATAAGTTGTTAAATAATATGAGCTTATGAGTCAATTTATGAAAAGAGGTGAGAACGTTAAAATTTTTGAATACGCTAAAATTTTAAACCCCGAAGTTATAGAAATCGGGGATTTCTCTGAAATTGATGATTTTACCTTTATTTATGGAGGGAAAGGAATTAAAATTGGAAAATATGTTCATATCTCTAGATTTGTAAGTGTAATCGGTGGCGGAAAATTATATCTTGGTGATTATTCTGTATTAGCTGATGGAAGTAGAATCCTTACTGGTACTGATACATATAAAAATGGTGCAAGGATGTCAACATGTTTACCAAAGGAACAAAGGAATGTAATTGTATCTTATGTAAAAATTGAGAAGGATGCTTTTATTGGAACTAATTCTATAGTACATCCGGGAGTTACTATAGGTGAGGGAGCAATAATCGGAAGTAATAGTTTAGTTCTAAAAGATATTAAACCATGGACTATAAATGTCGGTTCTCCAACACGAATAATAGGACAGCGACCAAAGATAGAATTACCAGAATTGTGATTAAAACCTGTTTTTGATTTATTTAATGTTCAGGTATAAAATTCTTCTAGTTTGTTAATAATAAAATTCTGATCTTCTTGAGTAAAACTTAATGACATAGGTAAAGTCAATATTTTTTTTGAAATCTGTTCTGTTATAGGCAAATCTCCTGCAGAATATCCAAATTTTTCTTTATAATATGATTTTAAATGGATTGGATAAAAGTAGACCTTTGTATAAATTCCCTTTTTAAGAAGATAATTTTGTATCTCCGTTCTATCTTCGGGATGCTCTAGAAAAATACTATATAATTGATAAACAGTATATGATTCATTTAATTCCGGAATATTTTGAAATCCTTGAGTTTTTCCTAAATTATTATCGTAGTATTTGCCTTTCTCCCTTCTAATTTTAATAATTTCATCTATTTTAGATAATTGAGCAACTCCTATTGCTGCATTTAAGGTGGGCATTCTATAATTATATCCCACTTCTATATATTCCATCTCATTTATATTTGAAAAATAATCTACCCCGTTATTTTCTACTCTTCCATGTGATCGTATTAATTTTAATTTTTGAAAAATATTTTCATCATCAGTACAGATCGCTCCACCCTCTCCTGTTGTAATTATTTTATTTTGACAAAAACTTAACATTCCAGATGTACCAAATGTTCCAGCAAATTTATTTTTCAATTTTGCCCCAAAACTTTCTGCTGTATCCTCAATTAAGAATAATTTATAATCTTCTGCAATTTCCTTAATGGCTTCGATATCCTTACAAACTTTACCTCCATAATGCACAGGAATAATTGCCTTCGTTTTTGGATTAATTTTTTCCTTTAAAAACTCAATATCTAAACCTAATGTCTTTTCTTCTATTTCTGAAAATACTGGTTTGGAACCTGCTAGAATTACGCAATTAGCAGTTGATATGAAGCTAAAAGAAGGTACTATTATTTCTCCGGAAGTTAAGCCATGTGCTAATAATACTGAATGCAATGCAGAAGTGCCAGAATTAAAAGTTACAACGTATCTTTTATTTAAATATTGCCCGAGTTTCTTTTCAAAATCAACGATTTCTGGTCCCGTTGCCCAATATGAACCTCTTTTAATTACTTTATTTATCATTTCAATATCTTCTTGGTCCCAGTAGATATCAAATAGGGGATACTTTTTATTCATCCTTTTTCACATTACCTTTTATATCAAGTTTAGTTCTAAAAGTAACTTTCTTAGCTCTTGTTTTGACAAGATTGGTGCATCATCTGTATTATAATGAAAATTCTTATCGAGAATTATTTTTGAGCCATTTATTTGGATTTTAGGAGATGATGAACCCAAATCTAATTTTGGATCAGGATAAATAATATACATATCTTCAGTTTCATAACAAGTGGTAAATTCATTGGGTGATATTAGTAATTCATTTACTTTTTCCCTCGTACGTGATCCGATTGTTTCAATATTAATCGATTTGGGATCCTTACCGATTTTTGGTGCATATTCTTCAATAATTACTTCAATTAAATCTTTAATAGATATCGTGGGCATCTTAAGCACAAAAATTTCCCCTCCTTGTGCTAAGGTAATGGCTTTTAATACTAATTTGACCGCTTGACTTATGGACAAAAAGAATCTTTTCATATTTTTATCTGTTAAGGTAACAGTATCTCCCTCTCTAATTTGTTTTTTTATCAAAGGTATGATTGATCCTCTTGATCCTAATACATTTCCAAACCGAACACATGAGAAGATTGTTTCTTGCTTTCCTTTTGCTAATTGTCGGGATATTACCAAACGTTCTCCTAACATTTTAGTTGCTCCCATTACAGTTGTTGGATTAATTGCTTTATCTGTAGATATTTGAATAAATTTCTTAACATTATGATTTAATGCAACCTGTATTAAATTTTCTAAACCAATGATATTAACCCTTACTGCTTCCATAGGATTGTATTCACTAATGGGAACATGTTTAATTGCAGCAGCATTAAACACATAATCAACACCTTGGATTGCTCTATCAATTCTTTCATAATCTCTAATATCTCCTAATAAAAATCTTAATTTATTCAATGAATCCTTGAACTTTAACTTTGTATTCCATAATTCATTTTCTGAATTAGTAAGAATTCTAATAGTTTCAGGATTATAATTTAATATTTGGGAGACTATCTCAGACCCAATGGAACCTGTCCCGCCACAGACAAGTATTATTTTGTCCTCAAAAAATTCTCGAAAGTTCAAATGAAATGCACTTAGATAAAATTGTGGATTATTTAAATGTATATATTAAATCTGCTATTTTTATTTTATGTTATTTTTTTCTTCTCGATAATACTCTACTTTCTTCTTGGAGAGGTACCTAACACATATTTAATCATTTTAATTTTGCAAAAATCCAATCATCCTCATTTCTGTATAGAATATTAAAATCAGAGTATAAATTTGTTTGAAAATCTGCATCAGCAAATTTTACATTAAATAACACATGCGAAACATTCATAAACTCAATATCTCCCTTAAATTCAATGTAATCAGTGGAATTTAAATAATGCGTAGAATTACAATCAAAAGTATAATATATTTTTTCTAAGTCCTCTACTTGTATTAAGGCAGACAAGAAGTGAATATATTTTCCATCCTGATCCTCAACAAGTAAAGCCTTTTCTGTATATGATGGATTTACATTGAAATAATTACCAGCAAACAAAACAACATCTGTTTGGCTATCAGTAAAATAATAACGCGTCCATTCTGATTTTCTAGGATAATTAAGAGTATAATAAATGCCACTTAGGGAAATAACTGACATCATGAGAAATGCGTTAGCAATTCTTTTTATAGATTTTTTTTCAATAATTTTTTTAATTCCTCTTTTGTTAGCTATATTTTTATTTAATTTAATTTTACGAATTGATCTTCTCACTAAAATTATAATAACT
>LAZR01001100.1_pt1 | contig 17894 bp, 22 predicted proteins | sample 329461 | NCBI WGS metagenome assembly LAZR01 (sample SAMN03002196, study PRJNA259156) | marine sediment metagenome | biome: sea floor; feature: Hydrothermal impacted sediments; material: marine sediment; isolation source: Loki non-amplified sample from Loki's castle hydrothermal vent sediment ...
TTGCCGTTGAGCGATAGAAGAAAGGTCACCCAGGCCTCAGCCTCGTCCCGCTGCATCGGCGGAATACTTAACCCCATCTGCCATCGCTGGCCCTGGCCAACCTGCACCTGTTCCTGAAGGGTAAACGGTGAGAGGGTAGAACCCACTACCGATTGACCTACCAGTTCCGCTCGGATAATTCCGTTCCCAGGCGTGGGGGGAAGTACCCTTGGAAAAATAATTGCCATGCTATCCTCCTCCCCTTAATCTGGCGTCGGCCAGGGTGGCCAGGGACTGGGCCACCGCCTGTTGTTGAAATCTCTTAAACATAGCGGCTACCCTAAACTCTATCCCCGGATCGGCCCCTCGGGCATCAATTTGATTGATAATCGTAACGTTCCCTGCCCCCCTCTTTAGGTCGGCGTTAGACACTATGGTACCCGGAACGTCAGGGACGAATAACTCTCGACCCTTTTCACCCACCTCGACGGGAAAGCCAACCGGGGGCCGACCTCCACCCGCGAAGCCGGGAAGCTTGACCCCGCCAAATATCTTGGTAAAGAAATTTTGAAGCGGGATGGTAACCGCGACCCTTAATGCGATTCTGGTAATATCTTGAAAAAGACCCTTCAATACCTCCCTAAAACCCTTTCCCCCTAGGATAGCATCCTCAAATGCCTGTCCGATGGTATGAGCATAATCCTGCATCGCATCATTGGCCTTAATGGTCGCCCGTTCCATCTCATTTATAGTTTCTATGGCCTGCGGCCCAGGGCCACCCAGGGTTCTTATGTCGAGTTGGCCCCTTGAAATGGTTGAGGCCAGGGCCTCCCTCTCCTCCCTCTCCTCGCGCAACCGCTCGATGATTCTCTTGGTGGCCCTTATCTCTCTCTCGATGGCCGGGGGGAGCTTGCTCTTTATCCGAAGTAAATCGTTTACGGAGTCCCGTACCTTTTCATAACGGTCCCTAAGTTCTCTTTGCGAGTCTGAATTTTTATCGGTCTTATCCGCAACGTCGTCATTCGCCTTTCCCAAATCCCCAAGTGATTTTGCCGACTCATCAGCCTGTCTTTTAAGTTCAGCCTGAACTTCTTTTAGGTCAAGTATTCTCTCCTTTACCTTAAGCAAACTGTCTACCGTAGAATTAAGTCGCTCTACAGTTTTCTCAACGCCGTTCCCGGTGATACCCATGACCTTCGCGAGGGTGGGAAATCTTTCTATAAGTTTTTCTATTACCAGCTGAATTTCTAAGACTCCAGCCTTGGCCCCTAGGAGAATAAAGACCAGCGACTGCCAACCTTGAACGACGAAGGTCAGGGCCCTTGCGGTTAGGTTCAAGATTATTCGAAGGCTGTCGGTTCCCCCGCTTATGTCCCCCATTACCAACAGGGCACTTTGAAGGGCGGGGGTAAACTCCTCGTTAAATGACTTGATAAATTCCGTCTGAATCTTTCGACCGGCAATCGCAACCTGTTCCCCGAACGTAGCAAAAATCTTTTCAGCCGCCCGCGCGGTAACGTTTCCGTCGGCCTGGGCCGCCTCAAGGTCCTCGATAATTCGAGCAAAGTCACCCGCCTGTTTCCCGGTCAAGGCCAGCACGCCGTTAAGGGCTTCTTGACTTTCAAAGAATTCACCGGCCTTCTCGATATTCCCACCGGTAATTTCTCCAAGAATCTTTAGGGCACCGACCAGCCCATCCTTAGCGATGACGTCCCTTAGGTCGGCGGCCGTAAGTCCCGCGGCGGCTAGGGCCTCCCTTGATTTTTCGGTTGGTTTGATGACCGACTTCATAACTTGCTGGAGAGCGGTCACGGCCTCGGAGGTCTTGAATCCCCCGAGGGTAAGGGTGGCTATCGCCGCGTTAAGTTCGGTTATCTCGATACCGAGAGCCACCGCGTTAGGAATGGCCTTACCTAAGGAGGTGGCAAGCTGTTCCGCCGTGGTCTTACCATCTTGAACGGTAGCGAAGAGAACGGAACTAATTTCATTGGCCTCGTCGGCTGACTTACCATATGCGTTCATAATCGTGGTAAGAACGTCTACGGCCACCGAGGTACTGGTCAACCCGGCCTTAGCGAACAGGGCGGCCTCGGCCACCAGTTTAACGGCCTGGGCGGGTTTAACCCCGGCGGATAATGCCTGATAAAGTCCCTCGGTTAATTCAGTGGCCGATCCCAGGGCCGGGTCCAGGTCTAGAATCTCCTTCCGAAGATTCTCTAACTGGGCCACCCCCTGCGGGGTCCGAGTATCAATCAGGGTAGATACGTTTGCAAAGGCTTTTTCAAAGTCAATGGCGGCGGAGGTCATATCCTTAAAGATCTTTACGATGGCCAAGGCCCCGAAGGCGGCCCCTACCGTCAAGGCGAGGGACTTGATTCCCTTGAGGGCGGCCCCGAGAGGTCCCCCGAATCCCTTGGCGGCCTTCTTACCGGAGCGCTTGGCCTTTTTCTCCACGTCGGATAGGGCCTTGTCTACCCCCTTGGTATTACCGAAGAATCTGTAGACTCCATCACCTAAATTTATCATTATCTTTTTTCTTTCCTCCGGCCTTTACGAGCCTGATGCCCGTTCCACCTGCTGAAAATTCTTCAAGAGAAACATAGTTCTTTTTACCTGACCTCAGTTCTGCCCCGTGAATCTTAGCTTGAAATTCTCTTTCAGCCACAATCCTCTCACTAAGTTTTTCAAGAAGTAGTTCAAATTTTTCCTCTGTCCAAGTAGCGTTGATATACTCCGGAGTTAGTCCCCATTCTTTTAGGGCAATTTCATAGACTTGCCCAACACCGGTGCCACGAGGTTCAGCACGCCTTCGAGAAGGTCGAAAAAAGGGAAAGCTAGCCGCCATATCTTAAGAAAGGCCTGCATCAACTCGCCCTCGTTTGCGGTTTTCTCAATAAACTTGCGAGGTAGATTCGGCGCGTAGGCAAAGAACAAATCACTTACGCGCCGAGGAAAAGATAAAAAGCTGACTTGCATCGCGTCTACAAATTGCTCTGTCTCGTCTTTCCTCTTCAAGAAGGTAAGGAGTCGCGATTCTTTTTTGAACACCTTCGCGACCCCTTGAAACTCCTTGAAGAATTTTTCCCGCCAGAGATATTGCTGGTTGATGGTCAGGGGTTGAATTTCATATTCCGTACCCCCCAGTGATACCCTGATAAAAGATTGAAGAATCTTTACATCTTCAGTTCGATTCTTCTCCATGCCCCCTCCTTTCTATGTCGATACGGCGGTCCAGTCGACGAACCTGGCGAGACGCTCGGTCTTTGCTTTTGAACTGTCGACGATGGCCCGAAACTCAATTGGAATCAAGGTTACCTCATCCTTCTTGTAGGCGTGAGATACCTGGCCGAGCGATACGGCCTTCCAGACCAAGGCCAGCCTCCAGCCCTGTGTACCGTCGGCGACCGACTCCGGAGACTCCACCTCGAAACCAAGTTGAATTTCATTGATGGTTCCAGAGCCGAAGGTCAAAATATCCTTGCCCGTAATGCCAGACCCGGCAGACTCTTGTGAAAATGCCGAGGCCGTGATGGCGAGTTTCAGGTTCCGAAGATCAGCCTCAACTACCGGTACTTGAACCAACAGCTCTTCTCCGGTCAGGATTCTCTTAACCGGCGCCAGTTCCTGGTCCACCTCGATGTCAAGTACCTCCGGAGTATATTGGAACTCGATGCCACCCTGGGTAAAGCCGACCTCCACCCAACCCCCGGGCCACACCAGGTTGTTGAGGTTCTCATCCGGCGCGGTGGTTCCTACCGGGGAGGTATAAAACCTTCCCGCTCCGATTAAAATGTTTTGAACATCCGTGCTCATTTGTTTCCTCCTCTATCTCCCGATGGCAATCGCCGCGAGACTGATGTCGGTTACGGTGTCGATGGTAATTTGAACCTTCCCGTTCACATCATTGAAAAGGCTCTCTTCAAACGGACCGGCCACGTATAAGGTGATAGCCGCTATGACCTGGGTAATGTTCAGGGAACGTTTGTGGGAACAGGGTACGCTGACGATGGTCACCGTTCCAGTGGGCGTGGTACTACCATCTATGAGAAGAAGCGTATTCCCGTTATTTGAAAATTCCATTGTACTGGCGGCAGGGGTCAAGGTATATACCGTCGCTGAGGTTCCACCCGATGATTGAACCGGAATATTCGTTGCCATTCGATTTCCTCCTTAATTTTCTCTGAATCGTACTCGGTAAAAACTTAAAACACTGAACCAACCGTTATCCGGGTCTACGATATCTTGACCTAAGACATCCTCAAAGGCAGTCAGCATAAAGCCGACCCCCGGAATATTTTGGTTGGCCTTTCCATGAAGCGCATCATGCAGGAGTCGACTGGTCTCCCGGGCCTTCTCGGCATCGGTACCGTGCCAACAAGTAATCTGAAAGGTGGTCTCGATGATTGGAATTTCTCCCAGGACCCTACCATTCGCCACGAATAGATTGATGGCCGGAAAAGTAGCCGACTGAAGAAGCCGGGGCGTCCAGACGCGCGTGGATACGTTGGCCACCAGGGGGGCGTCCGTGGCTAAGAAGGCAATAAGGGCACGATTGACGTCAATCATCTTTTAAACCTCCCCCAATATTTCCTCTAGAATTTTTTCCCGGTTTTTCTCTACCGCGGGTCGAAGGTACGGGCGGGCCGGCATCTTGGAGGTCCCGACCTCCAGGTACCCTCCATAACCTGACTGAGAAAAGATAGAACCCTCGATGCCGTCCGAGGTCCGCTTCAGTTCGAAATTTATGGACCGGCGATTATTTCCAAACTCAAATGGAGAATTCTTCACGGCATCCGGAAGTACCTCAAGGAGCATACCCCTTTGAAAGCCGCGTTCGATGGCATCCAGAAATTTACCCTTGACCCCCTTACCGAACGTGGTCGTTACCTTCAGGTCCAAAACCATATTATGCCTCCACTAGTTCCAGCTCTAATTCCAGATGATGAACGTGTCCCGCCGCATCCTCTACGCTCAGAATGTTATAGACTACTGTGGAGATTACTACCCGGTCCTTCTCCGTCACATCCTGAGTCTGTAGAAACAGGGTATGGGTTGATAACCTCATCTCGCTCTTAACCTTAAATTCCTTGCCCTTTGATTTCTGAATTCGACATTTGGCATTTGCGGCCAAAGAATCCCAGGTTCCCGTAGGTCGATTATAACTGTCCAGAACCCCCGGATTAAACCGTTCTAGGTTACAGGTAATATTCAACCAGGTCGTAAAGGACATCAGCCGCTCCTTAGCAGTCGATTCCAGACAATCTTATTGCTGTTCTCCGGGCTTAGGCTTTGTTCTGCGTAACCTACTACCGGGTCAGCCTCCCGCATCTTCGCCGCCGTTGCCAGAAGCATCTCTGCCATCTTGGTACCAGTTACGCTATAGTCCCCTATCTTTTCCATCTTAGAGAGCAAAGACGCGCTGGAGGCCATAACCTCCAGGGCAAGCGCCGAGGCGTGGACGATGTTACTATTTTCATCGGCTAAAAAAACCTGGATTTCTTCATCGTGAAAGATTATATTTGCCGAGTCCGTATCTCCGATTCGACTTCGAACCTTTCCCACGTTATCCAATGCCGTGACGTCAAAGGTAAATGACATTATTGTGTCCTTCCTTTATCTAACAAAGTCTGCATTCGACCCGTATGGATATTTTTCTTTTGAAAGAAATCCCTTATGAGAAGAGGATTGGACCGGGTAGGCGACAGGATTATCCCCAGATTCCCACTTAGAATGGAAGTCGTCGTGATAATCCCCGCCAGGGAAAGGTCTATATTTATGTTACCGGAAAGCGTGGTAACCGCGGTTACCCCTCCTGCCAAGCCTCGAGTAATACCCACCTGGCCCACCAGGCTAGAGATTCCGGCGATAGGACCAGCCAAGCCTCGGGTTATTAGAACATTTCCAACCAGGGCAGAGGCCCCGGCGATAACCCCGGCCAGAGGATGGTCTACAACCAGGTCTCCCGCCAGACCTGAGATCACCCCAATGGAACCGGCCAGGTCAATCATACCCACTACAGTCAGGTCGGCATCTAGGGTTGAAATCCCAATGATTACTCCCGCCAGGGGCCTCTTTATACCAAGGGTTGCGGCAGGTAGGGCAGAGGTGGCCGATATTGTCCCCGCCAGGGAATGGTCAACGGCCAAGTTTCCGACAACTGTGGAGACGGCCGGGATGATACCGGCTAGTATAAGCTTATTAAGAACAATGTTGCCGACTAAAGTTGAAAGACCGGCAATAGAGCCCGCAAGTTGATGGGTGGTCCCTGCCGCCACTGGGCGGATAGCCATAGTCTGTGCTACCCATCCTTCGGTAGAAAGACTTGCCGTAAAGGTTCCTGGATCATCTGAGGCTGCATTTAACTCGCGTCGGGCCGATGCTAAACAGACCGATGCAATATCTGCGGCGTTTGCTACCAGAAAAGCTCCATCTGTATAGCTTGTTGGATAGGCGGATATGGTTATCGAGGCGGCGCCCCCATCATCAATTCCCATTAACGCCAAGAATAAAGTATCTTCTGCTCCCCAACTGGGACTAAGTGACGGCGGATCAGGGTTTGCATCGGTTCCCGTAGCGGAGGTTCCTACCTCCGGTGGTGTTGTACCGTGCCAAGAAGTAATCCTGTAGGTATCTGCGACGGCGAGATTGCTACTGCTTGTAACGAAATCAACGGTTGTGGAATCTTCGGTACCATCCGCGATTTTGTAGTACCCGTTATATCTAATATCCGAGCCGACCGTGGTATTAAATAGATTGGTCCACCCCGAAGGAGTGGTCACCGTGAAGGTTCGATCGCAGACGAAAAAGACCAACAGCAAATCACCCGAATCCACTGTGGCGGGCATAGTAACTGCATGGACAGTTGTGGAGATTGTGAATGCTTGTTGCGCTCTACTCGAAACAACAGGAAAAGCCATTAGCTCTCTCTCCGCCTTTCCCCCTTGGGGATTCCCTAGGGGACGGGATTTACCCTTGTCCCGTCGCCCGGCAAAGGGACCATGACAGCCCTCGCCTCCACGCTGTCTATACTTTCAAAGTCGCCGATCTCTGTTCTTAGCACCGTTGTAGCCACAAATTTACGTAACCCTAGTCTTTGATTGTTAGCTCCGTCAATCAGGTGCGAAAGTCCAGTCATTGGCGCGCTTGCTCCCGCTGGGGCAGGTTCCATCCCGAGCGAAAACCTCTGCCCGCCCGTGATGTCCCACAGATGGAACGCACTAATACAATCCAGTTCGGTGGAGTCAGCACACCCTCGAGCGGTTGCCGAAAAGTGTGGGTAATCCAAGGTCAACAAAAACGGTTCGCCTACGGTAATCTTTGTAGGTGGTGCTTGCGCAAACAGCGGCATGGCCGCCAACAGCATTACCAGAATCAGTGTTTTCATTTTTCCTCCATCCATTGTTTTAATATCGTCAAGCTGGCCCGTAATCCATTAAGTTCAACCTTCGCATCTTCTGCGTCGACCACGACACGAGACAGTCTTATTTTGAACTTGTCAATAAGTATCCTCGCCTTCTCTAGTTCTTTGACCTGACTGAGCAGAGAATCCATTTACGCCTCGGCGGCTACAGTTCGGTGAGCCCCGGCAAAGAACCCGCGCAGGTTCATTTCGATACCCCTTAGTCCAGGGTAATGTCGAGCGCGCCGATTGCAAACTCCGCCGTGTCCCCATCGTTAATCGTCTTTGAGGTGGTCAACGCTCCGGTGGCCAAGAGGTTCCCGGCCGTCAGGGCATCGAAAATCCCAAAATGCGTTACCGTACCCCAGCTTCCGCCCGACGCCGTGGCAAACGTGATGACGATCGCGTTGTCCAGGGCTCCCGCCGCGGCGACGGTCCAGGTCGTCTTGTTGTTGGCCGGGGCCGGACGTGCGTAGCCGTTGCCCACCGGTTCCGTGAAGTTGGTACCGTTATCGGCGGGTGTCGTGGTTGAGAGTCCAATCCAGCTGGTGACCGGCTCCGGGTAATCCAGGCCACCGAACAATTGATCTAAAACTTCAAGTTCAAGAAAATCTGTAAAACTCATACCTCCTCCTTCTCTAGAGATAAAGGGGTTTCCGTCAAGAAACCCCCTGCGCCGCGAAGTTCCTCTATCCCAGGTTAAGCCGAACCGACCTGGGCAAAGGTAAATCTCGGGTCAATCTGAACGCCCCCGAGGATATGGCGAACCCTCCACCACATGGAGTCGGTCAGGAAATCACCGTCCAGGGGCGAGATGTCTCCGCCGCCGATCGCTTGTTTGTCAGGAGCCTTCATTACCAATTGAGGGGCCTCACGACCTCTCATGAAGTTGAGTTGAGCCGACCGACCAGACGACAGGTTGGCGAACAGATACCAGGTGAAGTTCTTCGCCCCTGAGGTATCCACGATGGGAAGATAGGGATTGACGTGTCCCGTAATGCTGAACGCCGGGCCTAGCCGAATGGTGGCCAAGGTGGTCGGAACCATGGTGAGGTCGGTCCGTAAAAGCTTCAGCATGGCAATTTCCTTGAACGGAGGAACGACCAGAGAGAAGCTTTCAATCAGGATGGGTTCCCCGTCCGTATCTTTCTGTTCCCGTAGGGCCGCTACGGCAAGCTCCAGACCGGCCTGGTCGAGGTTGGAGGTTCCTAGATTGTCGATGGTCGCCCCGTCGATCGGGTGGGTCAGGGCGTCCCCGTAAAGCAGAACGTTGGGCCCGGTACTTTGAGTGATAAGACTTGTGGCCTGGAAGAACTCCGTCCGAAGGGCGGCATCGGCCAACCGCTGGGCCACGTCATTGAACGCCCCCAGCTCGTCGTTGACCATCGCCTCCCAACCCAAACCGAACAGGCGCCCGTACTTCTTGAGGGTGATGGAAACCTTACCCTCGCCGAGTTCCTTGTCCTGTTTGTACTCACCACGTTGACTAACGGTATTGAGACGCCCTTGGAGTCCGAAGATTCCAATTGCGTCGGAGGGCCGAAAGTCCCGTTGGGTTCCTGCGGCAATATAGTTCCGCCAATCCGGCCGAGCAATCTGATACTTTGCCAGGAGTTGTCGCTCTAGCACGTTACCAAAGAGAAGTGGGAAATCAGAGGTTGAGGAGGCCTCCTCCAAAAGATACGCGCGCTTGCGTGCGGAGTACCCCCTCGCGTTTGAAACCAGCTCGATGAACGTGTTCAAACGTTCGTTGAAGTTATGAATTTTCGAGGCCCGTTCACCCACGGAGGGGTCGAGCTTCTCATCCTTCATAACCTCTAGAATATCCTTCTTCATTGTAAAAATCCTCCTCCTGCTTGAGATGTTACGGGGGCTACCCGTCCTTCATCATTACCGGGATGGTTGCGGTGAGCCCGGCGCCCACGGTTCCCAGAGCATAACCCAGCAAGACACCCAGAGTTCCGTCCTTGTTAATCTGACCCTCCGGTACATCAATGTAGAGGGCGTCCCCTACGGCCACGGCAGAGTCCGCCGGGACCTGGTCTCGACCGGTAACCGCAAGGCGATGTACGCCCTTTCGCAGTACCGGAATTTGGGTGGTAGTAGCCACCGCATCGATTTGAGCGATTCCGGCAAACTGGTCACCGGCCCCAAAGGTGCAGGGTTCCCCACTGTTTACCAACCCGTCACCTGAATCGATGTGGGTCAGCGTTGACTCCGCCACGGTCAGCGTGTTACCTACTTGCTCGAAGTTCTTTGCCATTTGTAAATCCTCCTCCTTGTGATGATATTAGAGAGAGGCCGCTATCTTGGCCTCCTTCTCGTCGAGACCCAGACGGATGAACCCCTTTTCCAGGTTCTCCTGAATTTCCTTCTGGGCCTTGGGGTCAATTACCTTGTCCCCGTCCTCCCCGCCCGAACCACCCATGTTCGACGCTCCGGATGGTTGGGTAAGGCTTTCGACGTACTTCCGCTCGGCCTCGATCGCTACGGGTACGTCGGTGATGGTCTCCGCGGTTTCGAACTGTTTTTTCAACCGCTCCTGGGAGGGTTTCGGAAGCTTAGAGGCCTCGATCAACTTGCCGACCTCCATCTGATTTTTGGCCACAACGCCTTCTTTGTCTTTCTTGGCCAGGTTGTCCTTGGCTTCCTTGAGTTCTTTGCTCAGCGTTTTTTCCCGGTCCTCGGAAACCTTTGACTTGACATCAAACTCTCCGGCCTGCCGGGTAAGCTTGTCGTTTTTCTCCTGTAGTTCCTTGTTGTCCATACCTTCTCCTCCTCGTTCAGATTGTAGTTGGGTTAATAGGTCCGGCCGCTTGGTTTTGATCTCCTCCAAGGTCAGCAGACCTAACGATACCTTCGGGGCGGCGGATTCAAATACCTCTACCCGGCCCCCGGCTCCCGCCTCCGTCACGAAGTCCACCGAGGCGCTTTCTAAGAGACTTTCAACCATCAGGGTATCCACCCCCTCATGCTTTGTCGGGGTACCCTCCCCGATGGCCCGGATGCTGATGCCCATCTGATGCTGCAGATTGTGGGAGGCCAGGTTGGCTAGCTGGGTCTTTAAGCTCTCACTGATGACGGCCGCCCGAGCCCTTACCCGCCCGTCGCTCTCCACCCAAAGGTCCTTTATCTGTCCGGCCCAGTTCCCGACCGAGCCCTCCGGCTTTTCGGACCTTTCCCGGGCGGAGGCGTGGTCCAGAAACATCTTAGCCCCGGCAAAGACCTTATGGTCTCGTTTCAAGACCTCCCGGGGATAGAACCGACTCTTTGAGTGGTTGAACCCAGGCTTGATAATAGTGATGGTCACCTCCCCCTTTGTCGGGTTGTAAGTTCCCTCTTGCAAGGAAACCGTGTCGCCCAGCCAGCAACGATTCTTCATTTTTCTTCTTCCTCCTCTTATTGAGGTTGGTTCCTTAACGGTAGTTCTGATTCTCCCATTCGTCTAGGACCCAGGTCGGTAAAGTCCAGGGTAGGGTCAAAGGGTACTTGTGGAAGTTCATTGGTTTCCATTAAAAGACCCCTTCCTGTTGTATTCTAAACCAGTTTACCTTAACTTTCTTTATGGTTCTGACCTCTCGACTAATTACCTTAAATATACCGTCGGTAATAAACTCCACCTCTCTAGCAAAATTTCCACCCACCAAAGAGCTGGCATTGATACCCTTTGAGGCACCTACCAGCTCAAACATTACCGACTCATCGCCTTCAAGAGCAGTCGAGGGACTAATACCGGCAAATTCTTCTGCGATATTCCGATTATATGAAAACGATTGCGGGCCGAGTTGCATCTTACTACCTACTTGAACCTTTAATAACTTTATAGCCTCTTCTCCCTCAAATAAGCTAAGCCCTCGATAGGTTGTCCGTTGAACGGTAGGGGCGGCCCGTATTCCAAGAATCAATGACTCCGCGGGAGAACCCCCAAGATTTATTTGAACCCCGCGTTTTATTAAATTTTCAGCGGAGGCCCTAATTCCCTCAGTACCTTCTCGAGACCATATATCAACAGAACGTTTTAAGTTTTGAAGTTCAAAATCCTTTTTAATGGTCCTTGCCAAGGTTGCCCTAGCCTCTGAAGAAATGTCGGCGAATCGTTCTGGAAGTAAGGCTACCCCTCGCTTGAACTTTTCACTTACCCCCGGAATACCGGGAGCAGATACCAAAAGCTCCAGAACCGGAGGCCTTATCTCTGCGGGGGTGGGGGCCGGTGGGGGCGGCACCGCCGGTTTGACCTTTACCGGCTTAGAAACCGAGGAGGCGACCTTTGGTTTCCCAAGATTCCGGGCAGGAACGATGGTACAGAGACAATTGGGATGGAACGGCGACCGTAGGTGACCTGAGTTAAAGGCCCGGTCGACCGGGATTCCCCCCTGATTCTTATTGGCAATGCAGATGGGACAGGGCGCGGGTGAGAGGACCACAGTCTTGAACTTAGCCCCCCGTTCCATCATCCGTTCCAGGGCACCCTGTGATAGGGCATGATTTGTCTCGGTCAATGAAATCATCTTTGCGCGCGCGCGATTCATCTTAGGAAAATCTGTCCGAATACGTCGAGCCAGACCCCGAACGCCTACCCGGTCCCGAATCCCGCCCCCTACCACGGAGGCCAGACGGTTCCGGGTGGTCTCATCTATCCCGCGTACCAGCGACGAGCCCCTCTGGACGGCCCATGTAGCCGCTCGTATGTCACCCTCCAGAACGGAGGAGTCTACCTCGGCCAGAAGAAGCTTTTGGTCGGTCTGGGTCCTTCCTTCCAGAAAGGCACGCCTCAAGTTTCCAAATAAGATGCTAAACAATAGGTTGGAATTCTCCAGAATTAAGGGTTCAACCCCACTGGACACCTCCCTCTCCGCGGCCGCTGCCGCTGCATCAAGATTAAGCGGGTCTACCACCAGGCTTTCCGCCAAGTCCTCCAGGTGTATAGCTTCTATCTGAAACTGTAACTTTCGAAAGTAGGCTTCCAGATCACGGCGAAGGGAATTGGAGAGACGTACCCCCAGGGCCGACAAAGTGCCCGTACGTCGAAGGGCCTCCTCCAGAAGACCTAGTTCATTAGCCAGCAGATTCAATGCTCTCACGAAGTTCCTTTACCGCCCTCAAAGTAGATTCCACCTTAGCCTGGTCCACCAGGGTCGGTGGGGTCTGTCGCTGGCGTTCCAGCTCGGCGGCCTGGTCCTCTTGCTTTTTAGCCGCCTCCTTTTTCAACTTCTTAAACTCCTTTAGGACCTCACTGGCGTTTCGGATACCCAGGCTGGTGATGACCTTTAGGACAATCTCATCCAGATTCTTGAGCTCCGGCAGGGCGGTCACCATCTTACTGACGGCCTCCGCCACGGCCTTAAAATCGGTCTCCACGATGGGGGGCCAGTCCAGGTCCATCTTACCCAGGTTGTCGGTTTCCAGGACGATGGCGAACAAATCCCTATAGGTATCCGTCCATAGTTCCCGGAAGGATTGAAACTGTTTGAGCATGGGAAGTTCCATGGCCGTGGCCGTGGCTAGGTTTCCGGTGGACGGATCACCAAAGTAATGAAGGAAGACACCCACAGCGGAACAAAACATCAACTTTATTTGATTGGCGTCATCCTTGGCATTACCCGCCCCGGTATCCCGGGGCATATGGGATAGTTCCGCCCCCTCCGACTCGAACCAGGTGGACCCGGGGGCCGCCGGGGGATTGCTCTCCTTAGTGGCCCCGGTCTGAAAACTGGATTGAAGCTGTTTGAAAAGCTTGTTTACGGCTCCGGCCGTCTTACCCTTTAGCTTCATGGCAAACTGTGCCAGGGACCGAACGATGGAAACCCGGGCCTCCATGAAGTTCTTTACCTCTCGCGACCATGCGATACCGGGTACCAGCAACCCGTTTCCCCAATGCTTAATAGAATCATAGGCCACGTGGTAAACAATGGCCTCCTCAAAGTCTGTTATCAACTTCCCGTCGCTGTCCTTTATATCAACGACCCTCTCATCCTCACCCGCCTGGGTAGCCTCGGCGGTCCAGTCCCTATAGAAGAGTCTCTTTTCTCCGCCGTCCGCTAAGAAGAACCGGCGCTCGTAGGCCAGCACACGTTCCTCGTCATTCGGGTCCGTAATGATGTTAGCAATCTGAAGGGGGTCGATGGTTCGTAGAAGCGGACCAGTGGATGTCGGGAATATTACGAAGAAGACATCACCATCTACCAGCAACCGACGGGCCAACTTCTTTTGGCCTTGACTAGATAGAAGAACCCGGTTTCGACGGTCCTCCCAGAACTCCGTCACACGGATACTTTGAGTTGAGTCCTTAATGCTGAAATTCAAACCTTTCCCTACGGAATAATCTACCCAGATGCGAATCGCCTGCTTGGCCAAAGGATCAAACCGCCAATGAATTCTTGAGCGCTTAATAAGGGCCATTCGGTCGACGGTTTGAAGACCCTCCTCTTCACCACTGAACCGTACCCAGCCCTTATCTTCCAAAGCCAACTCCAGTTCTGCAGAGGAATGAATCGCCTCCTCAAGTAACTTCCCGACGGCCTGGGCCTTTGTTTTTCGCATACGTTTTGGCTTAATAATCATTTAGTATCCCGCACCGATGCTCATCTGTTGGGCTATTTGAGCACGTTGGTCTTGGTCGGCCCCCGGTAATTGGTTCAAGGCATCGAAGATAACCACCTTTGAGCCGTCGGTCCCATAGCCCCCATGTACCACCAAGTTCAAGATATGAACCGTGGTCGTTACCTGGTCATCATGCGCCCCTAGGGGATATTCGGAATGTTCGTCGATAAAGGCCGAGTTCCATTCCCCCCGAGCAAGACCGTACTGTCCATTGGCCACTTGGGTTACCACGGCCGCCGTCCGTACCGGGTGGGGGGTATTCTTAATGTCGATGCCGATAACCGGAATGTGCGGATGGGTGGCCTGCAAGTCCTGAATCAAGGATATGCCGGTCGCCTTCAGCTCGATGGCTACCACGTCGGGTTTATGTTTCTCATACTGGTCTACTGCAGCTTGTTTTAAGTCAGGCCATATCGGTCTATCCCGCCAGACGTCCATGCCGATGAACCGGGGGGCCTCAGTCTTAAGCCGAATCCCGGTAGTTTGACAAACCGAATAGTCGTCACCCCCAAACGCGGTATCCCATACCTGAAGCTTGAAGGCCAGCTCCGGTACCAGGTCCACGATAGGCCACCACTCACGCTTGAAGACGGTACCCGAAGCGATTCGGGGCGACTGTTGATAGAGGGCCCACCAAGCATAAAGTCCAATGTCCTTTTGAATATCCGCTAGGGCCTTGGTACTATATTGGGTAGGCCAAAGGGCCGGGTAGGGGAGGTGCCCTTCCCCTCCTTCTAGATTTTCCGCGGGCAGAACCACGATTTCCCACTGGGTGGACGTGGGGTCCTCCTTCATTTGTTGAATGATTCGACCGGCCAGGTCATCGTCATGCCAACGAGTCATCATCAATATAATGGAGGCATCTGGTTGAAGACGGGTTCGGCCTACCAACCGATACCAGTTCCAACAGTCGTCTCGGTAACCCTTGGAATATGCCTGCTTGGCCGTCTTAATGGGGTCGTCAATTATAAGAAGATTGGCCCCTTCCCCGGACACCGAGCCGTTAATGCCGGCCGCGATATAAGAGGGCCGTTCGTCTTTCTTACCATCCAGCTGCCAGCGAACGTCACCCTTTCGACTAAGCTTAATGGGCCAGAGCTCATGATATTGGGGCGACCGAACGCAAGCCCGGGTAGCTCGGCTAAAGGTACAGGCCAGATTCTCCGCATAGGAACACGCGATGATGGAGTCCTGAGGTTTGTGCCCCAGGTAGAAGGCGGGAAAGCGTACCGAACAAAGTTCAGATTTACCATGTCGCGGAGGGGCGAAAAACATTACCCTCTTTAATTCCCCCCGTAACACGGCCTCCAGCTTTTCCGCAATAAGCTCATGGTGCCAGTTTGCCCTGTACCCGCCATAGGTAAACTCACAAAATGGAATAAGACGCTCCCGGGCTAAACCCCTGTTCTTTACCCTATTCGCCAGCTGAAACTCTTCGTCGAAGGACAGCAAACCCTCGGGAAGGTCCGGGTTAGATTGATTGACTTGGGGAAATGTCGATGACATTTTTAGACTTAGTTCCTTTGCTTAATTGTGCTCGAATGGTCAAACTTCGTTTCAGAACCATCTTAATCTCAAGGTCAGACATGGTGGCGGACCGGGCAACGATGTCTTCCGAGCCTTGGGTAGCATCCAGCTCCAACCGAATTGGGGCATCGAGGCCGAGAAGCATCGACCGGCGTTTGATAATCTTCAACATAGCCTGAATGAACTTAACGGGGTTGGGTCCGGAAACCAGGTCTCCCGTGGCGTTAAAAATTTCCTCAGGTTCGGCCAAATGTTCGATGGCATATTGCTCTAGGTTCGAGAGGCGGGCTAGTTCCCTCTTTACATACCTTTCCCGGAGCCGAATATTCTCTGAGGCCCAAAGTTGTTTGAGGGTCTTTAGGTCTTTGGAGATGGTAGCCAGGGAAAGCGAGAGCCGTTCGGCGATCATCACAATAGTGAGGCCTGCCAGGTAATACTCCGAGACGGTTCGTTGCCGGGAGGCGATCATAAAAGCCTTGTGTTTTCTATAGTTGGGCTTTCCGGCGCTCAATTTTTTCCCCCTATAAAGGATAAGGTATCAAAAAACGGCCCTGAAAGTAAACCTTTTCTTTCCGGTGATAGCCAATACTCACCTAAAAAGCATGCATTTCGCCTCCGGGGACAGTTAATACTCACCTAAAAAGTATGCATTTCGCCTACCAATATGCATTAGAATATGCAAAAATCCCATTTATTAGCTTTTTTTAACTCTATGAGGGTACGATTTGCCTTCATTTTTCAACGACTTACGGGTGAGAGGGTACACCCAGGGTACAAAAGGGGGGCATTTTTCAACGACTTACGGGTGAGAGGGTACACCAAAAACCCCATATATAGTAGATTTTAAAGGAATTTCTACCTCTTTTGGCTGTACCCTACCCTTCGAAAATAAAATTTCAAAAAAAAACGAAAAAAAAAAAGAAACGATTTACCCTATATAGGGTACACCCAAAAACGCCCGTTTTCCTTTGTTTTCAATCATTTGCGGGATATTCGGTGTACCCTCTCGCCCGTAAGTTGTTGATAAAAGGGCCTGTTTTGTACCCTCCTCGTACCCTCTCGCCCGTAAGTTGTTGATAAATATTTACTAGATATGCCCCCTGGAGGGCCTTGTCCGACCCTTAACCCCTTTCATACCATAACTTTAAGGGACTTAATGAAACACCAGGGTACATCATAAATACAACTTTATGAGTATAAATATTTCCATAATTTGTTTAATTTCTTTAATTTTTGGGGTAGAATACCCGGGTGATGAATCAATCGGCGTTCGAAACGAAATTGAAAACACTAAGAAAAATTCGGGGTCTTTCTCTCAAGACGGTGGCCCAGGCCGTGGGGGTTACCGCGCCTACCGTACTGTCGGCGGAGAAGGGTAACTCGATCTCATTACTTTGTGCGATAAATCTAGCACGATTCTATCAAGGCACCATCGAAGAAATCTGGTCTCAAAGGCATCCAGATGCAAAATTTCAGCAAAGACGAAATCCTAGCAGTCGCCGGGTTTCCGCGTAGGGGTAAGTTCGGCTTGTTTCCCGTTTCGATGGGCCTGGCCCTTCTTCTGCCGGACCCCTGTGTTCCGGGTGGAAAAATCTACATGGAGTTTCCTCACGTGGAACGAACTCGTCACGTGAAGGTTATATGCTGGGTTATAGTATCATGCTCATAAAAAAGACATCGTTCTATCGTATTTTTCGACAGTCCCGGGACGGGACGATGGAGACCTTCACCGGCCGGCCGGACGCGACGCCGCTTGGCTGGTTCTGGACTCCGGTAGGTTGGGCAGTGGCCTTGTTATTCTTTATCTTAGGATTTTGCGTCGGTATCTCTATGATATTTTGGACCTTGGCCCGGATGGGTGTGGTCTAAATGCAAAATATGCCTCGGCCATCGAGGCATAAATTAAAATTGTATAGGAGATCAGATGAAACTCATTTATTTGATAGTCATAGCCGGATTGATGTTGGCGGCCAAGGCGGGCGCCCAAGATAGAAAGATACCCGAAGTCCTTGCATTTTCAAGGGATACGGCTAGCGTCAATCTCGGTCGACGCGACAGCCGGCTGGAATCAAACCAAGGTCCGTTGATTCAAAAGGTCAGGAGCCCGGGCTTTATTATCGGCGGTTTGATGCTTATAGGGGTGGGGGCGGCATTGATGGTAAACGCGTTCGAACCGGAACTTACACCTTTGGAATGTGCACTGGCGGCCTGTACGGATGCCGGAAGGAAGTCGGATAAGTTACAAAGCTGGACCGGGATTGGTCTGGGTATCGCAGGTGTATCGCTGTTGATAAATGGTTTTTGAGTTTCCTCCGGACGTGCCTTCCGGGGGTTGGGTCGACGTACGTCGTCCCGGGCGTGACCGGTATCCGGGTCTTATAACCCCCGG
>LAZR01001101.1_pt1 | contig 17882 bp, 10 predicted proteins | sample 329461 | NCBI WGS metagenome assembly LAZR01 (sample SAMN03002196, study PRJNA259156) | marine sediment metagenome | biome: sea floor; feature: Hydrothermal impacted sediments; material: marine sediment; isolation source: Loki non-amplified sample from Loki's castle hydrothermal vent sediment ...
TGTTAGAACCGCCTCCAGTTGTAGGAGCGGGAGCCGTTGGGACCATCTGCTCACCGTCTGGTTTTCCTACAGATGTAGGTGCCGGTGGAACTTCACCTTCTTCTCCAGGAGATTGAAGTCTTCCATATCCTTGTTGAGTTAACTCATCGGCCACTGTTTGAAGGTCAGATAAAACTGATACTAGATCACTAACAAATTCCAAATCCAGTTGATCTTTTTGTTTTAACATGGATTGTGACACAGAGGTTACTAGATCAAGAGCTTGGTTTAGGCTATCAAGTTCCTGTTGGCCTGCATATTTCATACAACCTTTATCTGAACACATGACATCTGCATTAGCGGCTGCCTTTAATAGTCCTGGCAACCGGGCTTGTATATCTGCTACTTTAGCAAGAAATGCTTGGGTATCGATAATCTCAGTAACACCGCAGTCATGACATGCAGGGGAGACAACAAAACTGTTCTCAATGAACTTGATACCGTAGTTATATTCAAAGGAAACCTTATCTTCTACATTAAAAGATTTTACGTCGCCTTTGGTACTTCCGCAAAGAGGACATGATTCATCTCCTCCGTTCTTATTGTATATACATTTCTGGTTTTTCTTAGATATCTTACGAGTCTTTCTTTCACGAATGCAAGCGCAGAACTCATCAGGAGTTGCCGCTTTATTATGGCAGATAGAACAAATAGAATATTGAACCTGGGCTCCCATACTAGTGCCCGCCACTATTTCTTCTGTAATTCCACGAGCTAATTTGGGATATGCTTCTGCATCAACTCTGGCAATAATCATAATTCCATTTTTGTCTTCGTCCCACCAAGAATGGATTACTTTACCACGGGATTGTTCTACATCTGTATTATTATGATTGGTAAATACTGGTACTCCAATAAAGGTTGATGTGGCTTTCTTTAATTCGACATAGCCAAACCAGTCTCCGTTATCATTCATCTCATCCGCTTTGATTGCAAAGCATTTGACAAATAAACTGTCCGGATGTGATTTAACTTCTGCTTCGAGGTCAAATTCGGTATTATCTCCATCAGTTTGTAATTCGGCATCGGTTTGTAAATCAGCCTGTCTTTTATTAGCAGTACGAATAATCTTCATTGTATTAGCCACTGCGTTAACGTCTATATTTAATTCTTGCTCTCTAATTAAACTCTGAGTTAAATCAGGAGTGTTAAGCGGTTGTATGTCAATCAGATTATATTTGGCTATTTTCTCAATCATTTATTTTCCCAATTTTTGCAAGATATAGTCCAACTTAGCTGCCAAATTAGTTAATCCTATACTATCGACTTTTGTGGCAACTTTCTCTAATCTATTAAATACGGAAGATCTTGATAACATTCCTTTTGTCGGCCTTGTCCTAATAAGTTTTCTTCCCTTCTCTCTTTTGCCAACAAAATTAGGATTATCTTGTCGTGGCATAGGTTTTTCCGAAGTTTCCACCGATTCTTCAGGAACAGTTGGAGGAGTTTCTGCTGGAACTTCAGGTGTGGGTGGTACTGGCGTAGGGGCAACAGGAGTAGGTTGAATACCCACTGGAGCTTCAACTACACCAGAACTATCACTTACTTCAGGTGCATCCGTAGGAACTTGCATAGATTCACCTGCACTATCCAACTCTTGCTGCAACAAAGTTGTCTCATCATTAATTTTATCCGAAGCTAAAAATTCTTCACTACCATCTTGTTGCTGTAATAATATTTCAACTTTAGTAGATAATTCTTCTTCTAATCTACGACGAACATTATCAATCGCTTTCTTAGCAGATACTTCAATTAAATCAAAACGAGCATTAATAGGAGATATGAGAACCCCTAGCTGACTTTCTAAAGTTGGAAAACGTCGTAAGAAATCATCTAAAACAGTTGGCCAGTCATTCCCATGTGATAGATCTTTTAGCATTCCCTCTGAACTTCCAGCTTCACCAACAAAATACTCCAAGTTTTCTATGACTTTAATTACTTTGCCTTGATATGGTTGTCCAGGTAATGGCTGATGAACGCCTATTGGAACTGGCCCTTCACCAATATCTACTTCCCTTTCTCCGATATTTTCAGGATACAGAGTTTCTCGCTGAGTTAATCCTCTCGCTCTTGGCATATCATGTCTTCTACGGAATTCTTCTTGAAGCATCTTCATAACTTTTTGTCCGTACTCAGTAGTTTCATCCACGATTTCCGGAGCATTAAAAGCATATCTAATGCCTATCATAACCTGTCCACCATCACCTTTGCCAGAACTCGTAGAATACCGCCGACCACAAATAATTTCTTTGATTGAATCCCGTCGCAATGGATTTTTACCTCCACTTTGTCGAGAAGTTAAAATCTCAGCAGAAGAAGCATACATAATACATGAGATTAAATCCATTAACTTGGCAACTTGATATCCATATTGTTTCAACATATTAAAGCCAGCCTGGTCAATCCTTGTTGATTTATCAGTAGTTTTCTCAGCAATAAAACCAGCATGACGTATGTGATCAGTAAATGCCGACCAATCTCCTGACTTCTGATAAGCCCTGATGGCATCTCCAAGTGGATTATTTAAATTGTTTTGACTCATTTTCTGAACTGCTGCAACCATCTCATCAGCACTCATTTTATAATTCCGCACCTTAACTAAGAGTTTAGATACCGGATGAGATGGTGGTAATTGCAAATTCATTAAAGATAAGACAAAATTATGTTTATTTTTATCTGCTCCTTGTCGAACTAAATCTAATACTGGATCATCATCAGTCAACTGTGGCTTGTGTTTGTTATATGTTGATAATTGAGATGCCAACGAATCTGATAAATGTCTTTGTGAATATTCTTCCCATGAAGGATATTGTTGTAGCATATCTAAGACTGTTTCTGCATTACTACGATTATGTAATATTAAAGCCCATGATGTGGAAGCTTCTCCACCCCTCTGAAAAGGAGAACGTTGAGTTTGTAATACTTGTAAAACTCTATCAGCCCATGGTCCAAACTTAGATACGATTTCATATAACCCGCCAAATGACTCTGTTTGTCCAGAAGGATTAAACCAGTTTTTAGTCAAATGATGTCTTCCAAAATTGCCGTGGTCTCGATCATAAACAATTTTTCCCGCTCCAACTTCAGATTGGGGAAGCTTTTTCATACCAGGCAATAATAACATTCTTTGTGTGGAGTCTATAGGGTCAGTATCAAGACCATTACTAGAATATGTCATCGAATATCCAGGCACATAAAACTCATCAGGTGCTAAATATCTCTCTATAAAAGCAAAGTTCTTATCATAATGTTGACGAAGAGCAGCCTCTCCATGTGTCTGGATGACCTTAGCAGACACATATTTCATATAATCCCACATCTCTCCTGAGAGATTACGCAATAAAATTCGTAATTCTGTTACAGTCAAATTACTGCGTGAATTCCTGCCTTCACCAGATATTCTCTGTAAACCCTGTCTATACCCATTATCTAATTTACCCCAATGATATAAAGACATGTTCCTGGGGATATCAGATTTAGTCACCTGCAATCCACGAGTAAACTCCTGGTAAATATTCTTGTGCATTTGCTTATAATGATGATCAATTGCAGTAGTATCTGCTATGCCTAATTTCTGTACGTACTGCTGCTTTTCCTTTTCTATATCTTTAGATAAAGCATTTAAATCAATAGCATATCCCTGACGTACCTTATTGGCAATAGCTTTTACTAAATAAGTATCATAAGACAAATCACCAATCTGATCATTTTTAAATTTACGGTTATAGGCTTTAGGCTCAGTTAACGAAACTCTATCCTTGGCAGCATTTCTACGAGTTGCAGCTACAAAAAAACGGGAAGGATTAAGGCCCCCAGGAAGAACCGATTGTCCACCATATCTCTGCTTTTCTTGTTCCAGAAAACTAGCAAGCATATTTTGCGTAATACCACCACCCTTAGCAATATTAAACTTCGAAGCATGGAAATAAGGATTAAGTGATACCCGTTGTCTTTCTAACTCATTGATAAAATCTTCTATCTTATATCTAGTTAAACCCGATCTTTCCAAAACTTGATTTAATTCTGCAACAGCCCCCTCAGATCGTTCCATTGCTTGGGAATCATGTTGAGGCATAATTCTTCTACGATAAACAAACCGCATAACCAATGAAGCAAGTTTATCAGGATCTTGAAACGCAGATTCCTCTCCAGATACTTTAAGAGGATCATTTTGATCAGTAGGTTGTACTACAAATAAACCAGATTGAATAGCATGCTGTCTTTTCTTGCCGCTTTCACCCACAAGATCAGCTTTCATGTATTCACCGAATTTGGATTCAATGGCATCTTTTATTGCCTGAGCTTTACTTCCTATGTCAGGATACTCCCAATCTAAATTGTTAGTGGCAGTACTAAGCCCAGTGTATCCAACTCCAAGAGCCATACTCTCTTTTTGAATCGAAGCATTACGCATCATATCTAATCACTGCGTAGCTTCATCTATCAACTCTTTTTTAATATCCGCTTCTTTAATAGGTACAGAATTCAAGTCAGACTGAGTTACTCTACTCTCAGCTTCTTTTGTGAGTTTAGATTTAAGACTATCGTCTTTTCGCATGTTAGCCCTTGACATGTTTAGGTATTTCTATAGTCGCCAAATCATTTCTAGTATAGTGACCCGCATTATTTGGCATTCTAACTCCCCACATCTCAATAGCATGTGCAATAGCAGACCGAAGTGATGGAAAATATTTACCAGACGGAGAATAAGCTTTCTTACGGGGGTCCCTAGGCATTTTTTTATTACCTGCGAAAAAAGATTTACCTTCCCTTCTAGATACAGAAGGTCCAACAACCACATATCTCATTACGCCGTCTTCATAGTCTTTGCCCACCCATCGAAAATATGAGCCAGGAAGTATCTTCTCAAACTTTTTCTTGACAGATTCAGACTTTTCACTATAATACTCTATCCACCTAATTCCCTTGTCTTTAATACGCTTACGACCAGCTATATGAATCATCACTTATCCTTGTGATTCGTTGAAGAAAAAGACTCAGGAGCATTACCAAAATTACTGCTACTGAATTTCGTCTTCAAATATTTGTTATATTCTTTACCAATATCCTTCGGTTCACCTTTGACCATAGTAAAAAACTTAGGTGCTTCTACAGAAGCAGTCTTGCCCTGTTTCATAGCTTTATCAATGTACGTTCCAATAGTATTACGAACAGACTGAGGAGCATCCTCAATTATCTTATCATCAAATCGCAAGACAGTCCATCCACGCTGGGCTAACGTGTAATCCCTTTTCTGATCGTCTTTAGCTTGCTCTGGATTGCTGTGCCAGGCTTCACCATCACTTTCTGCGTCAATCTTTAATTTCGGAATAGCAAAATCTAATTGGTAATGCGGACCACCATGAGGATTCTGAACAGGGAATTGTACCCGAATATCTTGAGGACTTAATTTATACATCGGAGCTAACTGCATAAGAATATCAGCCAACTTTTGTTCAATACTTGTTAGCTTAATCATCGGCACCATACTAGGATCACCCTGCTGCTCTTGCTGGGATTTCTCCTTACCAGATTTCATTATCTTACCAGTGGTTCCAGCACCCATGCCCATGTCTCCACCAGGCATGCCTCCGCCCATACCTCCCATGTCTCCACCAGGCATGCCCATACCCATGTCTCCACCAGGCATGCCCATTCCCATGTCGCCCATTGGAGTACCAGCACCTCCTCCACCAGGCATCATGCCAGCACCAGGCATGCCTCCTAATGCTCCACCAGCAGGACCGGCTTGAGTTTGTTCGTAACGCATACGCTTAACTTCTTGATCATAATTCAAGTCCATCTCTTCAAGCAAAGTTTGACTGGAAATAAGTTGCTTATCATGCAATTGATTAAGCAACTGATGAAATTGAGTCTTATCTTTAAGGTTGAGATCATTCCATTTAATTTCGGGGTACATGAAACAAAGTTCGCCAACTTCTTCACTCTTTTCTTCATCAACAAAACCTTGCATCTCAGCAACAGGTTTAAGTATATTTTCTTCAGCCCAATCAGCTAAAGTGTGTCGCCACGATTCAATGCGACGAATTAAAGTTTCAACTCCAACCTGAGCTGACTGATACCCGCTCATCTCTCCGTTCAATAATGACTGGTTTAACATAAATCCATCGAGGATTTCTTTGCCTATATATTCCATTTCATTAGTGACTTGAAGTATCTTGCCAGAGTTACCTTGAATAGTGACTTTGCCATTCCTACGAGTGACAAAGAAACCAGTTGGAACGGTGAAACACCATACCTTACCCTTGTAATGACAACGACTTATATGATTATCCTTAATGCGAGGTTCATGTCCTTTACTCCATTTACCCTTGCTCATACGTACCTTGTATATTGTTTTTCCGGGAGTATATGTTTCAGGAACAATACTAACATGATAATCACATTTCAAGGCAATTTCTTGCACATCATCTGCAAGGGTTTTGCTTATCGTTGTATATACAAATTGAGTTGTATGTTGATTAGACCTTGTGGTTCCATCTCCGTTATTTAATGATGTTAAAAGTATATGAAGATATTTTGGTGGCAATTGTTTTACCCAAGTAGCAAGCTTTTTATTATGCGATCCTTTTCCAAAATTCTCTTCCATATATTCACATAAAGCTTTTTTATGAATTCTATAAATATTCTTGTTCTTTGTCTTTACGGTGCATAATCTTAATCCTGTTGATACAGCAGCAGATTCTATATCAGTACAAATCTCGGGATTAACTTTCGGACTTTGATATATGTTAACAATGTAATTACGACCTTTAGTATCCCAAGTAATAGATCCCTCTGATACATAATAACCAGCATATTTCAAAAACTTCTTGACCGGTATTTTATGATCTTGTATATACACATACCTCGGTATCTTGTCTTTATGTACATACAAACCATGAGACAAAAAGCAATCATTAGCAATAATCTCGTCAGCCCGTTTGGTTTTCCATTGCTGACTGTAAGAACGTTTAGTCAACATTTTATGATTAGGTGTAACTTTTATATCAACTTGTTTTCCACGGAAACGTATCATCTCACCATCGTAATCGTACTCATGTTTATCAGTCGCGTATATACATTCCAAAGATTTTGTATATACATTGTAACCTATAATCTTATCTTTCGTAATATCGACTTGGTCATAAGTCTTGAATCCGTCATCAGTTAGAACTTCTGTTTCTTCATCATGGCAAGCCCCATACCATTCGTAGGTGAAGTTATGGTGAGTAACTATAGTCAAGTTCGGATCGTTGGCAGTGGCAGCTAATTGCTGTTGTATATCTGCAATATCTGCCGACGTAGCAGGACGATTATCACTGCCAATCTGAACCACCCTAACTGGAAGAATTAATCTCTCTGCCACGATCCAGTTAGCTGTCATGATTTTAGTTTTATATGCCAAAGTCGTGAAGAGCCTACGGATTAAAGATGATCCGTACGTACCGTACGGCACAGGCATATGCTTCAAATGTGAAGTCGTTCTATTAGACAATGGTATAGGCTTATTTTGCAATACCAACTGTTTAATAGGATCTGGTATACGCTCATAAACATTCTTTGGTTGCTTATAAAATACTATGCGCTTCAATTCCTCATCAGGGACAAAGACAATTGAAGGTTCATCGGACATAACATTCTGTTGTACCTCAATCCAATCAGGATTAAGAATGCGAATTTTCTTGAATGATCCGCCTTCGTGATTACACGTTTCACCAGTTTCAGGATCAAGGGCAGAGCCAGAACAATTGGCTACATAAATACCATTAGCTACATAATTATGATTTTTATTCACGGTTAAATTAAATACTGTAATCGTATCTTTAGATATATTTACTTCTCTAATTCTATAGAATTGATAACATTCATTTCTAACATTTCCTCGACCTACTCTCTGGCGAATCTTGCACCAACAAATTGTATAGGTATGTCTGTGATGAATATTATTTTTATCTGTATGAGCTTTCTTTTCACTAATATAAGCACTATGACCTAGAATGTGTAAAAGATGAACTAAATCATAAGCCAGCGTCTTGCTGATAGTGGTAATACTAAATTCATTACGTCGCTCATGCCCATCTGCATGACACAAAGCAGAAATAAACATCTCCTTTACACTATCAGAAGCGTGAAAAATGAAATACGGAACTTTCTTATTTTCGGCTCCATGTCCACATATTTCGTCTAACCAAGCACTTAAGGCACGATTATAACCTGATAATTGCAAAACACTTGACTGATAATGCTTTTGTATTTGTAACTTAACACCGAATGTTTCTTCTATTTGTTGTGTAAGCCATTTCCCGATATCTTGCTCTGTATATCCATTAAGTGAAATACTAACTGTTCGATTAGAATCTGTGCTTCCCTCTCCTACAAACCAACCTAGTACTGTGCCCAAATTTTCGTCTATCTGTATATTAAATGTTGGTCTTTGATCTTTATTCCTTAAATAGTAATCTGAATGGTCAAAGATTATAGAATTATATCGATTGTTTTTGCTGATAATTGGGACAGCAACATAATCACCTTCCCGTAAATTTTTAGCTGGAATTTTTACTAGTTCAGAGAAGTTTGTGGCTTTTTTATCCAAGCACCGCCTTGTTTTATCATCCTTTCCATACTCATAGTAAGAGGCCCTTATCGCATATATTTCATGATTTTCCGTGCATGTTATATTGGGCAGATAATACATTTTTAAGTCAATCATGTTTCCTTCATATTTTCTGCTCATAGTGGCGATAACTTCTTGATAAGATCCATCAAGTGTTAAAACTTTATCACCAACTTTAACGTCTTCAATGGCAACATGCCCATTATGAGCGGTAATCATTGTTCGTGCAGGAAAGCACTGTGGACATTCAATATCCATGTGAGCAAAGACATCACCTAACATGAAATATTCGCTTGATATCATTTTAAAGTTTTCATTTAATCTTAATCGTTTAACGACATGATGTTCGAAGAAGTCTAATATTTTTTGACTGCCACATTCAAGTTTGAAGCCATTCATTGGGAAGCGCGAATAAAAGTCGATCGCTGCTGCAACCTTTGGCTCGTTATCGTAGAAAAACCTACATTGATGGATGGCAAAGCCATTAGCTGTTATAGCATAAGTAGGTGGAACTCTAATGTCATAAACATTGCCTTTGTAATCGAAGGAAGTGTTTGATGTTACAGGACTTACAACATAATTTTTCCAGAAAAATCTGTTGTGGATTCGTCTTATTGTTTTGTCATTTTTTGAGTACAAAGTATCATCGTGGGACGATTCTTCATCAGAATTGTATATACTTTTTTCAGGTTTGTATATACAATTAGGAATTTTTCCTGGAACATAATCTTGCAATGTATATACATGTGTTTTAGGAATACATACCATGTAATAGAATTCATTTTTGGTTTTAAATCTTCCCTTTCCGTTTCTTTTCTGTTTGGAGCAAAATGCCATTATCCCACAACGATAACACATTATTTGTAGTTGATTTGCAAGATGTTTTGATACAGTTACAATTTCAATTTGTTCGTTGATTTTATTATAAGATCCATCTGATTGAATATAGGCACCTAATACATCTAGTTGTAATTTTGGATCAAGTAATAAAACTTCTTCTGTGTATCGTTTATTTTCTTTTACGCCCTTTGTAATCGATGACGCAAACTCATGAAATGCTTTTTTGCCACTTCTAACAGTTACTACTAGGCTTCCATCCTTGGCTAGTCTAGGCTTAACGGGGGCATTAAACGATTGAAATACAGGGGCTACAGAGTCTAGTACATATTCTTCTTCATCTGGATGCATGAAAATTCTTACGCCTGGACCTTTTTGTGATACATTTCCATCTGATGCCAAATGTCCAGCGAATCTTGCCTGTTCTTTAGTTTTAATGATGCTATCTTTTATTTCCGTCGGAAATGGGCATAGAACATAATCACCTTTCCTTACATCTTGAGCATTAACGGTAGATATTTTATAATCAACAGATTTATACTTATCACATTTAGCTCTAATACAAGTTGGAGAAGAAACTCCTGGAACACAATTTTTAGAAGTACTAGCGATGCCTTTAGGACATTTAACATCTTCTCTTTCGACAATTATGCACTTGTGATCATGGGTCACTTCCAGTGGGTGAGGAATTCCCATAATTTTAATGCGATTGGCTTTCTTTTCTACATATCTTTTGAAACAAATATCAGATTGCGATCTCTCTCCCTTGTCATTTTGTATATACATTTCTGTATTTTGTATATACATTTGACCCTTTTGTATATACATTTGACCTTGTGATTGAAGGTCATTTTGCCACTTTGTATATACATTTTTTATGTCACTAAGCGAAAAATCCCCATAATTGACCAAATAACAGGGGTATTTGTCAGATATGTACGACCACTGGTAAATTTCTCTTCTCTTACTCGCGATCTGCCAGTTCTGAGGAGTGTGCAACGGGCTGAACCACATAGGCTGGGTCATCATGTTACTAACGCCAGTCATCTGGGCAGTTTTCATCCAAGGATCTGGATGGTTTGCCACACCACTGGCGGCATATTTAAATGTACCACCTTCGGTTTCTCTTTGAGCGTCTAATTCTTTTGCTCTTTTTGCTGCTGCTAGTTTGGGAGTTAGGGCTTGCTTGTATGCATCTCCCATTACAAGAGGTTGTTTCCATTCAGGATCATCGGGTAATATAATATTTTTTGGCATAATATCTCCCTAATTCAATTCATTGCCAGGTCTTTTGCAGTTTCATTTACATCTTCACGGACGTTATTGACTAACGTCATTAAAATTTGTACATCATCTGGATGCTGTACTATTATACTAAGTTCTTCATCACTAAGACATTCTAGCAAGTCTTGTAATTCATCTTTATCTTTAAATAGTTTAAGCATTGAGGGGGTAATTTTCAATTTTACATCTGGTGCTTCCATGGATTTAGGAGGGGTTGTTGGAAGCGGTGTTGTGGGCATTTGGTTATATTTACTTTCCCATCCACACATGGAGCATCGTCCTGTATTTTGGGGATCGGTTTGCATCAAGGGACTATGACAGGAAGGGCAATTTCCTTTGCCATATCCACTGCCTCTGCCGTATTGGCGAGGATACTGCATTTGATTTAATAAGCGTTGTTCGCTACCTTTGCCTTCGCCTATATTTCCTACGTCTTGACCGAATTGCCATGCACGGGATAGGTTAGGGGAGAATTGTCTTTTCCATCGGTTGGTTTGCTGTGCTAACTTTTTTTTTTATCAGAAGATGATTTGCTTTTTTCTTTTACGTACATTACGCAATCTTCATGCTTCTCGGGTTCTTCTTTCTTGTCGATGTTAGCCGAACATGCTGCCCACGGATTTACTTTATAATGTTTTCCTTTATAGGTAACACCTTTTTCCGCTTTTTTATATTGGTTTAGATTAAAGCCTTGAGAAGACATTTTGCGGGAAGGATTAAATTTCCTGGAATGGTCATCATCTTTTTTAACTTTCTCTTCTTTAGAATCAACTGGTTTACCATCATTAGGTATAGGTGTAGGACATTCAGCAATTTTATCAAAAATGCCTTCCCAAGAGTTAGCAATCCTTTTATCTTGATGTTGTCTCGTTATTTCTTTGGCTAATTGGTCAGATGGTTGATTTTTATTATGTCTACGAATTTCTATGGGCAGTTGATCTCTTGGACCACATCTTGGACAAGGTTCTTCGCCACAAGCCTTATTGCAGGTAGGACAAATTTGAGCAATCTTTGTTTCTGATTTTTGAGTAGCAGTTCTACCTTGTCTCCGATTTAATTCTCGAACCATAGTATGCAACTCATCGAAATAATATCCTAGTTTAGGGGTATGCATAGTCCCTTCTCTAGTGGCTGCATCTTGTATTTTAATGACATCTCGCAAGTCTTTTATAGTATGATGTAAAGCCTCTGAAGTCATGGCTTGGGCTTTTTCTTCGCCCGATGCAAAATCGTACTTTTCTCGTTCAAAAGGGGGTGATTGAGCTTTTTTGTATTGAGTGTTACTAGATAGATGGGAAGATAATACTTCAGGACTCATATCTTCTAGTCTAATAGTTGATGTTATATTATGAGGATTACCATGGTCACTAATAAACCAAACATCAGGAAAATATTGCTGACTATCCATCCAACCCATTAACTCTCTTGGCGTATTTGCTATTTGTTTTCTTAAGTAAAAAAAGGGACCACCTGGATCGTTACAAAATATATCTTCCTCGTCGGGTTGTTCTGATATGGTATCCATTTCTTCATTTGTATATGGTTCACCACCATCAGCAAAACCATCGGCAGGAATGATCTGACTTTGTTTGTATCTTTTTAAATTAAATTTTCCGTTTTCTTCCGCAGTTTTAATTATAGAGTTAGAAGTGCTAAATGATTCCGGATAATTAGTTTCACCGTGTCCTTGACACTGTTGTTGATGACGTTTAGCTGCTAAGTGAGGAAGTTCGTCGTTGAGATTTCTTCCAATCATTGTTTGACAGTTGGGACATTTCCATTCACCATTAAGCCATCCACCTGTCCAATTGCCAACTTCGTTGCCAGGGTCACTATATGCTCCTCTGAATTGAGCAGTTTTATAATGTTTTAGATTAAAGCTCTTTTTCCGTTTACTGCATCGTGGGCAATAAGAACCCTCGATTGGCCTATGGCATATAGGGCAAACAGGATCTATAGCAACTTTGGTACGCTGAGCTACTTTGGGATTATTTTCTGTCGGTGGTTTCTCGGAATATTGTACAGTTGGATGACCCATTGCTTCTTCCCGACTATCTCGGGTAGCCTGAGTTTGTTCAACGTTATTCTGATCTACATCTTTATCCCACTGGAATGGATCTCCAGTATTAGTATCTGGTTTATAGCCTCGTTTTTCACCTTCGGCTTTACGCATAGCCTGCATACGTGACTCATAGTTGCCCATTTCTGGTGGACGTGGTTTACGGGTCTCACCAGGTTTAAGTCTCATGTTGGTTTCTTCGGGAACATTATGATTAACTTCAAATCGTTTATTAATATATCCGCCTTGAATCTTTCCATCTTCATCTACATATTCATGAGAGAATTTGTCCATGGCATTAGCTCGCCAGAGTGCTTCTCCACAGATTGTTTTATTATCATCAATTACTATGCCATCGAGACAATGATGTCTACAAATGTATTCAGAAACTACGTCCCCGCCGCCAGTTTTCTTTCCCTTCATTTTAGGACAAATGCGTTTCTCGGAAGGACCGTATAAAACGTATTCTTGGCTTTGGAAAGCAGAAGCAGTTTTCTCTATAGCTTCGGGTTGATTATCTACATGATCTGAAAGGTTAAATTTAATAATCCCTTTTGGGTTTTTCTCACTCATTACAGGCTCCATTGGTTGAGTTTCAATTGGAGGATAGGCAGATCCTGCAATAAAACTCTCGTATACTTGTCCTAAAAATCTTGCAGCTTTATCTTTCTGCGAAATTGGATCTAATACCTGTATAGATTCCAATGCATCTACTATATCATTTTCCAAGGAAGGACTAACCATTCCTTTAATTTCTTCTTTTGCTTGTTCAACAGCCATAAATGATTGTTCATCTGTTGCATTGCCACTCGTTAAAATATCTAAATATTGAGCAACAAACTTGCCTTTTTCTATTTCGTCAATTGGATCAGGTGCTTGGATACGTCCTTGTTGAGCGGTTTTATATTGTTTTAGATTAAATGCCCATGTACCAACGCCCGGTACGGCTGGACCACTCATTTGTTGAGTTTCTTGCATTCTTGCTTGTTCTTCATATGTTCTTTTTAGGCGGTCAAAATATGCAGTTAATTCGGCATCAGATATTAATTGATTATCTGGAAGGGCTAATTGAGCTGCGGCTCCTTCTAGTCCCATTTCTTGAATTCTATTTTTTAATGGATATGCATTGCCTTCGGTGAAAAGGGCTTGCATTTCAGGCTCTGCTGTTACAGCACTAGAAACTGGTTTATATTCAGGCATTTGAAGATATTTATGAACAGCATTGATTAATACTTGTTTTCTTTGCTGATCTAAAATAACTCTTTGTTCTTCGGTTTGGGTACTGTCTCGGATATCGTCAGCAGAAATAGGTTCTGCTTCTCCAGCCATAGAGTCTGTAGTATCTTCTAGGGATTCTCTTACAGTATCAGCAGCCTCTTCTGCTGCTCTCTGGGCATATTTCGAAAATTTAAGCACATTTCCTACCCGGTGAGACCCTCAAATAGTCTATCTATCGTTTCTCTATGTTGATTTCTTTTGATACTTTCTCGGCTTTCTTCAAAAACAGAATTAAGGCTGTTATCTGCCTTTTGGGCAGATTGTACTTGATTCCATTCTTTTTTGGCTTCAGTTTTCTTTTCTGCTCGAATGGTTGCTGATTCTTTGATAGTTTCTCCAGCAGTTTTTTCAGGTATGTTATTGAATTCCCTATCATCACTTAAAATGCTCATGGAATTTGCAGGTAATTTTTGATTTCCCGCTGATTCTTTTGTTGAAACATTGGCTACGGAAGCTGCTTTTTCATGTATAACACCTTCCTCAGACAACTGGGCTTGTATCTTCTCCCAGTATCCTTGCTTTTGATCTTTCTTAAATTGTGTATTTGCTTCTTTTGTAGCCTTCATTTTCTCATCATTACTAGGGGTAGAAGCAAATCGCTGCATTGCTTCTGTATCCCAAATGGTATTAGGATTTTTACTCATTCCCATAAATCCACCAGTTTTGGTATCATTGGGTCCTTGCTCGGGATCATAGCCAGCAGGTATAATTGCATTACTATGGGCATTATCTAACAAATTAGGAGAGTGTACATTGCGAGTTGTGCCCATAGGAGGTGCAGTAGCAGCTACTATGTTAGAACAGAATTTCTGAGCTGCTCTTTCTAATTTCTTACCACGAAGACCATCGTTCGTTACTTGTTTTGCAAATACATGAAGGTCTTCTTGAGTAATAGCAACTTTGGCTCTATCGGCAGCAAATGCAAGTTCACTGGCAATGAATTGCAATTCTTCATCTTGAACATTCTGAAAATCTTGTTCAGTTGTCGAAGAGAATACATCTGAGCCAGAAACAGTATAAACCCTTCCAGCCGTTTTTTCCATTTTATCTTTAACTACATTACCTTTAAGCCCATCTAATAGGCTTTCAAAAACATCGTTATCGTATGAATGTCCAGAAAGTTTCATCATTTATATCCTTGTCAAGAAGCCCTCAATCTTTAGTCGAGGGATAAATTGGCGTATACACATTATTTTTCCCATTATAAGTATTCCTGCTAAAAACACTGTATAATAAACTATCCCTACGAGGGACTTGTTCTTTGACATCTTGGGCATGTGGTTGTTCAGAGAAAACTGTTAAACAGTTCAACTTCTGAACATAAAACCTACGAGTTAAGATAGTTCTTATATTAACTAGAGAGTTCAAGGCTAGCGAAAACCAAGCATAACAGTCACGTAAGAACCTAAAGAAAGTAAAACCTCTAGTATTTTGTCTCTTTGAGACAGAAGTAGGATCGGAACGATCCGAACTAAAGCCTGTTGGAGAGAATGTAAGACTAATTGTGCTGTTGTTTAACATAGTTAGCTGTCTCGTTGAATCAGGAAACTCATCCTTTGAGTAGTTCACATCCTTTACACGCTTTGTGTTACTTGACCTTTTCCAAGAGGAGATCCAAGTGGAGGTCCCTTCTTTTCTACAGTTTGCTGAGTATTTTGTTCAGCCATACCTTCGGGTGTATAACTAAATTTGATTGGTCCTCCGGTTACTTGAGCAGGAGTGCTTTCTCCTCCCCATTGCCCCCCAAGATGTTTTTGTAATGCCCGTAGGAGACCACCGACATCAACAGGAGTTCCAGGCGGTGGTATCAAAGTTACTTCTAAACCGTTTTTACCTGGTTTTAAATCTACTCCGAAATTATTATATCCCACAAATTGTCTTATCTTCTGTCGTTCTTGTTCGTAAGGATCAACTACATTCTCTTGTGGATTAACTGGAGCAGGACCAAGAAATTGGTCTGCTGGAGAACCACCTTTAGTTCCTCTAGAGGGTCTTTGAGTTCCATTCGGGGCAATAGATTTTGGGTTTTTACCTGCAACACCAAGATCGCTCGGATGTCGATCTTGCTCGGGATCACGTAATCCAAGCCCACCTTGTGACATTGCATCGCCAACTTCGCCGGTATCAACCTGGTTAGTAATTTCTTCAGGCATCTGTCCAGGGAGATTACCAAGGGCAATTTTCTCAAAGAGATCACTGTTCATGATTATCTCATGTTTAGTGCCTCCCTGATTTACCTGTTGTCTGCGTTTCCCGGCAGGAACAATCATCTATAAAACTCCTATTTAGCGGTCAGCAACCATTTCAGCAACATATTCCGGAGGATACATTGTTTTCCAAAAGTCGCTAAACCAAGCTTTTTCTTCTTCGGTCAAATTAGCAACCTTGAGACCAACCATTGCTTCTACATACTGAATCGGATATTCTTTGTTAGAAGACAATGAAGCAAACAATGTTAGCTTGCTCAATCTATCCAAAGTAGAAATCTTTTCAAAACGAGACTTCAGAGAAGCTTCGGTTTTTTTGTTCTTCCCGGTAACCTTACCAGGACTGGTGGATTCACCTTTCTGATAATTTGGATCATTATTAATGAGAATCTTTGGCTCTGGATTTTGGTCATCACCAGGACCCGCATCAGTATGATCTTCAGTTACTTTACCAGCATCATCGGACTCGCCCATTTCTTTGCCACAAGTAGCTTCCTTGACTTCTCCGTCATTTCCACCTTCCTTGTCAGACTGTTCGTGGGTTTTAGTATCTGTAGTACCACCAGTATCAGGTCGGGAATTTCCACCTTGATCAGGACATTGAGGATCATTAGTCATATCCTCTTCTCCCTCGGTATTAATTACTTGTCCTCGCATTTGACCACGAGGTTCGTTGTCAGTATCAATACCTGTACCTGGTTTTGCTTCCTCTGAAGCAACTTTGGTATTTCCCTCTGCTTCGGCATTTTTTAGGATTTTGTTTACCCAATCTTCGAAACTGGGTCCATCACCCGATGGATTAATAATCCTATTGTGAATTAGATTCATTTTACTCTCCTGTATTTTCTTAGTCAAATATAGACATATTCTCTCTGTTAATTGAGTTTACGATTGCATTTTTCCTGCAATATTATTAAATATTCGCCTAAAAATCTTTTAATTCCTCTTTTTCTTTTATTATTTTACTAATTTCTGGTACAGAGGGTATGTCTTGATGATAGTCTTGATCTTCTAAATATTTATCCAACACGTCTGCTAAGTCGTGATTTACTTGATCAACAGCATCTGCTAATCTAACTATTAATTTTGCTGGATCTATTGAGCTTGTCATAGGAGGCGTTCCTGGAGACGCAAGGTCTCTCTCAATGTCTGCATCAATATTACCGAATGGAGACACAGAACTTTCTCCAGAAGCTGCGGGACCTTCTTCTAATTGATCTATTACTCCAATAATAGTGTTTCTAGCTTTTGCAGGTAATGAACGACCAAAATCACCAACAACCATAACATTACTTAATAATTTACTAGCCTGTGACACGTCAACACCTGAAGCACGGACAGCATTAACGATGTCTTGTATTTCTTGTGGATTTACTTCTCCAGTATCAATTTCAGTAGTAGCTGTTGGAGCTTCAGTAACCACTTCTTCACTTGTAGGTTCACTAAAAGTTCCCAACTCTTTTTGTACATTTTCTGGAGCTTCAGTAGCTTGGTTTCTTAATACATCATTTAGTCGTCCAATTGAACGTTGAGCCAAATTGTGAGCACGAGTGTCTAATGG
>LAZR01001102.1_pt1 | contig 17866 bp, 29 predicted proteins | sample 329461 | NCBI WGS metagenome assembly LAZR01 (sample SAMN03002196, study PRJNA259156) | marine sediment metagenome | biome: sea floor; feature: Hydrothermal impacted sediments; material: marine sediment; isolation source: Loki non-amplified sample from Loki's castle hydrothermal vent sediment ...
CATCGATCCCGTTCACACGGAGACGGTAGTCAATGGGGCTGCCGTTCCCACCGGCCGCATTGTGTCTAGCAAAAAACTTCTGGAACACGCCAGGACGAGGCGCATTGAACGTGAAATCACGTGATGAAGACGCATTTCCTTGTCCTCGACCGGGCGTGAGAAAAACTGTTCCGGGACCCGCTGTCAGGAAATCGTTTCCCCATAAGGCAAGAGCGCTGGTACCCCCACCAGGCCCCGCGCCTCCAGCTTGGTTGAGGATGAATGGCCGAACGGAAAGCCCGTCTGGCTGAAAAGCCCCGTTAGCGCCGAACGCCCGTAAAATGGTGTGCAGATGAGCAACCCATACATCGACATTTGGACCTGGAGATGTCGCAGTGCGGACTACCGTAACGGTTGTTCCGTTCGCTGTAACGACAAACGGCCCGAGTGCCGGGGCGACGAAATCGGGGATGAGGGGGAACCCGTCCTGATTCAGATCATGGTCGAGTATTTGGGGGACGCCGACTACCAAACCGGTAAACATCAGCGTCCGATAAAGTCGATTCGCCATCCCCCTGCCTTACCGAGAGTACTTAGCACAGCGATGCCGGCCGCCGCTGATCAACTTGAGGCGGATGCACCGGCGTTTAGTGACCTTTCGGTGCTTTGGAGCCATCCCGGGCCCGCGATACTTCGCACACCGCTTCCCGGCATCAGTCATCTTGTAACGGATACACGTCCTGAATTCACCACGAAGTGCCATGGTTCTAGCCTATCACACCAGTGTTGGCGGCTGAAATTTCCCTGTTTTCGCCCATGCAAAGACCGCGGCACCTACCACGATCGCCGCAAACGAAACCGTGATGATGGTTGTCGTACGCTGTAATCGAAAGATTTTCTTCGTTAATTCAGCATGTTGCTTTGCAATCTCTTGCTCTTTTTCTTGCAAGCGAAGCAGGTTAGCCCGGAACTCTTCTTCAGTCTGTCCGAATGAAACATGACTTACCAACATTGACAGTTACTCAAAGGGCTTCTAGTGTGCGCCCATGTGCGTGCGATTCATAGACCGATTTGAGTTTTGGCGTTGCTGTCATTGCGAAGGACTAAATAATCACGAGCGCTGGAAGTGCGCACTCTGTGGCGTCCTGCCCTGTTTTGCACGAATTAACTTCCAGCTTTCAAGTATCGATAAAGCAATGCCCCGTCCAAAACCAGGCTGAAAACACCAACACCTGCAGCACCAACGCGTGCCCACCCCGGAAGTTGCTTTCGAGTCGCCAAGTACGCCATAAATGGCACCACGAGAGCCACTGCGGCCAGCTCGCTTCCTACATGCCACGCGCGCTGGCGCTTACTGATGCAGATGGCACGGTCGGCCGGGTTGATTGGGAGCACGTGCTCGACAGGGGCGCCGGCTTCCTGAGGCTGGCAGACAACCTCGTCCCACTGGCCGCGCTCAGTGCAGTCACGCATGAACTGATCAGTGGTCATGTGTGCATCGAAGTAGCGCTGTGCTTCATCACGCGTCTTGCCGTAGAACACGTGGCGCACGACCGGATAAGCGTCTCCGACGGCTTTTTCGTAGATGTCTTGTGTGAGCGCGTACATCACCGCACTCTATCGCCATTGGGTTTACTGAAACATCGTCGCTTTAGGCATTGAAGCCCTTCATAGTAGTCTGGGCAGAGAGCGCGTTTGCAGCTAGAGCAATGCATGCTAGGTGGCTGTCGATTGCAGTAATGGACTTTCGATCAGCACATCAACTCAGGCAGATCGGCGTGAGCGCACACATGAAGTTGAAGCAAGTAATGGCAAAGGGCCCAACAATGCGGTTAATTATCTGTGTCCGTGGACCGGTTAAGCCGATAGGTGCAAACAACTCATCATGGATCGCTACTTCAGAGTTCTCACTGAGCGAAACACCAAATGTCGATTCACCCGACTGCTCTAGCGTCATACCCGTAGGGGGTGTTTGCAGATCAATAAACTGGCCCCCGTGAGCGTCCGCGCTAACACAATACACGAGCACAGTATTCTGAATCGTGGTGAGTATCGAGGGCGCCGTCATGACAATGAACGGGGCACCAAAACTGATATTGATCCCGGGGTTTTGAGCATTGATAGGCGTTGTCGGATTCACGTTGGTATAACCGGCCATGTTGACAGCGTAAATGGCCGCCTGAACCGTACTAAACGTTGCGATCAGTGGTGATCCAACTGGAACCACCAAAGAAAATACTGCGAATTGTGTAATATGGGTGCCTGTTGGGGTTTGAGCTAGCTGCACCCACGGATCAGAACCAGTCTGAATAATCGGATCTGAAGTTACAGCCGGTACGGTTGCAGCTACCGCAGCGATCAGAACATCACCTGCGACGGTTCCAACTGGGTAGGCAGCCGCGATCGAGGTGACAGGGGCTCCCACTCCAACAGCTGTACAAAGTACATTAGACATCTTACTCGTTGGTATGCACAGTGCAGGAGGTCTCGCGAATTGCGATGACCGCTGTCACGCTACACGGAGGACCGTTGTAAAAAACAGCATCACCAGGGCTAATGTGCGTGTGAGGATTCCAGAACAACACGTTGATCGTGGTGAGAGCGGGCGCTACAAAAATGACTTCCACAGTGCCTGTGGGACCCTGTGCAGGTTCTGAGTGCGTCACACCGAGCCAAGCATCAATCGGCATCAGCGGCACCACCATAACTCGTGACGCATTCAGGAGAGAGCCGAACAGAGGCGGATCAGGATCAAAATTTAGGTTGGTCTGAATGAGCCCGGTATCGACAACGGTAACCCCAACCGACAGCTCGATTTGCTGCCGGTTCCACATGAGCTGTCCTGCTTGAAGTGACACTATCTCCCAGGGCGATACTTGGCACAGCGGCGTCCAGCGCGCGTCATCTTGAAGCGCACGCAGTGACGTAGACTGCCGCCCATGGTGCCCGGCCCGTACTTAGCGCACCTGCGACCAGCACGGGTCATCTCATAGCGCAAGCAGGTCTTGTACTCGCCACTGAGCCCCTTGCTAGGGCCGTACTTCGCACAGCGTTTGCCAGCACGGGTCATCCTGAAACTAATACAGGTCTTATATTCTCCGTGCATCATGGTCGAATCCTCCTACGAGGCATCAGTGAACGGGCGCCCGACTACCAGCACCGTGAGAAAGGCCAGATCGCTAAAAAGAGTTGAATACAGCGTGCCCCCAACCAATTCAATTAGCGGCGCTAGCACACCCGGGGCCTGGTAAAACCTCAGGTGCCCTGAATTGATTCCAGCAGGGGCTGTATCGCGCTCCCATAAGACAGACAGGCTCGTGGTGCCCCCCACCCCCGGAGTAGGTTGCTCTAGCAAGGTGGGAATGCAAGCATGAACCTCTCGAAAAAGATTCAGCCCCGCAATCCCAAAATCTAGAGGTTCACCGCCTACAGGATAAGTATTCCCGTCGGCAGGATCAATCGCGATATCTGCGACCACGATCGGCAGATCACCAGCGTTCGGAGACGGAAGCGTGGTGTTGGTGTTGTACCGAACAGTGATGGTAGAAAGAGCCATTGCTACCTTTCCAGACAGTCACTCATACAGCGGCGAAACCGAGGTTTGCCCTTGCACACCCTTCGAGCGCAGTTGGCGAACCTCTTCTGCTGTGATGTTTCACGACGACCGAGTGTCCTGCGACGGGGGCGATAGCGTTTGCGTCTACGAGCCATGTTCTTCCTCCTAGAAGAGACTGTGAATGGCAAATTCTGGGTTAAGACCTTGGGGAATCACGGTGCTAGAAGCATTGTTGGTGAATGCAAACACCTCCAGAAAATCTCCAGCAGTTAGATCGAAATCGCTAGCAAACTCTGTGGTGACGTCAAACCCAACGGTTCCTGTCAAAGTTTCCGTGGCTTCTACAAGGATTCCGTTGATGGCAATCGTAAGCCTCTGCGTGTGATTGGCAATGGGAGCAACTGTCCCGTACTTGGCGGTAACAGCATACCGACCGGGGCTAGCGATCACGAAACGACTGAGTGGAAGATTTACGATTCCACCGAAATCGTATTCGAGCGTATTGAACAAGAGCTTCGTATCAGGAAAACCCGCAGGGATTGCTTGCGTGACCGTATTCCGCATCTTCCCTGCAGCAGTTGCCTCTCCTGCCGACGAAACCCCTTGATTGAGGATGAATGGCTGCGGGACCAAGGAGCCATCTGGTTGAGCGCCAGGTTGAGGCTGAGTCGATCCGAACTCACGGCGAATCGTGTGCCACGAGCTAGCCCAAACATCGACCGCATCAGGAGACTCGTCGGCTAGACGCGTGACCGTGATGTCGATGTCGTCTGCCGTAACTTGGAAGCCACCTTCGTTCGGCGCCACAATATCAGGGACGAGGTTTCGCGGAGGGTTGACCAGTCCATGAGGAAGAGAAACCGGAACACCAACAACTAGGCCGGTGAACTGGACGATGCTTTCGATTTTGATTCCCATAGTCCTGAACCCTAGAAGTTGCTGTGGATGGCGAACACAGGCTCGCGGCCGTTTGCAATCAGTGTACTAGCGCCGGCAGACAAGAATGCAAATACCTCCAGGAAATCTCCAGCGACTAGATTGAAGTCGCTAGCGAATACTGGAGTGATTCCGAACGCGATTGATGCTGTCAATTCTTCTACAGTCTCCACAAAAATCCCGTTGATGGCAATCGTAAGTTGCTGCGTGAAAGCAGCACCGGGGGCAGTCGTCGCATACTTGGATGTAACGGTATACCGACCAGGTTCAGTGATCACGAAACGATCAAGTCCGATGTTTACGATTCCACCGAAATCGTAATCGATCGAGTCAAACGCGACCTTTGTGTTTACCCCTGCGGGGATTGCTTGAATAACAAGCGCTCGTATCTTTGCGGTAACAGCTGCCTCCCCTGATTCCGAAACCCCTTGGTTGATGATGAACGGCTGTGGAACCAGCGAACCATCCGGCTGAATACCGGGCTGAGGCTGAGTCGATCCGAACTCGCGGCGGATCGTGTGCCACGAGCTAGCCCAAACATCGACCGAATCAGGAGACTCGTCGGCTAGGCGCGTAACCGTAATGTTGGTGTCATCGGCAGTGACCAGGAAGCCGCCTTCGTTTGGCGCCACAACATCAGGGACGAGCTTTCGCGGAGGGTTGACCAGCCCGTGGGGAAGAGAGACCGGATCATCAACAATGAGATCGATGAACTGGACGATTGCTTCGATTTTGATTCCCATAGTCCGAACCCAACCCTAGAAGTTGCTATGAACAGCGAACATAGATTCACGAAGACCCGTGAGTGTGGAGGCGCCAGTGTTGAGTAGAGCAAACACCTCCAAGAAATCTCCAACGGCTAAATCGAAGTCGCTAGCGAATACTACGGTAACTCCCCGGCCAGCGATTGATGTAAGAGTTTGAGTAGCCTTTACGAGAATCCCGTTGATGGCAATCGAAAGCCTTTGCACGTGGTTGGCACCAACAGATTGTGTGCCGTACCTAGCTTCGACGCTGTATCGACCAGCGGTAACGATCACGAATCGATCGAGCCCGATGTTTACGATTCCACCGAAATCGTAATCGGTCACATCGAATGTGAGTTTCGTGTCTGCCGCCGCTGGAAGCACTTGAGCGACAGAAGCTGTAATCTTCCCGGAGACGGCCGCCTCTGCCGCTTGTGAAACCCCTTGGTTGATCACGAATGGCTGCGGAACCAGTGAACCATCTGGCTGGATACCGGGCTGGGGTTGAGTCGATCCGAACTCGCGCCGCATTGTGTGCCACGAGCTGGCCCAGACATCGACCGCATCAGGAGAATCGTCGGCAAGACGCGTGACTGTGATGTCGATGTCGTCTGCGGTAACTTGGAAACCGCCTTCGTTCGGCACCAAAAGGTCGGGGACAAGATTTCGCGGAGGGTTGACCAACCCGTGGGGAAGAGCGACCGGCACGCCAACAGCTAGATTGGTGAACTGGACGATGCTTTCGATTTTAATTCCCATGGGATAACTCTACTCGCTTCCAGCGGGGTTCGAACTGCTCTTACCATACCAAACCATTCGGGATCACTGTAGTAATGAAGCCCGCCAGAGCTGAAAATAGAGTTATTTCATAACGTTGTCGTGATGATCACGCACGGAGCATCCCCACGGCCGGCGGGGTCTGAGTTGATCGCGCGCTTTTCGCCCGTAAGTTCCAAGTGAGCCCACTCGCTGTAGAGATACTGGATCAACTCGGTGTTCGCGTTGTGCGCGATCACTGCGACGCCGCGCTCATGGGCTAGGAAAAGCTCTTCGGCGAGTCGAGTCTGATCGTCGTCGGAGAACCCCGAGGCGACGTAGTTTACATAGCCGCCATGGTAGGGGGGATCTATGTAGAGCAAGTCGCCGCACTTCGCCGCGTGGATCGGCTCGACAAAATCTAGTGCTACCAGCGTCGTGCCTTGGAGTACAGTGGCTACTTCCTGGAGGTGTTCGAGGTTCGGAAAAAGCCCCGCGTCGCGCCGATTCGGATCGCCAAAGGGCACGTTGAATCCCCCGCTTTTGTTCTCGCGGTGCAACCCGTTGAAGCCGGTTTTGTTCAGATAGATAAACCGCGCTGCACGCTCGATCGAACACGTTGGATCTTGCTCACGGATCCAGCAGTAGTAGTCCTTGGTGATGCAGTTGCCCAGCATATCCAGCATCGTCCTAAGCCGCTCGCACGGTACATCCCGAACGACGCGGTAGAGGTTCATCAGGTCGTCACAGGCGTCGCTGAGGAACATCTGAGGACGCGCTACAGCCAGCGCCATCGCGCCGCCGCCGACGAACGGCTCGATATACCGGCCGCCGGTCTTGTCGAGCAACGTTGAGATGCGCGAGCTGAGAACGGGGACAGCCCATGCTTTCCCGCCCGCCCACTTGAGTAGGGGCTTAGTCAAGATGTGCCCAACTAATGCCGTTTACGATCCTACTGATTTGTGATCTAGAAACACCGTATTTTTTGGAAAGCGCTTTCTTGGTCATTGAGTCTTTGGCGTACGCTTTACGAATCATTTTTACTTGGTACTCGTTCAGCTTTTCTCCTGGTTTTGGAATACCTTTATTCTGAAATGTATTCTGTCCCCAACGAACACCATTTACGATTTTCCTGATCTGCCCTTGGGACACACCATAATTTTCAGCTAGTGCCTTAGCCGTCACTGAACTTTCAGCGTATGCTTTACGAATCGCCGTTACTTGGTCCCTGCTCAGCTTTTGTGCTGGTATGCCTTTCTTCTGAAAGACATTCCTGCCCTTGTTCCACATGTCGCGGCTATTATCAGCAGCCGTTCCTAACCACAGGTGATCAGGCCGGACACAGATAGGATTATCGCAGTGATGACATACCATCAGCCCTTCGGGGATTTCCCCGTAAACTAATTCCCACGACACACGGTGTGCTCTACGTGATGACCATGGCCCTGAACGAACTTGACCGTAGTCGCCCCGAGTCTTAGAGCCAGTCCACAGCCAGCACTCCCCCGACTTGTCTACCTTGACCCAGAACCGATCAGCTAATGCCCTAGTCATTTTTCATCACCGGGAAAACACACCTGGTGAGCCTATCGACTTTTCTCTCTAGTGACAGCACGCGCCACACGAACATGCTCACCCACATAGACAACCCCACCACCACAAACTCGATGCCTGTCATGGTCAACACAGTTTCGGAAAGGCGCTCGTGCATCCCAGATTGGGATCAGAGCAAGGGCCACAGAACGTGAAGCGGTAGCAAGTAGCCTTGAGGGAACAGATAACAGACCACAGAGTGAGCACGCCGCCAGCTCGAACATGATCGAGTTGACGGACGGTGAGCCTGGACAACTTGAGCTTAGATCGTTGTTTACGTTTCATCTACTCCCCTCCGATAATCGCGGTGTAGATCTCGCCGTTCACTACGGAGCCGATGCTCTGCGACGCCTTCGCCAGTTCACTTAGAACCTTTTCGAGCAGAGCTATCTCGCTTCTTCCGGCCATTCCTTGTGTTGCTATCGCGCCGCTGCTGCCCTGAATCGCGAGCATCGAGATCGCGTCGGCCGACGACTTCACCATCTCCTTGATCTGGCGAAGCGTCGCGATCTTTTCCATGATCTCGCTCTGAGCTTTTGCCATCGTCGCCGCTGCCCCGAGCACTTCCTTCTGAATCGTGTGCTTCGGAACCATCTGGATCTGTACGTTCGCCTGTGCCTGGCTCATCTAGAAACCTCTTTTCTAACCAGCGGCAAATGTAGCTCACTGGACTTTCTGCAAATCGAATCGCGTGGGTATCGGTCATCCCCGCGGGCTCGAAGCGCATGTTTTTGAACTTGTCCACAATGACTTGCAATGGCGTGCCCGTCTGCAAAAGCAGAGAGACCGCGATGGCCCACGCATCGATAAAACCAGAGACGTCGGAACCCTGCTTGTCCATCTTGACGAAAATCTCGCCGAGACGTCCATCGGGGTAAAGCCCGACGGTAACGTAGCCCTTATGGTCCTCCTTGGCGTGGATTACGAACTTGTGCGTGATGCCGCGCCGCTCTGCGGGCAGACGTTCTCTAGTCATGTTTTCCTTTTGGTAACTCAAACTCCGAAGCGGCAGCAAGTTCGGCGCTCAGTTGGCGCGTGTAGACTCGATCCAATTCAGGAAGCCCGCTTTCTAGAGTCATGGCCCACGTCTGAAGTCCGATCACCAGAGCGATCAGCTCTTGGTGGATCTTGTCGTCTGGCACGAGTGCTAGCCGAGTTGTAATTAGATCTAGGACTTGCTCAACGACCTCTCGTGAGCGATGTACTGCTTCGGGTGTCATTGTAGAAAGACGCCTCTACTGGATCGGAAATTCACCATACCTTACTCATGAAACGCTTGCTTGCGATGCGCTTGAGCAGTAGCAATAGCTTCTAACCAAACCTCGTTGTTGGACACGGGTACCCAAAGAATGCCTTCATCTGTTTCGACTTTGAAATGCACTTCTGCATTTTGGGTAACTGTAGCCAGGTCGGTATCGTTTTCTTCATAGGCTTCATGAAGCAAAACCCGAACAGGAAGACCTTCCCGAAGAGCGCCCGACCAAAGCAAGTACCTACCAGGATTCATATGGCTCAAAACGTGATGCATTAGTTGCTCTTTTCCTTTTCCGACTCCGGCGGCAGCCGCCGCCCCTCAGTGAGTGGTGTACTGCGACGCCTCTACTGGATACCTAGCTTTTCGCTAACAAGCACCGCCCAGCACTCATGGCATCGTCCCCCGGTCCCTCTCGCCGTAAACGGAAGTCCGCATTCACACGGCGGCGGCAGGGGCGGAAGATCGTCCGTGTTCAGCACGGACGACACACTCATGCCCAGCACAGGCGGCACCAAGTCTTTCTGAATGGAACGAATCCGACGCCAAATCACGGCGCCCAACGTGAGCGTGACCAAGAGTCCCACGATCCGAACACCCGCAGACCACGGGTTGTCGTCTCGAATTTCGGCGGCTACTAGAAAAACGAACTCGATCAACGAAATCGTGCCGAGAAGCGCTGCCGCTGCGAGAATCTTCTTGACGTTCTTAGACGCCGTTTCACTGAGTCCAGGAATCATTTCTCAGTCCTCTCGAATTCGATCGACTAGATCGTCTAACTCGGTCGGCAACCCCGATGCGGCTATCTCGTCTTCCGTCCACATGAGCGCCATCATGTTCCACAGCACCGCCGCGCCATGGTCTTCGTCGATCTTGCCCTCGATCCAGTCGGCAAGATGTCGCTCCAGTGACGCGAGCGTGCGCTGAAGGGGGATCCCCTTGCGCCAGTTATTGGGGCCGTACTTCTCGGCGCCCGCAGAGTAGAGATCCGCGAGCCGGCGAAGCGGACCGAGCGGAATCAGATCGAAACGCGGCTTGCCGCTTTGCATGTCGCGCTGGGCGCCGGTTTCAAAGTCCTGGCGCTCGCCGGAGTCCTTGACGACGTACTTATTGCTCTTGCACTTGAGATCGGGTTTGCTCATGATCCCCATCCTAATTCGTTAACGAAGCGCTGGACCTTGTCTAGAAATTCATCGGCTTCACGCTCCGTAGGGAAGTCCCCTTTATCCACGGCGGGGACTGATGCCGTAGCGAGGATCTTTGCGAGTGCCTTGACTTCGTGCCTAGTAAGAAACATCCCGTTGAGCCGGTAGTCCTCGAACGCTTCCCACGCCAGCGGCACGATCGGCTTGATTAGTTCAGCCATGGCCTCGGCATAGACGCGGATCTCGTACTGCGCGTGCGAGTCGAGGCGAAGGCTCAGAAAGTGGAACAGGTTGTGAAGATCGATCTTCCAAATCCACTGCGTGTAGGTCGAGAGCGGCAGGTTGATGCGCGCCAGCTCGCGCGCCATACCGGCTTCGAGGCGGTACTGATAGGCCGAGAACGCATCGTCACTTTCACGCTTGAACGATTCCGCGTGAAGATCAGCATTAAGTACCGTTTCAGACGCAGAACCTTGCTTGTTATTCTTAGACTGCCGCATCAGTCGAATCGACAAAGGCGTATAGGACTCCGCTGGTAGTTCCGAATAGCGTGCACTCATCTCGTTGATGCTGGCCGTACGATGACGCACCCACTGCCGCGCGACGAAGATCGGCATCTTCGCCCGGAACTTCAGTTCCACCATCTCGAACGGAGTCGTGTGGCGCTTGCGCATGAGGTAGCGGATCAGACCGCGGTTCTCTTGCACGGGTCTCACGTTCTCACCCGCGATGGATACGCGAGCGGCATCAATGATCGCTTGATCGTCGCCCATGACGTCCACTAACTCGACGAAGCCGTGGTGGTCAAGAACGTCAATTCGTTTGGTCATGCTGTGTTTTCTCCAGCGGGATAGCGTTAATAGAGCCGAACTTGTCCACCAAGAATTTGCTAAGTGTGAGACCAAAGCCGTCGCAGATGCTGCATTCGTAATCACCGCGGAGCAAAACTAATCCCCACCCATCCGGCATTGGAACCCGCACCAGCTTAAAATCACGCCTGAGAGGAAGGCTTATATCGATAGTTCTGTGTTGCTCGAACTCGAACAACATCACCACCCATCCATCGCTTTCGCCCTGCACTATGCGTATTCTAAAACCCATTTGGATTTGGTTTTTGAACACGCTGCGAGTCCAAGTCCACTCAGCATCAAAAAGAGCCTTGGCGAATTGCACTTGCAAATTGTCAGTGGTCATCCGATCTATCCTCCATGCTTAGTGCCACGGCCGTCGTTCTCGGCGATGTCGTGAAGGCCGCAGAAGCCACTGTCGTAGCGACCTTCGTTCGAGCACCCAGCCCTGATACACAACAGGGGCAGGCGCATCTCGAATCGCAGCGGCATATGCCACAAGCCCGTCGAACTCCCTCGAAAGTAGTCGGCGACGAGCTGCGTGTTACGACTCTCGTAGTACTCGGCATAGACCACGCGCGCGATGCCTGCATTGACGATGCGCTTGGCGCAGTCGTAGCAGGGAATCACCGTGCAGTAGAGCGTGCAGCACTTCGCGCGGCCCCCGGCGTAGTCGAGCGCATTGGATTCTGCGTGCAAGGTGCGTACGCAGCTCATTCGGCCGTCGATCTCTTTCAGCTCGTGGCCGGCGTCGTCACAGTGCTCCATGCCCGCGGCAGAGCCGTTGTAGCCGGTGGCAACGATGCGATGATCAGGATCCACGATGACGGCGCCGACGTGTTTTCTATCACATGTCGCGCGTGTCGCCACGACATGCGCGAGCATCAGAAAGTACTGGTCCCAGTTGGGTCTCATTTGGTTTCCTTGCGCTTATCAAACAAGAGACGGATATCATCGGCGATCTCGATGCTTCCGTTGTCGTAGAGAAAGCGCTGGAAGTGAATAGCCTCTTCGTTGTCCGTGAAGGACGCGACGGCATCAGAGATGATGAGGGCTCCTCCCTTAGCAATGACGTAACGGACAAGGCACCAACTTTCTGGGTATTCCTGGCAGTCGTCTTGCCACTCGATCTTGTAACTGATCTTCGCGTCCATTTATCCTATCCTGGTAAAACAAGGAGCCCGGCCAATCGATGGCGACCAACCAGGGAATGAAAACTGGCCGGGCTCCTCTCAAACCTTCTTGCTTTCGTAGTAGGTGTGACTACACCGATTGCAGCAAAAGTGCCGAGAGTTTGGGATGTACCTAATGACCCAGTTCAGGCCATCTCGAAAGCTTTTGTGTCGCTGTTCCACCTCTACGACACCGACTTGCGTATCGACGCCAACCAGATCATCGATGATCTCGCGCGTGCCGCACCAGTCGCAAATCCCGAGCAGGTAGTGCCGGACATTGGCGGTTTTTCCACTGATACCAACCGGCGCCTTGGCTTGGGTGAGCAGGTCGAATATGACATTGGAGTGCTCGATGGTATGAGATGTCGAAAATGGTTTGATCATGTTTTCCTCTCAACTAGTTCGCAGTGCTTCGCACCACCTCTTGATGCTTCGCCGCGTTGTCTTTCCACTCATCGATCGCGCCCTGGATCATCTCGTCCAGACTTGGTTCACCGTCTCGAAAAATTCCGACCGCGTTCCACGCTTTCAAATCGCTCACGTTGAGTGAGTCGCGAACGCCAAGCGGGATAACGCAACCACAGGCGTGAAGACCCCACGAGATTAGAGGCGTTGAAAAATAGGTGTCCTCTTCTTCCTCGTAGTAGTACGCGCGCCAGCCATCCGCCGGCAGAAGTTGAATCAGCTGAAGGTGTTTCTCGTCGTGGTTCATTTTCCCCTTACCCAGTGAAGCCCTATACCGACGGAATCCCAGACGTTGTGGTGCAAACTCTTAGTTTTCGGTAGCTCCACGCGCCTTGTTTCGGCGGCCGTGAGCGCGCGTTGCGTGCGCTCAACGCTAACTTTTTTCGGAGTCTGCCCCTTCCACTCGCGAGGCAGCAGCAACTCTACATGGACCGACGGCCACTCGCGCTTGAAGTCGTTCGCGATGGCACCAACGACGACTGCAAGCGAGATCAAGTCGTTGGGATCGCCTTTTAGCAGGTGCTGCCGGTAGACCTGCGGTTTTTCAATCACGACGATATTGACGTCCATCGCCCAATCTAGAACCCAAGAAGTCGCATCACGTACGAGGCTGAGCCAGTCGCCGTTTTTCTTTATCAACGCCGCCCCGGCAAGTTCTGTCCCCGACCACGCTGCAATCCCGATCTCGTTGACGCCGGGGTCGATACTAACCGTATGGATCATGGACAACCTCTGCTGGGTCAAGTTGTCGCAATGCAATGCGAACCAGACGCGAAAAACTCATGTGCCCATGACCTAACTTTTTGAGCGCGCGCATCTTTTGGTTCGCGGCTTTCAGGTCGCTTTCGTACAGCGAAATTGTAACAGTTTTGCGTGACACTGGTGTGACACGAGTATGAACACGGAAAGCGCAGGTGTCAACCGTTCAATGCTTTTTGCGCCTCAATATAGGCATTCAACATGTCGCGCAAGTCACGAACCCCTTCTGGAGAAAGGAGGACGCCCCTATCTATGACTAGATTGTCGCTAAACCCTATCGATACGACATCAACCCCTTCTGGGTGTGCAATAGTCACGCGGCCCATGCCTTTCTCTAAGCATCTCGGACCGGGAATGCTGCATTCCAAAATGAATTTTTGATTTTCAATTGCCATCGTCGTGCACCCACTTTGTTTTTTCTTCGCCTTCTACGTTCATGTACTTCTCGGGCCTACTCGGTAGCAAGATCCCGTTTTCGATCACTGGCTTTCCGCCCTTGTACCAGCGCCGGTGCATCGTCGCCGATGCGCTGATCGGCACGTCGGGGCACCACTTCCGCATGACCTCTTCCATGATCGCTTGCAGTCGATACGCAGCATCTGATGCCCGCTGGCCGGTGTAGGGATTCTCGGCGCCGATCTCGTCGTGGGCGAACAGCCACGGGCGGCACCCGTACAGCGCTGAGTCTTCGCCGGCCGCCGTCTTGCCGGTGTAGCACTCGCGCGCGACTTCGTAGCCGGCTTCCTTGGCGCCCATCGCCGCCAAGTGCTGAAAGAAGCCGTTGCAGATCGCCGTGTAGCGAACTTGACCGCGAACCATCCCAGAGCGAACGAACTCGATGTGCTTGGCTTCGTTTTCTTGACCGACGAGCGCACCACAATATCGGAAGTAGTCGTGCATCTCGCGCCACTTGGCACGAAACCCTTGGTGCAGTTTGCAGGCGTGATCGAAGGTTACCTCGATGCCGTAGCCCTTGGCGTAGCTCACGAATGCATGCGGTCCCATACCACCGGCAAATCCGTAGTTCGCGATTTTGCAGTACTGCCGGACGCCGTTGTCACCTGCGATCTCGGGGTCGCCGTCTTTGTAGCGGCGCAGGACTTCATCGTACGAGATCTCTAGCGTGTCGGCCGCCATCGCCAGGTGAAAATCTTGGCCGGCGCGCGCTGCGTCGGCGATGTAGCTGTAGCCGAATAGGTCAAGACAAACCTGCGCTAACGTGAGCATTTCCAACGTGTCGTAGTCACAGAACATGAACACGAAGCCGAGCCGCGCGACGAAGCACTCACGCACGCCGCCCGCGCGTGGTGGATTTTGCAGGTTGGGCTTGCCGCATGAGGTGCGCAGCGTCTCTAGGATCGGGTTGTAGCGGCAGTTGATCGGAACTTCGATCCCGAGTTCAAGCGCGGGCACGTATGTGCTGAGCACCTTGCCGATGCGCACGCACTCAGATACGGCGTGAAGCCCATCGTCGTCGCTGTTGATGAGCACGTCGCGCTCCGTACAAACCTGTTTCGTCTTCGTGAGCTTGACCCTCTTGCTTTGTCGCTCACAGCTGTCCACGACGGCCGCCTTGATCTTTTTCATGTCGCGCGTGCCGACCGCGCGCATGTAGCCGTACTCCTTCGCGATGATTTCTTGCTCTGCGTAGTCGCCTTTGAGTAAACGCTTTAGCTCCTCGACGCCTCCGCGATCTGTGCGCACGCCCCACGTACTCATCAGCGCAAGAAACCAGTGCGCCTTGGCTTGGTAGATCTCACCTGGGATCCCCTCGGGCGCAACGATCAACTCCTGACTGTCGTGGACGCCGAGGTTGTCCACCGAGTCGCCGATGGCGTAGTCGAGCGCATCTTGCGGCCACTCATCAAGAGGCACGCCGTCTAGCTCGTTGTAATGCAACCGCCAAGTGTCCTCGCCTTTCTGGATGATCTTGCCCAAGTGACGAAGCACGAGATTTTGCAGAGAGAAATTCTGCTTCTTCATCTCGCCCAGTTCGTTCTCGACGAACTTTAGCTCGCCGTTGGCGTTGTCGATCAACATCTGGCGTAACTGGACGCACCGGATGCGGCCTTCGTCGAGCGCCTTGAACACGAGCGGAATGAGCGTCTCGTCTTCAGCGCAGAGTACAACTAAGTCGAAGCCGATGAAGTTGGCCCCTGTGAGAATCGCATCGCCCGACAATAGTTCCCGTGCGCGCTCGATGGCTTCATCACGAAGCAAAATCGAGCCGTCGCCCTCGGTCCAGCAAACGAGCTTGGGCGCGGGCATGCCGGGCTTGATGAGGTGCGTCTCGGTGTCGGCGGAGATGACCTTCATCGATGGTTCCTTTTCGCTGGTCTGCCATACGATGGCAGCTCGATTCGATCGCGTTGGTCGTCGATACCCGGAATCGAAAACCCAACCCATCTGAGCTAGTTCTCGAATACGCGCCGAAGCCGTTTGATGCTTCAAGTCGAGATCGACCTCGATCTCGTCACACGTTCGACCATTACGATCACGGATGCGATCGCGAATCTGGTGGTGAAGCCTGCTGATATGCGGCTCCATCGATGATACCGCCGCGAGCGACGTCTCTTGATAGCTCATTAGCTCCCCCGAACCCATGATCAAAAAATCAGCGCGACGCCCACCCGCCCGGCGAAGGAGAGCAGGCGTCACGCTAATTGGGAGCCGAACTAGCTCGCGGCCTGTGCGGCCTGTGCAACCTGCGTGGCCTGCGCGACCTTCGCCACTTGAATCTTGGTGCGCGCCTCTTCGGACGTCATCCACCGGTGCCGCGTGAACGGATTACCAGCCTTGGTGTCCTTGTTGTAGGCGTAGACGCCCATGACCAAACCAGCCAGAGGGTTGTTCTCGCCCACGACTTCGTCGGCGATGTCTTCGTCCATCTCGACGTCTTCAGCGCTCGGTGGAAGGCCGTCTACCTCAGCATCACGACCCTGAATCCACAGGCCCATGCGCATGAAGTCTGCGATGTTACCCAGAGCTGGATCCTTGTCCAACGTGACCATCATTTCGCCCGGCGCCCCCGGTCTCATCTTGTCGCTGTCGGTCTCCCTGATCAGGCACTCGACGACGAAGAAATCGACGTTCTTGCGCGTCTTGCCCGTCTTGCAACGCTGAATTTCGACGACGTAGTGCGCGTCTGGGATGAAATAGTGGCCACCCATGGTACTGCGCTGGCCCTTGATATCTCCGAAAAGTCCCATTTCTCTTTCTCTTTCTCGGCCGAAGCCGTTCATTTTCGGGCCCCGTAGGGCCGCTTCCTTTGCGCGCTACAGTAGCACGCTACGAGCGATCTAGTTCCACGAATACGACGAAGAACTCGAACCAATCTGGTTCTTCATTTGTCGTCGGAAACGCATCGGCTGCTTGCTTTTCGCCGTCTGTCCAGTAGGTTGAAAACCTGTCTACGTCGTCTTTCAATCGCTTGATGAACTCTTCCCTAGTCATCTTCAAATCCTTGTCGCGTAGAGATCAATTATTTTCGTCGGGGCGTCCCTGATGTGCGATCGCCGGACGATCGCATACGCTGAGTGCTTCGTTGATCTGTTTCAAAGTCCAGTTGTTGTCACGTGCTTTAGCAATGACCTCGACGTGTTCAACGTCCACGGGACCCTTGTCATCCGTGTAAATGGTGATGACCAGTGCTCTGTTTGAATCATCAATCATCTTCAAATCCTTGTCGCGTAAAGCACTTTCTGAACGTGCCCCTTGGTCTGCTGGATGAACTCGGCGTCCTCGATAATCGAGCCCATCGACGCCGCCAGCTCCGATGTGTGACCAAACCAGTCGATCGTCACTTCGTCCGCCATTTGCCCCGGTCGGTGCGTACGCCCGGCGACCTGCTCGAACACCTGCCCGCTGCCTGGCAACGTCGTAAGCAAGTTGCGGCTGTAGTGCTGTAGATTTTTGCCCGTGCCCTGCGCCTTGACGCTGCAAATGATCACTGGATCACGAGCAAGATCTGCGTCGGTGCCCGCGCCGTAGTGCGGCCACCTGGTTTTTTTGGCGATGCGCTCGCCGAGGGCCTTGTGCTGGTACCAGATGATGCCGCCGTCTTTTTGGCCCCACTGGATCGCGGCATTGACGATGAAAGGGTCTTTCCACACCGGTACCGTCGGCGGCACAGGACGATCTCTCACCGCTGCCCAAGGTGCCCAAGACGGCACATTGATCCTGCCAGCCTTCGCGGCCAGGTAGACGAGCAAGGGACTATCCAGACCCTTTCTGGAACGCTTGAGAATGTCTCGCACATCACAATTCCAATTCTTCCGCGCTTCGAGCCACTCGAAATCCGGCTTTCCATCGGGCCAATCCCAGCGCAGGTAGAACCCACACGCGAGCTGGCGCATCACACGCGATAGCGCCAACGGACTGTCAAACTCATCCCCCTCGATCGACCACGTAGCCTTGGTGATCTGGCGTAGTTCTTCGATAACCGCGGGTACCTGCGGAATGAGTTTCTGGATCACGAGGCTCGTGCCAATCATGTTCTTTTTGCCGGCCACCACGCCGGGCGTCTCGACGAATCGGCGGCGATACCCGTCGCGAACACCCTCACCATTGGAGCAGAATTGCTTGAGCACACCGGGGCGCATGCGGTAGTCGGGCTTAACATCGATCGCTCCGGCCCAGTCCATGATCTCTCGGTAG
>LAZR01001103.1_pt1 | contig 17861 bp, 7 predicted proteins | sample 329461 | NCBI WGS metagenome assembly LAZR01 (sample SAMN03002196, study PRJNA259156) | marine sediment metagenome | biome: sea floor; feature: Hydrothermal impacted sediments; material: marine sediment; isolation source: Loki non-amplified sample from Loki's castle hydrothermal vent sediment ...
CTTGTCACCCTTGGCACCGTAATCATGCCCAAATCTTCATCAACATGAACCTCGACCATTACGCAGGAATGTGTGTAGCAAGAGTGTTTTTCCTGTTCCTCTTCCGGTTCCAATGTATTTTCGGTTTCTAATTTTTCTTTTTTCGCTTCCTTTAATACTTCAGAAAAGGAAACGGATTCCCCTGATTTGTTAGAAATCTTACCGTCATTAAAAGTAACATCCTTATGAGCAAGATTTTTAAAAATTTCAGGATGTACCTTTTTGGCCAAATCAAACAATTGCTCTTGAAGTTGTATACATACGACCTTAACCGCTGAACCCACTGAAGAAACGGTCCAAGATCCACCTTCCATCGGCGCTTCAGGCATAGATGTATCACCTAACTCGAAGCTTACCTGATGCATGGAAATACCCATTGTTGTTGCCGCAATCTGAGTCATTACGGTATACGTACCTGTACCGATATCAGCAGTACTCGAACTTACCGTTAAAAAACCATCATCGGTAAGTACTGCCTTAGCCGCAGACTTTTGCTGAAAAGCTTCCCAACAGCCGGTAGCCATGCCATAACCAATAAGGGTATTACCTTTCTTTTGACTACGAGGCTTAGAATTCCGTTTATCCCATCCGAAACTTTCGGCCGCTTTTTGATAGCATTTTTTAAGCTCCTTGCTTGAAAAGGGCTTATCCTCATTTTGATCTTTATCCGCATAATTGATCAGTCGAAATTCCAAGGGGTCGATATCGGCCTCGATTGCCAGTTCGTCCATACCACACTCTAAAGCGAACATTCCAGTAGTACCACCGGGAGCTCTCATATCTAATGGGGTATGCATATTGACCGGAATCAATTGGTAATCTAATTTTACGTTCTCACAGTGGTACATTAGCCCGGACCAATTAACCACATCTTCATTATAATATTCGAATTTTGAAGTCTCCCCAAATGCCGTGTGCTGTATAGAAGCCAACTTTCCATTCTTATTTGCGCCCAATTTCATCTGTTGAAAACAGGCGGGGCGATGGCCGAACGAAAACATTTGCCGTCTTGTAAGTGCAACTTTAACTGGCCTATTCAGGCTCTTCGCCGCAAGAGCCGCCAAAAAAAGCTGATATTGGGGCCTAAGTCCAGATCCAAAACCCCCGCCTACGAATGGGGAAAGTATCCGAACTTTTTCCTTTTCCAAACTGAAAATACCACATATATAGGTCTGGCTACTATTTACCCCTTGCACTTTGTCATAGATTGTAAAAGCTTCTTCATCTTTATCCCAAATAGCTATGGATACATGCGGTTCCATAGGATTATGAAAATGTCGAGGTTGACTATACTCCACATCCAATTTAAAATCAGCCGATTTATATGCTTTTTCAGCATCACCACGATCGTCTGGTGGCGCTTCTACATTATCCCTAGTGGCCTTTGCCTTGTTCTTCTTTATATCGGTTGAACATTCGTCGACCTGATAGGTGACCTCAACCAAGTCGGAGGCATGTCGGGCAATTTCAAAGCTTTCTGCCACGACCAGCGCAATCGGTTGACCATTATACAGAATAGTATCATTATATAATGGTCGAAATGGCTTACCAGGGGGAGCCAATGGGTCGCTATAATCTACATTAGACTTAAGCGCCTCGGGAAGGTTTTCATGGGTAAAGACTTCAAGAACCCCTTTTAAGTTTTTGGCCTTCGAAGTATCTATCGCAGTTATCTTTCCATTGGCTATGGAACTGCTCACCACATACCCGTGTACTAGACCTTCTGGTTTAAATTCACCCGAATAGGTTGCGGCCCCGGTCACCTTTTTGATTCCATCTACCCGATTAACCGGCTTCCCAATATATACTGTATCCATTTCAGTTTCCATATGCTATAGTTCTTTGGCTTCCCTTAATGCACGCACAATCGTTTTTCGTGCAAGCTTTATTTTAAAATCATTAGTACCGAAACCGGTTGCCCCCTCTAAAATATGGTCCGCCAGTTTCCCGAAATTTTCTTCGGTCGCCGGTTTCCCCTTAAAAGATTCTTCCGATTCCGGTTTGCGCCAAGGTTTGTGGGCTACACCTCCAAGGGCGACCCTTACATCGTTTATTGTATCCCCATTCAAATCCAACGCAGCCGCTACCGACACCAACGCAAAGGCATATGAAGGTCTGTCGCGAACTTTTACATAGGCATAATTGGTATGAAAGCCTTTTTCGGGGAGGTCAATGGAGGTAATTATTTCGTCAGATTTCAAATTGGTATCCATCTCTGGGGTATCCCCCGGAAGCCTATGAAAATCCAAAATAGGTATTGTGCGTTCCCCATCGGTTCCCTGTACGTTCACCGTGGCGTCTAAAGCGGACAAGGCCACACACATGTCAGAAGGATGGGTAGCGATACAGTGTTCGCTCGTGCCCAATATGGCATGTATACGATTAAAGCCTTTAAGCGCTGAACACCCACTCCCAGGTTCACGTTTATTGCATGGCGTCGCAGTATCATAAAAGTAATAGCAGCGTGTGCGCTGCATCAAATTTCCACCGTTTGTAGCAGCATTTCTCAATTGAGCGGATGCACCTGATAGAATAGCCTTTGCCAAAATGGGATATTGCTGCTCAACTTCTGAGTTGTAAGCTGTATCGGCATTAGTGGCCAGGGCTCCCAAACGTAATCCTCCATCATCACGTCTATAAATATCATGCAGGGACAACCGAGTGATATCGATGATTTGCTCCGGATTCTCTACCCTATATTTCATAAGGTCCATTAGATTTGTTCCGCCGGCAATCAGTTTTGAGCGGTTTTCCTTATACAGGACATCTATCGATTCCCCTAAGTTTTCTGACCTTATATATTTAAAATCATTCATATCGCTTTCCTATTTTCAATTAGCTCTTTTGCCACTTTGAAGATATTGGCATAAGCGCCACATCTACAAAGGTTTCCACTCATAAGATCTCTGATTTCTTCGGGACTATTCCCTTTTTTCATATTCAACATGCCGGTCATTGAACAGATTTGCCCAGAAGTGCAATAGCCACATTGAAACGCATCATGATTCACAAAGGCCTGCTGTACATCGCTAAGTTGATCGGAATCAGAAATGCCCTCTATGGTCGTAATTTCCTTATCCTCTTGCATCTTTGCCAAGGCTAGGCAAGAATTAATTGCCTTACCATCAACCAAAACCGTACAGGCTCCGCATTGACCGTGATCACATCCTTTTTTTGTGCCTGTCAAATGGAGGATTTCCCGTAAGGCATCTAGGAGAGAGGTACTTGAGGCAGCATTCAAGGTTTTATTCTCTCCATTGATCTTTAACACCAATTCATTTTCGTTCAAAGCGCTCATGTTTTATCAATGTATTAAGTATTATGCAAAGTATCAGTAGTTCGTAACCTACACCCTATGATATCGATTCCTGTTGATTAAGTCAATGTAACGTATATCCCAAAAAACTACGACAAGCTACTGCTTAAGTCTTCGCAAGATAGGTGTAATGAAAAACTTAAAAGACTCTTAAAAATAATGTTATTAATGCAAATAAGGAATCATCCCCAGGAAAAGGAGAGTAGACTTCACTTATACTATTCCCGGTTGAAAGGGTTTAAAAACTAGTACCCAAGCATTTTTGTTGAAAGAACTCTTTACAATTGCATTTAGGTACAACTTTCAGTAGGAAACTTGGATTATGAAAAGTTATAGTGATAATCAGATTTCGATACCCATTGTAAGCGGAAAAATAGTACTGCTTAGAAGAATCAAAGTAGCGGTAGGTTAATGGATGATAATTATCAACAGCTAATAATATTTAGGTTCGGTATCCCTTTTTTGGATTACCCCGAAATTATTCACTTATGAATTAAAAATTTGGAGACTTGCTACAACCTAATGATTTTATATATCGGTCAACTAACCAATACGCAGGCAACTATATTTTAATGTAGATACGTTTTTTATGTAGCCACCATCCCAAGGACCAACATAATAGCATAAAAACTATGGCAGTTACCAATATGCCTAGTGAACCTGGAAATAGCTTTTGAAAAATACGTTCACTAACCCATTCAAACACATCTAGGCCGGAACTGGTCGGAATTAACCGTAATGTAATATAAAACAACTCAGAAAAGAGATAGATAAATAGTGGATTCTTGCCAAAAACATCAAAAAATTTGAGTCCAAATTTCAGATTTTTAATTTCAATGGCATAAATTAAAACAGCCATGATAGCTAAATCAAGTCCGATGGTGTACAGCGCGAAAGAACTGGTCCACAGTTTTTTTGAAAATGGAAAAATTAAGTCCCAACCGAGTGCTAATAGTGTCAATAAAGCCCCAGCTATAAACAATTTGGAAACCCCTCCAATATCCTTTCCTCTTCGCTGAACATAAACCCCCGCTAAATAGCCGGCAAGTACATTAACAATCGATGGGAGTGTGCTTAAAAGGCCTTCCGGATCAAAAGGTATACTATCTTTTTTATAAATATGATCCGGACCAAGTAGGGTCAAATCTAAGCGAAGAACCGCATTGGTAGTGGTACCCAGTTCCTCTCCAGAAGTTCCGAAAATATAGAGCAAACACCAATACCCCAACAACATAATTACTGATATAATTGCCGCTGTTTTTTTGGAAAAATAGTAGATTATAAGTGAGGCAAAAAAGTAACACAAGGCGATACGCTGCAAAACCCCCATAATTCGGGTCTCCGATAAAGGACTTAATTCCCACGCCCCGTCTGCTGTGTGACTGACAAATGGAAACCAATACATTAGGAAGCCAAAAAGGAAAATCAGAAATGTACGTTTCAAAATTTTACGCCAAACGAATCCTGATGATACATTTGTCCATTTATGGATTGAAAAACTCATGGCATTCCCCATGGCAAATAGAAAAGATGGAAAGACTAGGTCTGCCAACGTAAATCCAAACCAATCTGCATGAACCAAGAAAGGGTAGAAATCTGCTCCGGTTCCAGGTGTATTTACAATAATCATCAAACAAATAGTAAGCCCTCTAAAAACGTCAAGTGATAAAAAACGCGTAGACTTTGGCTGTATAGCTTCTTGCATAGTCGGTTACTCTATATCTATTAGATTATTGGTTTCTTTAGTAATTTGCAATTAGAATGGTATTATCATGTTACCGAATAGGCGTTAAACAATAAGAATTTGTTCTCTACTTATGAATTCAAATTTTTATAATCTTTCTTTTAAATGGGGTGGATTAAAATGGGGTTCAATCATTTACGCGATACCAATTTAAAAATTTTCTATTCAGTTAATTAAAAATTAATACGGTTCCAAAAAGTATTTAAACAAAGCTATGTCATTAAAGATGGCAATAGATGGATTTATACATCAAAAGCATGGATGTTCTAAGGATAAATCAAACATTTAAGAAATCAATTTACTCGGTGGGAAGCCAAATTGTTTTTTAAAACATCTGCTAAAATAAAAGGGATCATTAAATCCTACTAAATTGGTTACCTCAGATACATTATATTTTTTTGTTTTGAGAAGTTTTGCCGATTTTTTCAATCGAATGGTTCTTATAAATTCGTTAGGAGCCAAATCGGTCAATTCCTTTATTTTACGATATAATTTGGATGAACTCATGCCTAGTTCACCACATAGAAATTCCGTTGATAAATGCGATTCACTTAGATTTTCATTTATCAGGGAGGTCACATTTTCCATAAATTCCGAATCTACAGGTGAATGGGTCAATAGGCTAATTTCGCTTTCTACTTCCCCGGAAAATTTTGACTTTAATTCTAGCCGCGATTTTATAATATTTTCTATAATTATTTTTAACAAGGAAGGGTCAAAAGGTTTTACCAAATAACCGTCCGCTCCTAAACCATACCCTTTAACTTTATCCTCATTTTCTGAAAGGGCCGTTAATAGTACTACAGGAATGTGGCTGATAAACTCATCTTTTTTTAACATACTGCAGAATTCATAACCATCCATAATGGGCATCATGACATCAGCCACACATAAAACAGGTTTAATTTGTCTACATATCTGCAAACCTTCTTCTCCATTCCCTGCATCATAAACTTTAAAATAATCCGATAAGTAATCAACTAAAAACTTCCTGAGTTCTATGTTATCTTCAATTACAAGAATTTTTTGTTTTACTTCAGTGTTCTGAATTAATTTTTTAGCAGGTTTATCCGTAAAAACCCCACTTTGTGCGCCTTCAACCTGCAGGGTATACTCAAAGACTTCTTCATTATTGTAAAAATGCCGGGCGATGGGGATTTCGACCTTAAAAATACTTCCTTTGTTTACGCCACTTTCAACGCCTATTGCTCCTTTATGGAGTTCAACCAATGATTTCACCAATGAAAGACCAATACCTGTACCCGTATTATTTTCCAGACTGTTGGTGGCTTGATAGAACCTTTGGAAAATTTTTTCCTGACTTTTTAAAGGAATGCCAATGCCATCATCACTTACTTCGATTATCAAAATGTCTTTAGTGGGATTTTTCAGCCGTAAAAACAAATCTATAGTACCGTATGTATCGGTAAATTTCAATGCATTTGATAATAGATTATAGAGAATTTTATCATATTTATCGTTGTCAATATAACCTGTAAGGATATCTTCTTCCACAACAAAATTGAATTTTATCTTCTTATTAACGGCCATTTCAGAAAAGCTTTCAAAAATGTTTTTGGAATAGGATAGTATATCCGTTTTTGAAACCTTTAGTTGTAATGCCCCAGACTCCGCTTTTCTAAAATCAAGGACTTGATTTACCAAGTTCAATAATCTATTTGAATTCTGATGAATAAGATGGTATCTGCTTTTTTGATATTCAGTAGCATGGGTTCCTGTATCATCAATAAGCTGTTTGACAGGGCCTAAAATAAGGGTTAAGGGGGTTCTTAATTCGTGGGAAATATTGGTAAACAAACGAAGTTTTTCAGTGTTCAATTTTACATCGTGCACTCTATTGACTTTTTCGGTAAGTAGTTCTTGCTTTAATTTGATCCGATTTTTAATTTCTCTTCTTGTAAAATAAAAAACAATGGCTAACACCATAAACAGCCCGATAAAAGCTTCAGGAGTTAACCAAAAAGGAGGAAGGATTTTAATTTTATAGGAAGCCGTATCGCTCCAAATTCCATCACTATTACTAGCCCGTATTTCAAAAATATACTCTTTGGGGTACAGGTTGGTATATTGCACCGATCTTGAATAACTATCGGTTGTCATCCAGTTTTCATCGAAACCCTTTAACCTATATTTAAATTTGTTGCGCTGTTCATTTGAGAAAGAAGGTGCTGAAAATTGAAATGAAAAATTACGGTTCTCATAATCTAAGGCAACTTGTTTATGGTAATTAATGTCTTTTAAAAGTGGGACCTGCCCATTGATGGACCTTCCTGGAAAGACATCTTCATTTTGAATTTTAAATTCTGTAATTACCGGTATAGGCGACCATTCATTTTTGGCCATCGTTTGTGATGAAAAATGAATTATACCATTTTTACCTCCTAGATAAATGTTTGAATTATTGAATTCATAAAATCCACTGGAACTAAAGAAGTCCAAGCGATTACCACTGTTTACATGATAAACAGTAACATCCTTCAAATTGGCTTTAAGTCTAGCTACGCTGTTGTTATTCATGTTCAGCCAAAGGTTTCCAGCAGCATCGGTTAGGATATCGGTAATCCATTTTCTGTAAACTTCTTTGGGTTCGGTCAAAATCTTAAAATTATTGATTGCCGAATCATAATAACTTAAACCATTAGGTGTCGAAGCCCATATCTTACCTTTACTATCTATTAAAATATCACTTACATTATTATTTTCAGGTAATCCAATTTGCGTCTTGGGAATTGGGTCGAATGTTTCTATTTTGGACGACGTAATATGGTATTTTACCACGCCTGTCTCAGTTGCGAACCATGCATTGCCCACGCCATCATTTTCTATCGCTACTATTTGATAATTCGGCAGTAATTTGTTTTTGGCATCTATCACTTGCAGGGTTTGCGTGTTGAATAAAATAGCCCCATCACCAAAGGAACCAATTATCATAGATTGTTCATCAATCTTACAAAAGGCAAAAACCGGAAAGGATTCAAATCCGGTAGATATCTCTTTTGATTCATTCTTACTATAATCATAGATCATTAGGTTACCGTTCCATAACCCGCAATAAAATATTCTGCCATCTTCTGAATAGATACTGGCTATGTCTTTTTTATTATCGTATAGGGGAACAAAGTTATCGTCATCTGATATAAAGAGTCCGTTGTTTCTTGTTTGAGCAATTAATTCTCCGTCATAGGTTTTTGCAAAACCTCTTATTCTCGGGGCTTGATTACCAATATATTTAGAAATGTCTTTATTGAGCACAAACTGATTTTCATAAGGGTCGTATTTATCTAGTCCGTCTTCCGTACCAATCCACAATACGCCGGATGCATCAAAATACAGTGCATACACTAGGTTATCTACCAAAGACCTGTTATCCGATAAAATGGAATAGTACCACTTATAATTGCCGGTTCTTAAGTCCTCCAATTTATCGCAAACCAATAAGCCACCTAATGTACCTAGCCAGTACTTCCCATCTGGCGCTTGGGCTACCGATAAAAAATGTGGACCTAAACTGGACCTGATTTCTTTGTCTTCGATATACAGGTTTTCAAACTCATCGGTAGTTGTGTTCAAGGTATAGAGACCTTCACGTGTTCCAATAAATATATCGGATTTTGCATCCTCATAAATAAAATTTAAATAGGGATTTTTTTCAGTTGAATTTGGAATTGAAAGGGTATACTTTTTGATCTTAACAATCTTACCGGAATCATCCAGCGTTAACTTTGCTACAGCTGCCGTTTCAAAACTCCCTATCCAAATAGCACCATTTTTATCTTCATAAATTTCCTTTACGTAATCAAATCCATCCAAAGGAATTTTTTCAAATCGCTCTTCATCAGGATAGAACAAAGAGACACCTTTCTCCTTGGTGCCTACCCAGACTCTTTTAAATTTATCTACATGAACGGCCCTAATCTCTTCATCAAGTAAACTATTTGAATTATTTGGTTCCGGAAAGTATGTTGTGATGACCTGAGTATTCAATTTATAAAGGGACAAACCTTTTCGGGTACCTATCCAAAAATTATTGGACTCCTCATCTAGTTCCAAAGCGGTTATATCATCGTTGTGAAGCTTGTTTTTTCCCGATTCGGAACTTAAAAAGGTTTTAAATTGATACCCATCAAAACGGTTAAGGCCATAAAAGGTTCCGAACCATAGAAATCCTTTACTGTCTTGCGTTATGTGCCTTACCGAATTATGTGACAATCCATCTTCATCATTGTAATGTTCAAACTTTATCGTTTGGGCATGGCAAAACGTAACTGCGAAGTATAAAAAGGATAAAAGAATTTGGCTTCTCATAGCGTTAACCACATCTTAGTATTTTTTTGTTTGGCCGTAAAAAATACATTTTCCACAAATCTATCCAATGAGTTTGAATACCACTGAACTTTACATAGACAGCTGATAATCGTGGAATTCTTTCACAAACCTTACCTCTTACAGGTGTAAACCGGATTTCTATCTCCCAAATCTATTACAATTCGACTAATATTCTCCTCCCGAATAAATCCTTCAATTTTCGAGTTTATGCTTTGGTGACTTCCTATTTTTTTTTAGCCACATGTGGCCTTTAATTCGAAAGTATCCCCCAATGTAATAGAATCACCGACCTCAACCCAAAAAATCGATATAGAATACCTATGACCTACTTACACACAGCTGCGCCAAAAATTAAAAGTATTCCTTAAAATTCTAATAAAGGACTATTTTATGAATAAAACTTCCCTCGGTCCCAGAATGAATTTTCGATGTGGTTTAAAAAAATAGGCAGGGAAAAATCCTGCCTATCTATCAAACTAACAACAACTCAATCAAAAAAACTTCAGTGCTAATATTCAGGATTTTGGGTGATCGTATTTTCAGAATTATCGATTTCAGATTGTGGTATGGGTCTTAAAAGATGTTTGGTGGTAAGCGCATTGTTCAGTGCGGCATGGGGATTATACAATAAGGTTCTCTCTATCAACTTGCCCGTACGTTTTAAGTCCATCCATCGATTCACTTCACCCGTTAATTCCCTCGCACGTTCATCCAAAATAAAATCCAGATTAACTTCCGTTGGCTGTACTGGAGTAATCAAGCCAGCCCTAGAGCGTAAGCTTGTAAGACGTGCTGCCGCTTCATTTATGTTCGACAATCCCAAATAGGCTTCAGCGGCAATTAAATACGCTTCGCCACTTCTCATCATAACCATATCCCTACTACCTTGTGAAGGCGTATCAGGCTGTGCATAAGGAGCATCGGGATCATCAAATTTCACGAACATTGGAAAATGTATCGTTGTAACACCGTCACTTTGAAAGTACGTCCCGGGATTAATGACCTTATAGGGTTTTGAGCTGATTTCATTTTGCGGCAAAACTTCTTTTGGGAAATAGATAGCGGTGTCTCCCACAACAACATTAACCGGATTTCCATTAACCGTAGTCGTAAAATCTTCCGTTGCCAATAAAACCCTTGTAAACGTGGCCTCTGCCCTTTCATCATTCTCATCAAAAAGGGAGTAGTAAAAAGGTGTGGGCAAAGGTCCTAATTGCTGTACCGTTTTCTGCTGGCCAGGATAGTCATAAAAGCTGAATTTGTACTTCATGTGCCTCGAATTGCCCCAACCCCTGCTCACGGAATTATTGCCAAATAGGTACGAAAATATAACCTCAGGATTTCTTTGATTGTTTATATCCACTAAACTTGAAAAAGATGACACTAAAGGATGGTTGGCAATTACTGTTTCAGCCAAGGTAGCGGCATCGGCAAAATCTTCAGAAGACCCAAAGGGTTTATAAGCTTTAGTTAACAACACTTTAGAGGTTAAATGTCTTACCGCATCCTTAGAAACCCTACCATATTCCGAAGATGATTCATTGACAGCAGCCAAGGCATCTTGAAGATCAATAATGATTTGGGCATACACTTCCTCCTCAGTTGCTCGAGGATAATTGGTCTCGGAAGATGTTACCTCATTCAGTACAATGGGAACACCTCCATAATTCTCGACCAATCGGAAGTACGACCAAGCCCTGAAAAATTTCACTTCGCCTACACCAGCCGATTTCTCCGCTTCTGAAAGACCTTCGATTATATCCGCATTATCAATAACGCTGTTTGCAGCGGAAATAATACTATACTGGTTGCTCCAATACACACTTATCGGGTAATTAAAGGAATTTAGATTCACGTAATCATTCAGGTCATCGGTTCCTTGTATGGCACCTGGCCTTGTTATGATATCAGTTCCTAAATCTTCCAGTAGGTAATACATATCCGGTGTGTACCGGGTAGTCGTCTCCCTTGATCTTTCATATACGGATGCTACTAATTGATTAAAGGTTCCTGGATCTGAACTTGCCGTTTCTATAGTAATTGAGGATTTATTTTCCTCGTCCAAATAATTATCACAACCAGTGATAAACAATCCAGCTGTAATCAGCACTACGATTATTCTATGATTAATATATTTCATCTCTTTGAATTTTATGTTACAATCAATTAAAAGTTTAAACTGATACCGGCCATATACGTACGCGCTATGTATGATGCACCCCATGAGTTTCTACCCGCACTTTCCGGATCCCATCCATCATAATCAGTGAATATGAACGGATTTTGCACCGTAGTATAAATTCGCAATCCCTCAATGTTCATTTTATCTATCATAGTAGCCGGAAGGGAGTAGCCCAAGGTTATAAATCCAACTTTTGTAAACGAAACATCTTTATATTTAATTGTGTTTTGGTATTGCCCGCCATTACCTGGTTGGTACCAATCGTTTGTAGGATTACTTGGAGTCCAGTAATCAATTTTGTACCCATTGAAAAGCCGTGAAGGTTCGCCGTCATATGGGAATGACAGGTTATTATGGAAATTACTACTGACCATGCTCCCTTGGCTTGTACTTATAAAGAAGGTAAAGTCAAAGTTTTTGTAGTTCATGGTGTTGGTTACACCCCCGGTCCATTTTGGGGCTGCCTGTCCGATTACCTTCCTATCGGCGTCTGGGGTAATTTGTCCGTCGTTATTTAGATCTAAAACTCTGACCTGTCCAGGAAATTGACCATATACTGCTGCTTCATCAGCTTGATCTAATTGCCATATGCCATCAAACTCATAGTCGTAGATGGCACCAACTGGTTCCCCTACCCTGTGGATAAAGCTTGTGCCCGATACGTCATAAAAAATATCGCTTCCATTCAATTTGTCGATGGTATTCGTATTGGCAGCAAAATTGAAATTGGTTGTCCAATTTAAATTACCATTGTCGACATTCACGGTATTTAAGGCAACTTCAACACCCTTATTGGTAGACGAGCCTATGTTATCGAAAATTCCCGAAAAACCGGTAACACCAGGTAGGCCTTTATAAAATATAATATCTGTGTTCTTTCTATTGTACACATCTACCGAACCATTGATTCTGTTTTTTACAAAACCAAAGTCAAACCCAAGGTTTACCTCACTGGTCTTTTCCCATTTAAGATCTTGGTTTGCAATATCAGTTACAAAAAGGGTTGATACTGGCGCATCACCTAAATTGGTAGCACTACTTCCCAATAAGGATTGCGATCGTAAAGGACCTAGTCCTCCACCTTGTCCGTTATTGCCCGTTTTCCCATAACTCAATCTCAATTTAGCATTAGAAAAAATGCTCTGGGATTTCATGAAATTTTCATCGATCATTTTCCAAGCAAAAGCTGCTGACGGGAAAAATTCCCATTTATTTCCTGCCGCAAGAATTGACGCCCCATCATATCTACCCGTAACGGTGAATAAATATGTATCCATTAAGGAGTAATTAACCCTTGTCGTATAGGACTCTAAAGACTGTTTTGAAAAGTCACTGGAGAGATTATTTATATTGAGACCTGCCCCTAGATTATAAAATGAAAATAGATCTGTAGTAAAATTTGCAACCTGTGAGTAGTACCCTTCAGAGCGTTCCAAAAATTTTGATAACACGCCCGTTATTTCTAAATCATGTTCCCCGCTGACATATTTATAGTTAAGAATATTATCCCAGGTATACGAGAAATAATTTGAATTGGTTACTTCTGCCCTTCTATTTTCAGGCACCCCAATAACACTTTTTGAATACAATCCACGATATTCCCCGTATCTGGTATATTTTATATTAGGGGAAAATTTTGTGGTTAAGGTAAAACCTTCTGCGGGTTTGATCTTTAAGGCAATATCTCCGATATATTGTAAGAACTTAGTTTCTCTTGTAACGTTATCGGCTTCGAATAGTGGGTTTGTTATCTGGGTTTCTTTCTGGGTCGGAAAAAATCGTAGCGTCCCATCTGCATTATAAGGCCGTCCTATTGGCTTTAATCTGTAAGCACTTCTAAATCCTTCCCGGCTACCCTCATTTTGAATGGAGTTGGTTATATAATTGTTTATACTAATATTCAACCAGTCGAAAAGGTCGCTACTAAGACTTCCCCTAATATTATAACGGTCATAGCTTTCTCCTTCTAGTGTACCATCATCTTTAGTGTAAGCGATACCCGTTGAGTATTTGGTAGTTTCATTGCCCCCACTCATATTGATGGAATGATTGGTTTGAAAACCATTGACCAACATAAGGTCTACCCAATCCGTACTTATCCCTTCTGACACGTTTTGTAATTCTTCGGCATCTAAATAATCTGACAGAACAACATCGTTCCTACCAAACGCAAGATTACCCGAAGCAAATTGGTTCCCAACGACAACATCTCTGAGGTATTCGACGTAACCTGGACCATCTTGTACGGATGGTAAATTATACGCCTGCTTTACCCCTACGTAATTGGAGTAATTTACTCGCAACTTACCACTTTTACCTCGTTTGGTTTCAACTATCACCACACCGTTACTTCCTCGCGAACCATAAATGGCAGTAGCAGAGGCATCTTTTAGAATATCCATTCTTTCAATATCCGCTGTATTTATAAAGGATATATCATCCACAAAAATACCGTCTACAATAAAAAGAGGATTTTGTCCGGGTGTAAAGCCACCTTGATCGGCTGTTTGATTGTTGTTTATTGTACTTGCTCCTCTAATACGAATATTAAATCCACCAGGACCAGGTTTGTTGTCCGTACGTTGAATAACTACCCCTGCAGCTTGCCCTTGCAGGGCAGATATCGCATCTACTTTATTCGTCTGTTCAAGTTGTTTTGAATTTAAGGATGCAACCGAACCCGTTAAGTCACTTCTTTTAGTCGTGCCATACCCAATTACTACAACCTCATCAAGTTGTGCACTGTCTTCCTGCAAGGTGATATTTACCGTAGGTTCTCCATTATACGGAACTTCCGTTGTTTTAAATCCCAAGGAAGAAATAACAAAGACATCTCCGCTAGCGGCTTCAATAGTGAAATTTCCATCGAAATCTGTAGCTGCACCTCGCGAGGTTCCTTTGATACTAATATTTGCTCCCGGTACCGGTATATTATCTTTATCCGAAATTACACCTGAGACCTCTGTTTGTGCCCAGGACGTAATTGAAAAGCCCAAACAAAGAGCTAGCCATAAAAGTTTAAGTTTATCCATTCTTAGTGTTATTAGTTAATTAAGCATCGCTAAACTATCGTTAAGACATTGTTAAGTGATGGACATATTAATCAGATGTATGGATATTTTCGCAAACCTTTCTATCCAAGTCCTTTTGCGGCCTCAAATGCTTTTTATGTAGCGCTCGATCCGGAATTCAATACTTCCTTTAAGATGTATACTGTTTGATAGAAAGGGATTTAAATTGAAAAATTAGGATAGTAAATAGATTTAGAATTCTAAGCCTAGGCTAAAAATAAGCATAGGTAGATTATACGTTGATAGCACCGCATAGGTCTCTTTATATAGATATTTTACCCAAATGCATGGACAGGTTGTGAAAAGGCTAATCCCATCCGTTGAAAATTTTGAAAAACCGTGCTTAATTATATACCTTCCAAGCTACAATCAGGAACTACAAGTTCTTTTCAATTTTGATATTATGATGAAATCATTTACACTCTGGTTTGTACTTATATGTATTTCCTATGCTGGGTATTCGCAATCGAACCAAGTTTTGTGGTATGATAAACCCGCTAATTACTTCGAAGAAACATTGGTATTAGGCAACGGAAAATTGGGAGCTTCTGTATTTGGTGGTATACAATCTGACAGCATATATCTTAACGATGCCACATTATGGTCTGGGGAGCCTGTCAACCCATATAACAATCCTGAGGCATACAAATATGTTGAACCCGTTCGGGAGGCTTTAGAAAATGAGAATTATAAAGTTGCGGATTCCTTAAATCGCTTTATACAAGGCGCCTATTCGCAATCGTATGCCCCCTTGGGGACCATGTTTATAAATTTTAAAGATCAAGACAATGTCAAGGATTACCATCGTGAGCTAGATTTGGATAAAGCCATTTCCAAAGTAACCTATGAGAGTGACGGGATAAAATTCAAACGTGAATACTTTGTTTCCCATCCAGATCAAATAATGGCTATCAAACTTACAAGTAACAAGAAGGAAGCCATTAGTTGCTCTGTTGGCTTTGAAAGTCTTTTAAAATATGGTGCGTCAAATAACAAAGATGTTTTAAGCATAAATGGCTATGCACCCTATCATGTAGAACCTAGCTATAGAGGCGATATGCCAGATGCTGTGCTTTTTGATGAAAATAAGGGAACACGATTTACTACACTCTTTAAGGTATCACATATAGATGGAGATGTCGCTACTACCGAAAACTCCATTGAACTAAAAAATTGCACTGAAGCCACTATTTATGTGTCCATTGCGACAAGTTTTAATGGTTTCGATAAAAACCCGGCAACAGAAGGAATTGATAATAAAGCCGTTGCACTAGAAAATCTAAAAAAGGCAACTACTACCTCTTATTCTCTTTTAAAGAAGCGACATTTAGAGGATTATCAAGCCTTTTACAATCGGGTCTCCTTCGAATTAGATGGGAGCGATGTTCCTAATTTGCCTACGGACAAAAGATTATTGCGATACAATGACGGTGATGAGGACAAAGATTTAGAGATTCTATATTTCAATTTTGGGCGCTACTTGCTAATAGCTTCTTCAAGAACCGAAGGGGTGCCCGCTAACCTTCAAGGGATTTGGAACCCCTATATGCGTCCGCCATGGAGCAGCAATTACACCTTAAATATCAATGCACAAGAAAATTATTGGCTTGCAGAAATTGCGAACCTTTCGGAACTGCACAAACCCTTATTGTCATTTATAAAAAATGTGGCTTCGACCGGGGCCGTTACCGCAAAAACGTATTACGGAGTAAATGGATGGGCGGCTTGCCAAAACTCTGATATTTGGGCGTTGAGCAATCCTGTTGGGGATTATGGTGGCGGAGACCCCAATTGGGCGAACTGGAATATGGGAGGAACTTGGCTCGCCACCCATTTGTGGGAACATTTTAATTTCACTCAAGATAAAAAGTTTCTAGAGAAAGACGCATACCCTTTAATGAAAGGAGCCGTTGAATTTTGTTTAGAATGGATGGTCAAGGATGATAAAAACAAATGGATAACATCGCCATCGACGTCCCCAGAAAGTATTTATATCACACCAAAGGGTTATCATGGCGCAACCTCGTATGGTGCTACTGCCGATTTGGCTATGATACGAGAATTGTTGAATGATTTTATAAGCGCATCTAACGTATTGCAAATCGATGATACGTTTTTGGCACGGGTTATCCAAACGAAGAACAATCTGTACCCATACCAAATTGGCAAAAAAGGCAATCTCCAAGAATGGTATTATGATTGGGAGGATGAAGACCCCCAACACCGCCATCAATCCCATCTTTTCGGCTTGTATCCTGGAAATCATATCACGCTTAGCGATACACCGGAATTAGCAGAGGCATCTCGAACCACTTTAGAAATTAAAGGCGATGAAACTACCGGTTGGTCTAAAGGATGGCGTATCAATCTTTGGGCTAGACTCTGGGACGGTAATCATGCCTATAAAATGTATAGGGAATTACTCAAATATGTCGATCCGGATAAATCGGATGGTATACATAAAGGACATGGGGGTACATATCCGAATCTTTTTGATGCACATCCGCCTTTTCAAATAGACGGTAATTTCGGTGGTGCCGCTGCGGTCATCGAAATGCTTATGCAATCGACCAATGATACCATCTATTTACTACCTGCCCTCCCGGATGCATGGCAAGAGGGTTCCATAAAAGGTATTTGTGCGCGGGGCGGATTTGAGGTTTCCATGGAATGGAAAAATAAGGTTTTGATTCAAACAGAGATTACCGCAAAAACAGCAGGACAAACAACGTTAATTTACAATGGCATGCGAAAGCATATTGAATTGAAGAATGGGGAAACGACAAAAATTGTCTGGTAACAGCATTATAAAATGCTCTAAGAAATTTCTATATAAACCTGATTTCAGAAGATTTTTTTTCCTGCCGGAACCTATTATTACAATTATGCAGTTCAAGAAGTAATTTCAATTCTTTTCTTGTTTTACAGCCAATTTCGTAGAAATTATTTAGTTAGTTTACAAAAAGCCCCCGGCCATCATTATGGTCGGGGGCTTATTCAAAAATTAGCAGTACTGAAGATTACAATTACAGCGATCAACTAACTGATTTTAAAATATTTATCTTCATACAAAAGCAAGATCTAAATGAAACTTTTCATCAATAATTGATAAAAATCCAATTACGCAGTGGAGCTCCACCTTCGCCCAAGTCGATTACATAC
>LAZR01001104.1_pt1 | contig 17831 bp, 13 predicted proteins | sample 329461 | NCBI WGS metagenome assembly LAZR01 (sample SAMN03002196, study PRJNA259156) | marine sediment metagenome | biome: sea floor; feature: Hydrothermal impacted sediments; material: marine sediment; isolation source: Loki non-amplified sample from Loki's castle hydrothermal vent sediment ...
ACTGCCTTCCACCATGTAACACGCTAAGGTCCATGGGCTACCGCTAAAGCCGATCAGTGGTACTTTGCCATCGATTTCACGACGAGTAAGACGAATCGCATCCATCACATAGCCAAGATTATCTTCCATATCTGGCACGCCCAGCTTGGCGATATCGGCTGCTGATTTAATAACGTTGGTAAATTTAGGCCCTTCACCTGCAACAAAATGTAAACCAAGCCCCATTGCATCAGGAATCGTAAGAATGTCTGAAAAAATAATCGCCGCATCAAGATCAAAACGACGCAATGGTTGTAATGTCACTTCACAAGCGAGTTCTGGCGTAGAACATAATGTCATGAAGTCGCCCGCTTTCGCCCGCACTTCCCGATACTCTGGTAAATAACGACCCGCTTGACGCATCACCCATACCGGCGTTTTATCTACCGGTTGACGTTGTAATGCACGTAAATAGCGATCGTTTTGTAATGCTGACATGGTATTCCTTAAATAACTGTTTTGTTCTGAATCCGATATGCGGCCTAAAAATTAAACTTTCAGGTAATCAAGAATACCTTCACCCGCTTGGCGACCTTCCCAAACAGCGGTGACCACAAGATCAGAGCCACGTACCATATCACCACCAGCAAAGATTTTTTGGTTGCTCGTTTGGAAAGCACATTTGCCATTTTCAGGTGCAATAACACGACCACTTTCATCAATATCAACACCAAACTCAGCAAACCATGGCGCTGGACTTGGGCGGAAACCAAAGGCAATGACGATGGCATCGGCAGCAATAATTTCTTCACTACCCGGAACAGGTTGTGGGCTACGACGACCACGTTCATCCGGTTGACCTAACGCCGTAGTGATTACTTTGATACCTTCAACTTTACCATTACCAACGATTTCAATTGGTTGACGATTCCATAAAAATTCAACACCTTCTTCGCGTGAATTATTTACTTCACGACGTGAACCCGGCATGTTTTCTTCATCACGACGGTAAGCACACTGTACGCTCGTTGCCCCTTGACGAATTGCAGTACGATTACAATCCATCGCGGTATCACCACCACCTAATACAATGACTTTTTTACCAGCAAGATCAACATAGTTTTCTGGGTTTAAATTTAATAAATGTTTGTTGTTAGCCACTAAATACGGCAAGGCTTCATATACACCCGGCATATCTTCACCAGGAAAACCGCCCTTCATATACGTGTACGTGCCCATGCCAAGGAAAACGGCATCGTATTCATCAAGCAAAGTTTGAAATTGAATATCGTTACCAATTTCCGTATTCAATACAAATTCAACACCCATGCCTTCTAATATTTCACGGCGACGAGTAACGACCTCTTTTTCGAGTTTAAATTCTGGAATACCAAACGTTAACAAGCCACCAATTTCTGGGTGTTTATCATAAACGACTGGTGTCACGCCAGCACGAACCAAAATATCTGCACAGCCCAAACCAGCAGGGCCCGCACCAATAATAGCCACACGTTTACCTGTTGCTACAACGCCTGACATATCAGGACGCCAGCCTTGTGCAAATGCAGTATCAGTAATATATTTCTCAACCGAACCAATCGTTACCGCGCCAAAACCATCATTTAACGTACATGCACCTTCACATAAACGATCTTGTGGACATACTCGTCCACAGATCTCAGGCAAGGTATTGGTTTGATGTGCCAATTCGGCCGCTTGCTCTATATTGCCTTCACTGACGAGCTTCAACCAGTTCGGAATATAGTTGTGTACCGGACATTTCCATTCACAATATGGATTACCACATTCTAAACAGCGTTCTGATTGCTCGGCCGCTTGCGATTGTTCAAAGCCTTCGTATATTTCACCAAAGCCTTCAATGCGCTTTTTTGCTTCAAACTTCTTGGGGTCGTGACGACCTACTTCTAAAAATTGAAATGTATTTTTTGCCATAATATTTATTTGCCCATGCTTACAGGTGTTTTATGCTGCTTTGCTTGTTGAGGTTAACAAGGATGCCAATGCCGCTGCTTTCGGTTTAACCAACCAGAATTGTTGCAAGCGCTGCTCGAACATATCTAATAATTGGTTACCCCAGTCACTGCCTGTTTCACGGACGTGATCTTCAATCAAACCTTTCAAATGCAAGACATGTTCAGACAAGTCCGCATCATTCATTCGAATAACTTCAACGAGTTCAGGGTTGTAACGCGCTTTAAACGTATCTTCAATATCTAGCACATAAGCAAAACCACCGGTCATACCAGCACCGAAATTCAAACCTGATTCGCCTAATACTGCAACAACGCCGCCAGTCATGTATTCACAACCGTGATCGCCGATACCTTCAACGATGGCTGTTGCACCCGAGTTACGGACAGCAAAACGTTCGCCAGCCATACCTGCGGCATATAAATGACCGCCAGTTGCACCATATAGACAAGTATTTCCCATGATGCTGGCTTGCTGTGTTGCAAAGTTACTTTCTGCTGATGGGTAAATAGAAATCTTACCCGCCGCCATACCTTTACCAACATAATCGTTAGCATCACCTTCCAAACGCATTTCTAAGCCACCGGCATTCCATACACCAAAGCTTTGGCCTGCAGAACCTTTAAGTTGCATTCTAATTGGCTTATCACTCATGCCATAGTTTCCATGATGACGAGCAATTTCACCCGAAATACGTGCACCGATTGAGCGATTAATATTTCGAATATCATATTCAAAGAAGCCGCCTGTTTTATTGGCAATAGCATCTTGCATATCCACAATCATTTGTTCTGCTAGTTCACCTTTGTCATAAGGCGAATTTTTAGGTGCTAAACAATAATGAGGTTTATCGGCAGCAACACCCGCATCAGATAATAACGGTGTTAGGTCTAATCGATTTTGCTTATCCGTTGTACCCGGTAGAATTTCAAGCAAATCGGTACGACCAATCAACTCAGCCATACTGCTCACGCCTAGAATAGCTAACCATTCTTGTGTTTCACGTGCAACAAACTGGAAGTAGTTCATCACCATTTGTGGCAAACCAATAAAGTGCTTGCTACGTAAAGCATCATTTTGTGTTGCAACACCGGTCGCACAGTTATTTAAGTGACAAATTCGTAAGAATTTACAACCTAAAGCGACCATTGGACCGGTACCAAAACCAAAGCTTTCAGCACCTAAAATAGCTGCTTTAATAACATCTAGACCTGTTTTTAAACCGCCATCTGTTTGCAAACGTACTTTGTCACGTAGATCATTAGCACGTAAAGTTTGGTGCGCTTCAGTTAACCCTAACTCCCACGGACCACCTGCATATTTAACGGATGATAATGGGCTTGCCGCGGTACCACCGTCATAGCCAGAAATCGTAATTAAATCAGCATATGCTTTGGCAACACCGGCCGCGATCGTACCTACTCCTGCTTCAGAAACCAATTTCACTGAAATTAACGCAGCAGGATTAACTTGTTTCAAATCGAAAATAAGCTGTGCCAAATCTTCAATAGAATAAATGTCATGATGTGGTGGTGGTGAGATCAAGGTAACGCCAGGAACCGAGTGACGCAACGTCGCAATCATTTGATTCACTTTGCCACCTGGTAATTGACCACCTTCACCCGGTTTAGCACCTTGAGCGACTTTGATCTGTAAGACTTCAGCATTCACTAAATAATTGGGTGTGATACCAAAACGACCCGACGCAACTTGCTTAATTTTAGAAACACGTTCGGTACCGTAACGAGCAGGATCTTCACCACCCTCACCAGAATTAGAACGACCACCAAGACGGTTCATCGCTGTTGCCATCGCTTCATGCGCTTCTGGTGACAAAGCACCTAAAGACATACCTGCGCTATCAAACCGCGACAAAATGTTCGTAATCGGTTCAACTTGATCTAATTCAAGCGGTTTATCAGCCACTTTAAGTGCTAATAAATCACGTAATACCATCGCAGGACGTTGATTAACTAGGTCAGCATAAAGTTTATAATCCTCATATTGACCACCTTGCACCGCTTTTTGCAGTGTTGCGATAATATCTGGGTTATAAGCATGGTATTCACCGCCATGAACAAACTTTAATAAACCACCTTGTTCACGTTTTTTGCGTTTATTCCACGCACGATCAGCAACAGCTTGTTGCTCAGCTTGAATTTCTTCAAATCCTGTACCGCTAATTCGGCTTGTTGTTGCAGTAAAGCATTTAGCCACAACTGTTTCATTTAAACCGATGATTTCATATAACTGAGCACCACGATAACTAGCAATGGTTGAAATGCCCATTTTCGAAATAATCTTGAATATGCCTTTGTTAATACCTTTGCGGTAACGCTTGCACACTTCAGGGCGTGATAAGTCTTTAATCTCACCCGTAGTAATTAAATCATTCAATGTGGCGTAAGCTAAATATGGATAAACGGCCGTTGCACCGTTACCGATTAATACCGCAAAGTGATGTGAATCACGCGCTGTTGCCGTTTCAACAACAATATTGCCGTTACAACGTAAACCCGCTTTAATCAAACGCTGATGCACAGCACCAGTCGCTAATAAAGCGTGAATCGGTAATTGTTCAGGCGTTATGCCACGATCGCTCAAGACAACAATAACCGCACCATCACGTACCGCTTGTTCTGCTTGTTCAACCACCGCGTCAATTGCCGCTTCCAAACCAACGGGTGCAGAATAAGCCAATGAAATAGTAACGGCTTTATATTCACTATCAGTTTCGCCTAATGCAACTAACTGCTGAAAACGACTTTCCGATAATATCGGGGAATCCACCACCAAGCGTTGAGCATGATCGGCGCCTTCTTCAAATAAGTTACGTTCTTGACCGAAACAGGTTTCCAACGACATCACAATACTTTCGCGTAGAGGATCAATCGGTGGATTGGTAACCTGTGCGAATTGTTGACGGAAATAATCAAACAATGAACGTTCACGTTGTGACATCACAGCAAAAGGCGCGTCATCACCCATTGAGCCCATTGCTTCTTGCCCAGATTCACCTAAAACGCGAATAACTTGGTCGCGTTCTTCAAAGCTGATTTGGAACAATTTTTCGTAGGACGTAAGATCATTACCTTCCAATGTAGGCAAGGTCTCATCATCTGCTTTGTCTTCTAAACGCTGCAGATGTGTTTCAATCCATTCGCGATAAGGCTGGGCATTTTTCAGCATATTGTTGATATCTTCAGGTAATAAAAACTCACCTGTAGCAGTATCAACAGCCAACATTTGTCCTGGTTTTAGACGGCCTTTAGCAACCACATCTTCTGGTTTATAGTTATAAACACCGACTTCAGAAGCAATCGTAATATGACGATCTTTAGTGATGATATAACGTGCGGGACGAAGACCATTACGATCTAGACTACAAGCAGCATAACGACCATTGGTTAAGACGATACCCGCTGGGCCATCCCAAGGTTCCATGTGCATAGAGTTATAGTCATAAAAAGCTTTAAGATCTTTGTCCATCGTGTTGTCGTTCTGCCATGCAGCAGGCACCAACAAACGCATCGCACGGAACATGTTCACACCACCGGCCATCAATGCTTCAAGCATATTATCCATGCTAGATGAATCTGATCCTGTAGTTCCAACAAGCGGACGAATATCATCCATATTGTCAATTAATTTGGTCGCAAATTTCGCACCACGCGCCAAAGCCCAGTTACGGTTACCTTGCACGGTGTTAATTTCACCGTTGTGCGCCAAATAACGGAAAGGCTGTGCCAATTTCCATTGCGGCCATGTATTGGTAGAAAAACGTTGATGAAATACGCAAATTGCAGTTTCTAAGCGCTTATCTTGCAAGTCTTTATAAAATACTGGCAGATACGCAGGCATCACCAAACCTTTATATGACACCACTTGTGATGACAAGGTAGGTATATAAAACGCATCATCATTAGTCACTGATTTTTCAGCCAAACGGCGCGCAATATATAAATAACGCTCAAATGCGGCTACATCCATATCTGCACCGGCATTTACGAAGACCTGACGCATAATTGGCAATAATGCCAAGGCAGTTTCACCACATGCCGTTTCAGGATCGACGGGAACATCACGCCAGCCCAAGACTTCAAGCCCTTGGTCCGTCAGTCGTTGCGTAACGATTGCTTGATTGGTTTCAGCTTTTACAGCATCTTGCGATAGAAAAACCATACCGACGGCATAGTTATCTGTAAGCTTAAAACCAAGTTCTTCAGCAATCGCACGGAAAAAACCATCCGGCTTTTTCATTAATAAACCACAACCATCGCCCGTCTTACCGTCGGCACCAATGGCACCTCGATGTGTTAGATTACCTAACGCCTCAATCGCCGTTTCAACAAGCCAATGACTTGGCTTATCATCCATCTGAGCGATCAGACCGAAGCCGCAGTTATCTTTTTCAAATTCTGGCCGATAAAGGCCTTGTGTCAATTCTGTTGGCTGACTCACGTCTGTACCTTCAAATTACAGTTAACGCCTGTCTCCTCGCCACCCTATACAGATGAGGAGCACTGTCTCTAGAAATAAAAGACGGCAAATTGGATCAACTATTATAGCGATTGATCTAACACCATTCAATGACTAGACTGCTTTTGCACGCTAGATATCCCCTACAAACTTCCCTAATTTCAATAAAATAGCTAAAATGTCACGTTGGTTTAAAGAAATATAATGGAAAAATCATGGATAATCCAGTAATCGGCGTCGTCATGGGAAGCAATAGTGACTGGCCTGTGATGCAAAAAGCGGTTGAGCAACTTGAAGCCTTTGGTATCGCTTATGAAGCGAAAGTTGTTTCCGCCCATCGCACGCCTGATTTGCTTACAGAATATGCCCTTACCGCTAAAGATAGAGGCATTGCTTGCATTATTGCTGGTGCCGGTGGCGCAGCACATTTACCCGGCATGTTAGCGGCAAACACCATCATTCCAGTACTGGGTGTACCTGTGCCATCGCGCTATCTAAAAGGCCAAGATTCTCTATTATCTATTGTGCAAATGCCCAAAGGCATTCCTGTCGCAACTTTTGCTATTGGTGAAGCAGGCGCTGCCAATGCTGCATTATTTGCTATTGCACAATTAGCGACAACAAATAACGATCTTGCGGCTAAATTAGAACAATTCCGCAAAGATCAGCACCAAGCAGTGTTAAATATGACGCTTCCTCCGCAATAACGATCTACTTAATAATTAAAGACTCATCATTATGATATTACCTGGCGCAACTCTCGGCATGCTCGGCGGCGGTCAATTAGGCCGAATGTTTACTACGGCAGCACAAACCATGGGCTATAACGTCGTCGTATTAGATCCTGATGCGAACAGTCCGGCAGGCACCATCGCTGACCAACATATTTGTGCAAACTATACTGATGAAGCGGCACTGCAACAATTAGCTGAGTTATGTGATGCCGTGACCACCGAGTTTGAAAACATTCCAGCAGCGACCCTGTCTTTTTTAGAAGCTCAAACCATTGTTCATCCTTCATCAAAAGCACTCGCAACGACGCAGAATCGGATTATTGAAAAACAATTTATTGCCTCACTAGGTATTCCTGTCGCACCATTTTCTGCCATTCGCTCCTTAAATGATATCGCTGCAATTGCAGCTAATTTTCAGCTACCTGCAATCTTAAAAGTCGCTAACTTTGGTTACGATGGTAAAGGCCAAGTCGTCTGTGAAACCATTGAAGCCGTTCGCGAAGCCTTTCAAGCATTAGGCGAAGTCGAGTGTGTTTTAGAACAACGTATTAATCTAGAACGTGAAGTATCAACAGTATTAGCACGCGGTCAGTCTGGCGATATTACCAATTTCCCTGTCGCAGAGAATGTTCATATCAATGGCATTTTGCACGCTACAACCGTACCTAGTAGCGTCACCGAACATCTTGCACAAACAGCTATTGATATGGCAGATAAAATTGCTGAAGGTTTAGGCTATGTAGGCATTATGGCCGTAGAGTTTTTCATTTCTCAAGAAGGTGATGTGATTGCTAATGAAATAGCACCACGTCCACATAACTCGGGTCATTTCACACTTGATGCTTGCGAGACATCACAATTTGAGCAACAGGTACGCATGTTGTGTGGCTTGCCTTCTGGCAATTGTGAATTGAAATCGCCCGTTGTTATGATCAATATTCTGGGCGATGTATGGGGAAGTAGCGAGCCACACTGGGATGCATTGCTAGCACAACCTAATAATAAACTACATTTATACGGCAAAAAAGAAGCACGTACTGGTCGTAAAATGGGGCATTTTAATGTACTTGCTACAGACATTGAACAAGCGACCACTATCGCCAACCAGTCTTTTGAAGACTTAAAAGCAAATTAGATTAAAGCTTACTGAGAGAAATTTTCGTAAGACTTAGAACTTAAAAACAAATGACGTTAAAAGGATGGTTAGATGGAAGACAATAATCCCACTCAAGTACAAATCACCGATATAAAAATGCCTTTTTGGTCTATGGTTATTTTTATGGTGAAAGCTTCTATCGCTTCGATACCTGCGTTTATCATTTTATCAATAATTGGTACGCTGGTATTTAGTCTTATTGGTGGCTTTATGGGCTTTGGACGGTTTTAACTTACATAATCGTCAATTGATTTTCTGAAATCATTATAGGGGGACGACGGCGTTAATTAAACCCGCCGTCCCGATGTTAATTTGATTTAAACATTAAAGCGGAAGTGCATAACATCACCATCTTTGATGATGTACTCTTTGCCTTCTAAACGCCATTTACCGGCATCTTTTGCGCCTTGTTCGCCTTTATATTGCACATAGTCTTGATAACCAATTACTTCTGCGCGAATAAAACCTTTTTCAAAGTCAGTATGAATAACGCCCGCACCTTGTGGCGCAGTCGCACCAACGCGAACAGTCCAAGCCCGTACTTCTTTTACGCCCGCCGTGAAATAAGTTTGTAATCCTAATAAAGCATAACCACTACGAATCACGCGGTTTAAACCCGGTTCTTCTTGGCCCAACTCTGCTAAAAATTCATTTTTCTCTTCAGCATCAAGTTCAGCAATTTCAGATTCAATCGCCGCACAAATACTAACAATTGGTGCGCCTTCTTTTTCTGCATAAGCGGTTAAAAGGTCAAGCAAAGGGTTATTTGCAAAGCCATCTTCCGCCACGTTAGCGATATACATCGTTGGTTTAATAGTAATAAGATGCACTTCATTCAATAAAGCGAGTTGCTCAGCATCTAGGCTCATTGATCTCACTAATTGACCTTCATTCAGTACTTCACGAATTTCCGTCAATAACTCAAGTCGTGCTTTAGCCGTTTTATCGCCACCTTTTGCATCACGTGTCGTTTTAGTAATCGCTTTTTCAACGCTTTCTAAATCAGCAAGGCACAATTCAGTATTGATCACTTCAACGTCATCAAGCGGCGAGACTTTGTTCGCTACGTGAATAACATTATCATCATTAAAACAACGCACAACGTGAGCAATAGCATCAGTTTCGCGAATATTAGCAAGAAACTTGTTACCTAAACCTTCACCTTTTGATGCGCCAGCAACTAAACCCGCAATATCAACAAATTCCATCGTTGTTGGTAATATCCGTTCTGGTTTCACAATGGCGGCTAATCCATCCATTCTCAAATCAGGCACTGGGACAATACCTACGTTAGGTTCAATAGTACAAAACGGATAGTTTTGTGCATCAATACCTGCTTCTGTCAGCGCATTAAATAAGGTTGATTTACCAACATTGGGTAGGCCTACGATGCCACATTTGAATCCCATGATATTTCCTATTGTGAGTGTAGCCAGTTCATGGCTTTATCTAAGTTGCCGGATACAATATCAGGCAGAACCCTTAACGAATCATCTATCGCCGAAACAATAAGTTGGCGATCAGGCTGTGACGGTTTACTTAATACATAATCAGCCACTTGGCGACTATCGCCGGGATGGTCTATACCTAAGCGACAACGTAAAAAGTCTCTACTGCCTGTTTGAGCAATAATGTCACGCAAACCATTATGACCACCATGACCACCGCCACGCTTTAAGCGTGCAACGCCGGTTGAGAGATCAAGCTCGTCATGAATAATCAGTGTATTAGTTAAGGGAATTTTATAAAAATTGGCTAATGCTGCTACGGATTGACCACTGCGATTCATAAACACCAGTGGTTTGAGCAGAAATAGTTTATGTTCTGAAAATGGGCACTGAGCCAGCTGACCATGAAATTTATTTTCAACGGCAAAGGTTGTCGATAAATCATGTGCCAGCTGGTCCAGCCACCAAAACCCAACATTATGTCGAGTGTGTTCATATTGAGGACCGGGATTGCCCAATCCAGCGATTAACCAATTAGCCACTCACCGCCCCTCAATTGATTACTACTGAAACGTATTACTCAGCGTCAGCTTCAGCTGCCGCATCTTCTTCATCTTCTTCAACATCTGCAGCAGGACCACGAGGTGCATGAATGCTTACAACCGCTTGGTCATAAGAAGAACGTTCACCTTCTTCTAACTCTTCATCTTGGCTATGAGATAAAGCCGTTAATGTAACGCCTTTAGGCAATACAAGTTCAGACAAGTGAATGGTTTCATCCATAGCTAGCTTAGATACATCAATGTCGATAGATTCAGGTAAATCTTTTGGTAAACATGATACTTCGACTTCCGTCATTAAGTGAGCGATTAAACCACCAGATTTAACACCAGGCGCAACATCTTCACCATTAAAATGCAAAGGAATGTTCATTGTTAATGCGTGATTTGCACTAACGCGCAAGAAATCAGCATGCATGATTTTTACATCACTTGCAGGGTGACGTTGCAAATCTTTCAAAACAACTTTTTGTTTTTTGCCATCTACATTTAATGTCAAAATGTGTGAATAGAATGCATCTTCAGCAAGGTGACGTAAAAACTTGTTGTGCTCGATAGTTACTGAAATCGGTGCTTCATCAGATCCATATACGATTGCTGGAACTTGACCCGCATGACGTAGACGGCGGCTCGCACCCTTCCCTAAGTCAGTACGTAGTTCAGCTTGAACTTCAAATAAATTTTTCATTGTTTTCTCCAAAATCATGAACAAACTTTGTTGTCCATTAAAAATGCCGCCTTTCGGCGGCGCTTTGCCTCCCCGCGACCAGGGTCAGCATATAAAGAACATAAACTTGTTCTTTGCAACCCACTAAAAAATTGAGTTTAGTGTGGTTAATCCATATACAAGGAACTAACTGATTCCTCGTTACTTATTCTATACATCGCTTCTGCTAGCATTTCAGCAATACATAACTGGCGAATAGTCTTACACTTACGCGCATTTTCTTGCAGTGGAATAGTATCAGTAACAATCAACTCATCCAGTACCGAAGCGTCAAGATTATCAATAGCCGCTCCAGATAATACGGCATGAGTACAATAAGCCACTACCCGTGTTGCACCTTGTTTTTTCAAAGCTTCAGCTGCCGCACATAATGTACCTGCAGTATCGACCATATCATCAATCAAGATACAAACCCGACCTTCAACCTCACCGATGATATTCATCACTTTGGCAACATTGGCTTTTGGACGACGTTTATCAATAATCGCTAATTCAACACCTAAATGCTTTGCTAGCGCTCGAGCACGCACTACACCACCAACATCAGGTGAAACAACCACTAAATCTTCATATTTATGCTTCCAAATATCACCTAGTAATACTGGCGAAGCGTAGACATTATCAACAGGACAATCGAAGAAACCTTGGATTTGATCGGCATGCAAATCAACAGTTAATACGCGATCCGCACCCACGCCTGTCAACATATTCGCCACGACTTTAGCGCTGATTGCCACCCGAGCAGAACGAGGTCTGCGATCTTGACGGGAGTAACCAAAATAAGGAATCACTAAGGTAATACGTTTTGCTGATGAACGACGAATAGCATCCGTCATCACCATCAATTCCATCAAATTATCATTAGTAGGACGGGATGTAGGTTGCACAATGAACACATCTTTGCCACGTACATGATCCAAAATTTCGACCATGATTTCACCATCACTAAATTTTTCAACCGTAGCTTTACCTAACGGTACATTTAAAAATTGAGCGATATTTTGTGCGAGACGGGGATGGGCGTTACCAGTAAAAACCATCATGCTGTGATCAGCGGTGCGTTCTTGTAACTTGAGGAGTCTATTTTTTGTCACAGTTTATAATGCCGAATGTTCTGTCAAATAAAGAATGGCTGGGGTACCAGGATTCGAACCTGGGAATGCAAGGATCAAAACCTTGTGCCTTACCGCTTGGCGATACCCCAACTGTAAAAAATCATTCTAACATTTGCAGCACATTATGACTTCATTTTTTTAAAGTCTTTTGTTAAATGTTTGTAAGTGGCGAGCGATTACAACCTTTTGCCACAAATCCTTGCCATGATTCTGGCAAGTCATCCATTATTTTTTGCGCTTGTTGCTGATTACTAACATCAACAAAAACACATGCTCCCGTCCCCGTCATTCTTGCTTTGCCGTACTGTGACAGCCAAGATAACGATTCAGAAACAGCGGGATAATGGTTTTTTACTACATCTTCACAAACATTTCTGCCTTCCCCTGAAAGGAAGCGCGATATTGTGATAGGTTCACAGTCTCTCGTCAACTGTGTTGTTGAAAATATTTCACTGGTCGATACGTGACATGCTGGAACAATGACGACATACCAAGGCTCAGGTGGTGAAATAGGCGTTAACTTTTCACCCACACCTTCAGCCCATGCGGCATTGCCATGAATAAAAACAGGTACATCCGCGCCTAATTTCAAGCCAATTGCGGCTAATTCATCGTTTGATAACTGACAGTTCCATAGCTGATTAAGGGCGACCAATGTTGTGGCAGCATTCGAGCTACCACCGCCCAAACCACCGCCCATTGGTAAACGTTTATCCAATGAAATATAAGCGCCTTGAGTGGTTCCAGTATGATGCTGTAATGCCTTTGCTGCGCGAACAATGAGATTGTTATCGTGCTCAACACCTTCTATTGGGGTTAATAATTCAATATTTGGCGTTACTGTCGGCTCAAAAGATAAAGTATCGCCATAGTCTAAAAACTGAAAAGCAGTTTGTAATTCATGGTAACCGTCACTTCGGCGGCCTGTAATATGCAAAAAAAGATTTAGTTTTGCGGGAGAAGTCCAGCTGGTCATTCGAGATGACGCCATCTAGTTACAATCAGTCGAAGGCTCAAATCTTGATTTTTTATGAAAATTTTAGACGGTACGGAATAGCCATCAAAAGGCATATATTTTAAAAAGCTAATATCCCAGCCTTGTTGAATAAGGTGCGTAATTTGTCCTTTATCATCTAAATCTAATTTATCAATATTAATAGGCGAGTAAGGAATACCTCGCACCCAATCACGTAATGCGCTCACCGGCAATTGTATGCCCAGCGCTTTTTGAATCAATATTTCTGGATCAGCCGCTGAAATTGTCTGACCATCTACCATCGTCAATATTGCTTTACTTGCATTACCTTCTAGCGTGATGCCACCTTGAGAAAAGGGTCCTTCAATCTTGATTTGATAAGCGCCGTGATTTTCTTGCCAGCGTAGTCCTGCATTCCAGCCTTCTTTACCTTGCGTAATCGCTGTCCGACCTTGTAACTGCCACTGATCAAGATCAACTAGGGCTTGATGTCGCAATTGCCACAATAACTCTGGATCACTGGCAGGTCGTTGTTGCCAAAGAGGTGCGCAAGCAGTCAATGACAATAAAAGAACGAGAATAAATGTCGATCTCATTAATGATCTCACTGGCCAAATCGGGACATCGTTTTACGAAGTAAGGTATTGTTAGGATCCTTTTTCAAACCATCATCCCAAGCTTTTTTAGCTTCTACTTTTTTACCGCGTTGCCATAAGATCTCACCTAAATGAGCCAAAAACTCAGCATCAGACTGAATAGCAACGGCCTGTTTGATGTATTTCTCAGCCAAATCTAAATGACCTAAACGATAATGTGCCCACGCTAAGCTATCCAAATAAAATGCATCATTCGGGCTGATTTCAACGGCCTTACTGATCAATGCCAAAGCTTCTTGATGACGATCTGTTCGATCCGTTAAGGTATAACCCAATGCATTTAAAGCCTGACTATTATTTGGCTCTTTTTTCAAAATTGCGCGTAAATCATCTTCCAGAATACTTAATCTATTCAATCGCTCAGCAACCATTGCACGGCCATAAAGCAACTCTGTTTGTCCCGGAAATTGCTGTAAAGCTTCTGTATATAAATCAAATGCGGCCTGATCTTGATTACGCTCTCTTAAAAAAGAAGCTTCGAATAAATAATATTGCAAGGCATTTTTAGGCTGTTCTGCACGCAGTAATTGTAAGTGCAGTCTGGCTTTATCCATCTGCCCGTCATCTGCTAACAAATTAATGTAGCTTGACTGAGCGGCCTCAAAACGCGGGCTATCGACAGGCACAGAATCAAACCAAACCATCGCGGCTTCATTGTTATGATTTATTTGTTCAGCTAATCCCATAAAATAAGCTGCTTGTTTGCCGTTATCGCCCATCGCGATCAATTGATTAAAATAGTGCTTAGCTTCTTGGCCATCTTGTCCTTGAATGGCAATCAAACCCAAGGCAAAGATAACTTCTTCATTTTCTGGCGCATCAGCATTCAACTGCAAAAATATCTCACGTGCTTCTTCTGTTTTATTGTTTTCACCCAATAATTTTGCATAAGCAAACTGCATATTTTCACTGGCATCATCGCTTGTCGCAGGCTTTTTCAGTAAAGCCATTGCCGATGTTCCCTTACCCATACGCTGTAATATTTCTGCTTTTAGGATTAGCGCATCGTCACGTTTAGCATCATTTTTAAGTACTTTATCGACATTAAGCAATGCAGTATCGTAGTTTTTATAAAATGCTTGCATCCGCGCATAAACAAAAATAACTTCAGGATCATTGTTTTGGAAGGCCTTTAGCTCTTCAATCACACTTAGAGCTTGTTCCTGCTGTGCCAATTCAATCAAATTATCAGAGACCCTGGCCAAATAAACACCTGATTGTTCTGGCGCCAGTGATAATGCGGTATTCACATCCTTAACAACCATTGCATAATCGCCTTTTAACAATAAAAAAGGCACTTGCATGATGTAGATATCAGCATCGTTTGGATCAACTTCAATCCAGCGCTCTAATGCACGATTGATCCGTGGTTGATTACGGGTAAAGTTGGCAATTTGCGTCGAGCGTGCAGCCACTGCGGGTGAATCAACGATATTTGCTGCATTGTTATATAATTCTGCCGCGATACCAATTTCACCTCTTTGGCCTGCTATTTCTGCGGTCAAAATGTCATAGACCAACTCTGCGCTTAACGGCAAATCGGGCTGCTTTTTAGGTTCTACTACTTCTGCGGAAGCAACCTCTTGCGGCGCAGGCTCTATTGATTGAGCGGGTGCGACAGCGCAGGCCACCAATAAGATAGATGAAGCAAAAACAACGCTTCGTTGAATAGAGAACACTGAACGAAGCCAATGTGATGGTAATAAATCCATAATAAAACAACCTGAACGATTGATTTTGGTAGAATGGCACATTGATTTAAACAATCTGCCCCCAAAATATAAATTAACGGTTGTAGAGTTTACCAGCATTTAACGACGATTTATCACCAAAAAAATATGCAATTTGTCACCTACGGTATTAACCACAACACAGCTCCTATAAGCATACGTGAAAATATTGCGTTTAATGCTGACGTGCTGCCTGCTGCGTTAGCCTCTCTGAAACAGCAGCCGTATGTGGTTGAGGCCGTCATATTGTCGACGTGTAACCGAACCGAAATTTATTGTTATATTGATGATGATTGCCAAATACTCATCAATGAATGGCTGCATGAATTTCATCAACAAACCGAAAATTCGTTGAATGAACACCTTTATTGCTATCAAGACAATGAGGCTATGCGACATTTATTACGCGTGGCCTGCGGCTTAGATTCAATGATGCTCGGCGAATCGCAAATTTTAGGACAAATCAAAACCGCTTATAGTGACGCGCTGAACGCTCAAACATTAGGCAAAATGTTAGGGCGATTATTTCAACATGCATTCACTGTCGCCAAACAAGTGCGTACAGACACTGCTATTGGCGATAGTCCGGTTTCAGTCGCGTTTGCCGCTGTTAGTCTGGCTAAACAAATTTTCAGTAATTTAGCGGATTCCACTGCATTATTAATTGGTGCCGGCGAAACAATAGAATTAGTCGCGCGACATTTGCACGATAATGGCGTTGGTCGCATTATTATTGCTAATAGAACGATTGAACGCGCACACGAATTAGCACGACAGCTTGATGGTTATGCGATTAGCTTGAGTGAAATGCCTAATCACTTAGCCGAAGCCGATATCGTCATTAGTTCAACTGCAAGTCAGTTACCAATTTTAGGTAAAGGAACGGTTGAACGCGCACTTAAACAACGAAAACGCCGGCCGATTTTTATGGTCGATATTGCCGTACCACGCGATATTGAGCCTGAAGTGGGCAACTTAGAAGATATCTATCTGTATTGTGTAGATGACTTGCATGGCATCATTAAAGAAAACCTGCAATCACGACGTGAAGCAGCAGTACAAGCAGAAGAAATTATAGACAATCAAGTAGAACATTTTATCGCATGGCTACGAACACAAGATGCTGTTCCTGTAATTAGAGCCATTCGTGAAAAAGCAGAAATAGAAAGTGAATACTTACTTGAAAAAGCAAAAAAACGATTAGAACAAGGCCTGCCCGTTGAAGCAATATTAGAAGATCTGGCCAGAACCCTAACCAATAAATTATTACATGAACCAAGTAGACAGCTACGCCAATCGGGCTTTGATACCGACAACCATTTAATTGAAGCAGCGCGTAGCCTCTTCAATCTTAAGGATTTACCGTGAAAGACTCCATAAAAAGTAAGCTAGAAAGCTTAATTGAACGCCAAGAAGAAATTAGCGGCTTATTATCCGATCCTCAAACGATGGCTGATCAAAATAAATTTCGCACATTATCACAAGAATATGCGCAATTAGAGCCGGTAGTGCGCAACTTCACTGCGTATAAAGTTGCTTTACAAGCGTTTATTGATGCTAAAACCATGATGCAAGAAGATGATGCTGAAATGCGTGAAATGGCTAAAGAAGAATTAGCAGAAGCAGAAGCAGATGAAGAAAGATTAGAACTCGTTTTACAAAAACTACTGTTACCCAAAGATCCTAATGATCAGCGCAACATCTTCTTAGAAGTTCGTGCCGGAACGGGCGGCGATGAAGCGGCCATCTTTTCAGGTGATTTATACCGCATGTATACACGCTATGCCGAATCACAGCGCTGGAATATCGAAGTCATTAACTCTCAAGAAGGCGAACATGGCGGCTATAAAGAAGTCATCATGCGAATAATTGGTGATGGCGCTTATTCACGACTCAAGTTTGAGTCTGGCGCGCATCGCGTGCAACGCGTTCCAGAAACTGAATCACAGGGCCGTATCCATACTTCTGCCTGCACCATCGCAGTGATGCCAGAAGCCGATGAAATTGATGAAATTGAAATCAATCCTGCTGATTTAAAAATTGATACTTTCCGCTCGCAAGGCGCCGGTGGACAACATGTTAATACTACCGATTCTGCTATTCGAATCACTCACATTCCTACTGGCACTATCGTCGAATGTCAGGAAGAACGGTCACAGCATAAAAACCGTGCGACGGCGATGTCTGTTCTTAAATCTCGTATCATGGCTGCAAAACATGAAAAACAAGATGCAGAACAAGCTGAAACACGTAAATCATTAGTGGGCAGTGGTGATCGT
>LAZR01001105.1_pt1 | contig 17829 bp, 15 predicted proteins | sample 329461 | NCBI WGS metagenome assembly LAZR01 (sample SAMN03002196, study PRJNA259156) | marine sediment metagenome | biome: sea floor; feature: Hydrothermal impacted sediments; material: marine sediment; isolation source: Loki non-amplified sample from Loki's castle hydrothermal vent sediment ...
ATCTGACGGTGGTATTCAAGATTGTCAACCGGATCATCGGTCGTGCAGACAATCTTTACATTCCGGCGCTTCATAAGGCTGCGTGCCCTGAAATCCTCTCTCTGCAGCATGGCGCTGCAAGTGTCATAAATATCACGTGCAGTTTCGGCATTCAGCACTTGACCGGTAATGCCGAATGGATTTTTGAGCTCCATATGGGTCCAGTGGTAGAGGGGATTGCGGACCGTGTAGGGTACGACGGCTGCCCAGGCCTCGAATTTTTCATAATCCCCGGCATCGCCGGTAATAAAACGCTCCTCCAGCCCTTGAGTGCGCATGGCCTGCCATTTGTAGTGGTCGCCTGAAAGCCAGGCCTCGGTCAAGTTCTTGAAGCGCTTGTCCCATTTTAATATGTTCAGCTGCATTAAGGTTATTCATCAACGACAATTGAACACATGGAATGTCGGCATCTGGATACATAATAGTCAACGGTACAAACAGGCCGTGATCAAAACCTCGTATTGCATCAACAGCAGATGGAATGCCTGATTTTTCAAGCAGATTATGAATCTGATTAGCGAGTAAAGGCTTTCCCTGACAGGGATATTTAAGGTCGTATGACGCTTTTGGAAAGCCATAATAATCGTAGATAAGTGATGGGGATTCACCTGAAGTAATCGTGGCGATACTTTCTTCCCAGTGCGCGCTAATGATAATAATCGCAGAGGGCTTTGTTATGTGAGTGGTTATTTGTTTCAAACAAGCAACCATCTCCTTATGCCCTTCATCGCCAAGCAGTGGCATCGGGCCACCACCATGAGATAGAAATAATACGCGAGGCTTATTCGGTTTGTTTTGCTGATTGATCACTGAATCCCCCTTGGAGAGTGCGACTAATTTCTCGTAATTAGGTCAACTATTAAGACGCTTTCTAACGGTATTAAACCGAACGAATCCAATAATAAGAAAAGCGATACCAAAGCCAGCCAAACTCCAAGCAATTGCTATGTAAGCGTGGAGTGATGAGAAAAACTGAAATAATACTGCCGCAGCCACTAATAACGATAGTCCCGTTCGAACATAAGCAAGAAAAGTCCGTTCGTTGGCTAAATGTGTGCGTTCCAAAGCCAGTTTGTCGCGGGTATCTGATTCATTTGTCATCGATGTTCCTCATTTTTCATCGCTTAGTGTGGCTGTTTATTTTATTTCAATGCTTGAATGAATATCGGTTTAAAGCGTTCAAAATCTTCTATTTGTGGCAGATGCCCTAAACCTGCCATTTCGTACAAATGAGCATTAGGAATTAAATCGGCAGCTTTTTGACCTAAATATTGATATTGACCTAGCAAATATTCGACCCCCGGTTTTTTCCATCCACGGCCAGGACCTGTGCGATCTCTTGTGCCAATTATTAATGATGTTGGGACGGAGATTTTTGAAAACTTAGTCGTAATATCTTCAGCAAAAATAGGCATATAAGTTAGGGCATTATTCCACGCTACAACTTTTTTATCAGGACCATTTAACCAGCCAATATGTGGCGTAATCAAATGTTCGTATGCTTGCGTCCATTGGCCTGCGTAATAATTTTTCTTTTGGTAAGCACGTATTTTATCGGGCGTGTTACTCAATTCATTGTGATAAAAAAATTCCGGATCTTTTATCTCGACATAATCCAAATACGGTTCTAAACCAATAGGGTTAATCAAGATTAGTTTTTCAATAAACTGAGCATAATCAAGCGCCATCGTGGTGGCTAACATGCCACCCATTGAATGACCGACCACCGTATAGTGCTTAATATTCAAGGCGTTTAATAAAGATTGAGTATTTAACGCTAATTGGACGAAGCTATATTGATAGTGCTCTGGCTTGGTGCTTTTACCAAAGCCGATTTGATCGGGAATAATGACGCGATAACCTTGTTCCATTAACAATCTAGCCGTTTTTTCCCAATAAAAACCCGCAAAATTTTTGCCGTGTAATAAGACAATGATACGCGTGGCTGTTTTATCCCCCACATCCATATAACGCATGTTTAAGGTCTGGTTTTGTGAGGTAAATGAATAAGTCTCCACTTTAAATGGATAGTCAAAACCATCGAGCTCTTTATTGTAAGAAAGCGTTGAGTCAGTACTTTGAGTGGCTAATGCTGAAATTTGCGAAGTTGCATAAGCAGGAATTGCTATCAGCTGACTAATAACGACAATGATGACTAAATAATATTTTTTCATAATTTTGCCCGTTTAAGTCTTAAAGCATTACTAATGACGGATACTGAACTTAGGCTCATCGCAGCAGCAGCAATCATCGGCGACAGCAAAAGTCCAAATACTGGGTATAAAACACCCGCGGCAATCGGCACACCCAGTGCATTGTAAATAAAGGCAAAAAATAGATTTTGACGAATATTTCTCATCGTCGCTCGACTTAACCGTATGGCTTTTAAAATGCCGCGTAAATCACCTTTAACTAAAGTAACGCTGGCACTTTCTATCGCCACATCGGTGCCTGTTCCCATGGCAATACCGACATCAGCTTGTGCGAGTGCTGGCGCATCGTTAATACCGTCACCCGCCATGGCAACAACTTTACCTTCGGCTTGAAGTTGTTTGATGATCGCCGCTTTTTGTTCGGGTAGTACACCCGCATGTACGCTGTTGATACCGAGCTTGTCAGCAACGGCCATTGCCGTTGCATGACTATCGCCAGTCAGCATAACTATATTAATGCCTTCATTATGTAAGGTTTTAATCGCTTCAGCTGTTGAATCTTTAACGGGATCGGCAACCCCAATTAATCCGGCTGCTTGGCCATCAATACTAATGAACATCACAGTTTGGCCTTCATTTCTTAAGGCATCGACTTTATCCGTGAGTTCGCTGGCATCAATATCCATACTTTCAAGTAAGTCGATATTTCCTAGAGCAATATCATGGTTATCAACTTTTCCGCTGACACCTTTGCCGGTGATAGAAGTGAATTCAGTGGTCTCTAATAAGGTGATATCACGAGCTAAAGCGCCTTTTACAATCGCCTCGGCAAGCGGATGTTCACTGGCACGTTCTAAGCTGGCGGCCAGTTGTAAGACATATTTTTCGGAAAAACTGGCATAGTCAATCACGCTGACAAGTTTGGGTTTCCCTTCGGTCAAGGTGCCTGTTTTATCAATCACTAGCGTATTTACTTTCTCTAATACTTCTAATGCTTCGGCATTTTTAATCAACACACCATTTAGTGCGCCGCGACCTGTACCAACCATAATCGACATCGGTGTCGCCAAGCCTAAAGCGCAAGGGCAGGCAATAATGAGTACTGCAACCGCATTGATAATGGCATGCGCCATTTTGGGTTCTGGCCCCCAGATATTCCAGATAACAAAGGTGACAATGGCCGCAAGAATGACAGTTGGTACAAAGTATCCCGCGACGGTATCGGCTAGTTTTTGAATCGGTGCACGTGATCGTTGCGCTTCGCTGACCATGTTTACAATTTGAGCGAGTAAAGTTTCGCTGCCGATTTTTTCAGCTTGCATGATCAGGCTGCCCGTACCATTGACCGTTGCGCCAATGAGTGAGTCTTTAGTTGTTTTGCTTACAGGAATAGATTCGCCTGTGACCATTGATTCATCAACATGACTGTTGCCTGACATGACGATGCCATCAACCGGTACTTTATCGCCGGGGCGTATTCTCAATTTATCGCCGACTTGCACATCAGACAGGGCAATGTCTTCTTCATCGCCATTATCACGAACAATTCTCGCCGTATTGGGCGCTAAACCTAACAGTAATTTGATCGCAGCATTGGTTTGGCTTCGGGCGCGTAATTCCATCACTTGGCCAAGTAATACCAACACGGTAATCATCGCTGCCGCTTCAAAATACACCGGCACCGTACCATCCGCATTTTGCATAATAACAGGGAATAACTCGGGAAAAATCAATGCAATTAGGCTGTATAGCCAAGCAACGGAAACCCCTAAGCCGATTAAGGTAAACATATTGAGATGGCGGCTGATAAGTGACCGTACTGCACGACCAAAAAATGGCCAGCCGCCCCAAATCACAACGGGCGCAGCAAGTGCGGCTTCAATCCATTGAATTTGTGACATAACTAAAGACTCAGGCAACCATTGTGGTGCCATATCAGCGACCATCGCTAATATAAAAAGTGGTATTGCAAACAGGCAACTGACCCAAAAGCGGCGAGACATATCATCTAATTCGCTAGTATCTTCCTGAGCTGCAACGGTGGTCGCTTCTAACGCCATGCCGCATTTAGGACAACTGCCAGGATGATCTTGCATCACTTCTGGGTGCATCGGGCACGTGTATTGGGTGGATGTTGCGGCTGGCGAACTGGCTTCTAAAGCCATCCCACATTTAGGACAGGCACCGGGTTTATGTTGGTGAATTTCCGGACACATTGGACAAGTATAGTCACTCTGAGCGCCGGCTTTTTGCGGCATGATGCCAGGTTTGATCTCAGCGTGGTTATGTCCGCCGCAGCAACTACTTGCCGGTTCATCTTTAGGAATGTATTGCTCTGGCGAAGCTTCAAATTTGCTTAAACAACCTGCACAGCAAAAATAATAAGGTTGTTGTTTATAGATTGTTTTATGGGGCGTCGTGTCGGTATCGACGTTCATGCCACAAATTGGATCGATTGCCATGATAGAAAACTCTTTTTTTATTAACTGGACGTGATTTAAGCCATCACTCGGTCGTTATCTTGATGTCTATATCGGTGCCGTCATCATAACATTAGGATCTTTAGTTATTAAGTCTTTAGCCGCTGAAAAATGACGTTTATCAATATTGGATGAAATAGGATTAACTCAACGGTTATTCTCAACTAAGCTGACTATTTTCAATGTCCCATGCGATTGATGAAGCGACGGTTTCAGTCACCATACGGCCTAATATTTCGCCAAATAAAACATGTTTGCCACAATAATTGATGGTATCTGTTCCTTGTCCATTCACTACGGCAACAGAATCAGTGCCTGTTCCGGTGGCTATTTTCTTGGAAACTGGGCTCATTATTCCTGCATCTTGTAGTGCGGCTGTTTTGGCTTCTGTTATCATCAATATCGCTTCAACCATCGCAGCACCTGTTAATTTGGCTGATGTCAGCATAATGATATTTATCGTGCCGATTTCTTTTGATTCCGCCGCCATGATTCTGTGTTCTGCACGGTCGCCAATTCGTCTAGCGTTTGCTAAGCCTGAAGTGACTAAAACAATAATATCAATTCCTTGCACCGACTCTTTAGCCATTCTGAATGAATCCATATAAGCTGCTGTCATCATACCAACCCGCAAGCCATTCCAGTTGGCATCGTCACAATATTCGTTTAATGCATCTTGTGGTGAGTTGGGTGCTGCTAGGCATTTGGAAACGCGAAGATTAACAATATGATCGGCATCGACAAGTCCACCATTTAACACCGCCGAACTGAGTACTTGATGAGGCACACTGAAATCAACATGAATGTGCTGCGAAGTGTGATTTAGCGTTGCATATTGAGTGATGAGTATTGTCATCTCAACTAATCGTGCTTAGCAACCAAACATTTTCGGTGGCTTCACATTGTCCTTTCATGCCGCCTTCAACATCGACACTTTCAATCAGCGTTAAGGTGTAATGTTTTTGGTAATGCTGGCTGACTTCTTGGTTACTAATTGAAAAAGGAGGCCCTTGCACAAGCTGTTGATCATAGTGATATGCAATCAATAACTGCGGCGCTTGTTGGGTTATGTTCATTAAATGTGCATAGTATTGAGGGCGAATTTCATTGGGCAAAGTAACTAGTGCAGCGCGGTCATAAATAGCATCGACAGGCCCAAGTAATGTTTGCGTGATATCAAAAATATCACCGACATAAATATCAATATTTTGTGCACTGTAATGCTTTATTTCACCGATTACTGTTACTTTTGGTGTCATGGCTAATTCAGCAAATAATTGTTCAATGGCTGATTCAACTAATTCTGCACCAACAACTCTATAGCCTTTTGACAAAAGCCAAGCAATGTCCAAGGTCTTGCCACATAAAGGTATAAATATTGTGTTAGCTTTTGTTAAAGAAAGGGCATCAAAGTGAGCGACCAATAACGGATTTGGGTTACTTCGGTGAAAAGCAATCTGATTATTTTGCCATTTGTTGTGCCAAAAATTTACATCCATGATTAAAATCTCTTTAGAAATGAAATAACGTTCAACTAAGCCAAATCAGTTGTTATAGTAGCAAATGTTGTTCATCTTGAAGCCAATGATTAAGTTCATCAAAATGATTAATCTGTTCAAGGTTTTTTCACTGTAAAAATGCTGTAGATACTAACGCATAGCGCGTGAAAATATCTAAGCAAAATGCAGCGGTTAAAGTCATTCACTTTTTGTTATATTTGATAACGAACATCGCTTTTAACTACATATCGGTACCCTTTAAAATGAAAATAGTATTAAAACTCATCGTGTTATCTGTAATATTTAATTTGACACCCGTTCAAGCAAACGATGAGGTTATTTTAGAAGGGCAAAGAGCCGAACCTGTACCTAGTCAACATTCGATGGTGGTAACAAGCCATCAATTAGCGACCGAGGTTGCTCTTGATATTTTAAAAGCAGGCGGCAATGCAATTGATGCAGCAGTTGCCGCAGGTTTTGCCTTAGCCGTTACTCAGCCACGTTCAGGCAATATTGGTGGCGGCGGCTTTATGTTGTATTCACCTAATAATACGGATGGCGTTACTGCAATTGATTATCGTGAAAAAGCACCCAGTAAAGCATATGAAAAAATGTTTTTAGATAAGATGGGTAATAGTGATCAAAGCTTAAGTCGTTTCTCACATTTATCATCAGGCGTTCCGGGCACGGTGGCAGGGTTTGCATTGGCGCTTGAAAAATTCGGAACGATGTCTTTAGCTCAAGTATTACAACCTGCGATTAATTTAGCTAAAAATGGGTTTGCGCTGCCTAATCGATTTGTTGAAGGTGTAGTGGCAAGAAAACAAGTATTCGATAAATGGCCTGCCAGTAAAAAGAAGTTTTTTAAACCCGATGGCACAGCTTATAAAGTTGGTGAAATATTTAAACAGCCTGATTTAGCCAAAACCCTGCAATTAATTGCGGATAAAGGCGCGGCGGGATTCTATACCGGCGAAATGGCAACGCTGATTGCATCTGAAATGCAAAGACATGGTGGCTTGATTACATATGAGGATTTAGCAAACTATAAAGCTCAAATAAGACAACCCGTGCATGGTACTTATCGAGGTTATGATGTGTATTCGATGTCACCTCCCAGCTCTGGCGGTGTGCACATTGTGCAAATTTTAAATATGTTAGAGACATATCCTATTAGTGAGTATGGTCATAATTCCGCACAAACAATTCACTTAATGGCTGAAGCAATGCGTAGAGCGTATGCCGATCGCGCGACTTATATGGGCGATAGTGATTTTATAGCCGTGCCGCTTAAAGGCCTTACCTCAAAAAAATATGCCAAAACCCTAGTGAAAAATATTCAATTGGATAAAGCCACACCTAGCGTTGACATTAAAGCCGGTAATCCACAACTTTATGAAAGCCCTGAGACGACACATTTTTCTATCGTTGACCAATATGGCAACGCAGTATCAAATACTTATACCCTGAATTTTAGCTATGGTTCGGGGATTGTGGTGACAGGTGCAGGCTTTTTATTAAATAATGAAATGGATGATTTTAGTTCTAAACCGGGCACAGCAAATGCTTTTGGTTTGATTGGCGGAGAAGCGAATAAAATCGAGCCTAATAAACGCATGTTAAGTTCCATGTCACCGACCATTGTTAAGCTAAATGGTAAGAATTTTATAGTCACAGGCAGCCCCGGTGGTTCACGAATTATCAGCACTACATTACAAGTGATCATGAATGTTATCGATCATAAAATGAACATTCAAACGGCGGTGAATTCGCCGAGAATCCATCATCAATGGTGGCCCGATGAAATTCGTACCGAACAGGGCATCAGTCCAGATACGACTGCCTTACTTACAAAAATGGGCCATAAAGTCATACAAAAATCAGCAATGGGTGGCAGTCAGAGTATTTTGATTGACTCAGCAAATGGCATGTTATATGGTGCGGCAGATCCAAGACAAAGCACATCTAAAGCCGCAGGTTTTTAAAGTTAAAGTGTAAAAATAAAGTTAAAATTCAGACTTAGTAGGAGGTCTAAAGACTGCTTTAGCTATATAATTTGGTAATGTGTGACAGGAAGATTAATTTTACAAAATACATTATTAATTTGATCAGATAGTTAAATTCAGTTTGGATTAAAACCCAAGCTAAACAGGCGAACAGCATGAATAAAACAATGTTGTTTAATAAGGATATTAAATTTGTTTCGTCCGGATTATTTATCTAAAAAGCCTATGACAGGTCTTAGGGACAAAAAACAATGGATTTAGTCGCAAAACAGGAAGTTGATACTATCGCTAAGCACTTTTCAACCTATTTGATGCCCGTTGTGGCAAACGAAGATGCCTCCCGAAATGAATCATTCAAAATACGTCATCAAGTTTATTGCGATGAATTGCATTTCGAACCGCAGACCGCTGACAAAATGGAGTCGGATGATTTTGATCCGCATTCAATCCATTGTTTGATTAAACACATACCTTCATCTCGTTATGCCGGAAGTATCAGGATTGTCCGTCCTCAACATGAGGGTGAAATAATTCCTATTCAAAAATACTGTTTAGATTCCATTTCACCGGGCAAAATTAATCCTAATGATTTTCAACCGCACGAGATTTGTGAGTTATCTAGACTAGCCGTGCCTAATGAATTTAGACGTCGTCAGAATGATAAATTCGTTGGTGCTGCACTAGGTGAAATTAATTTTAATACCTATTCTGATAACGAATTACGTTGCTTTCCATTTATCGCCGTTGGGCTTTATTTATTATGTGCATCACTGGTGATAGAGCAGGGCATCAAACATACTTTTGTGATGATGGAACCTCGATTAGCAAGAAACTTACAACGTGTAGGCATTTATTTTGAGCAAATAGGGCCTATTGTTGACTATCATGGCAAACGCGCGCCTTTTTATATCGACAGCACGACATCATTGAATAGACTAACGCCGGCTTTTAGTCTTATGGCAAAGAATATTCAACAAACATTAGATCTGCGTTCTGCTTAGACAATAATCATTAAGCGAGCTTCTAAATATAAGGCTATGAACGATGACTATCGATCAGATAATTCAGCAGATCCGAATAAACTGTCCTGAGATTCCGAATGAGTTTATTGTCGGTACACAACAAGCAACGGCTAGATTCGGTAATAATACGTTTGGCAGTCCAACTCACATCGATCTTGCCGTAACCATTACTAAAGCTCAGCAAGTAGGCGAAATTTTAAAGATAGCCAATCAAGCTGGTTTTGCTGTTTGTCCACTCTCTACGGGTAATAATTGGGGCTATGGCAGTGTTAACCCTACGGATCATCGCAAGCTGTTGATCTTAAATATGAAAGAATTAAATAAGATTGCAGAAATCGATAAAGCATCAGGATTAATTAGCTTAGAACCAGGGGTTACTCAACAACAACTAGCACAATATTTAGCCGAAAATAATTGGCCGTTTATGGCGCCAGTAACAGGGGCTGGACCAAGTTGCAGTATTGTTAGCAATGCGCTTGAACGAGGTTATGGCCCTAATCCACAAACCGATCATTTCTCAGCAATTACTTCTTTGCGTTACTTTATTGCTCATCCTGAACATTGTCATCAAGAACATTATTCAGCCATTACTTCTTTAGATGGTGACTGTGACAAAGCTTGTGACTGTGTTGAACCATGCCATTGCCAAGCAGGACTCAGCGTGGTCGATGCGAGCCATAAATGGGGATTAGGTCCTTATATTGATGGTTTATTCAGTCAATCAAATTTGGGCATTGTCACCAGAGCAACACTTCGCCTTGCACCCATACCTGAGAAGTTTTGTTCATTTTTCATTAAATGTAAGCGTGATGAAGATTTTGGTTTAGCGACCGCATTTATTAAAAAACTATTCATCGCGAAGGGCGGCGAGCTAGGCATTGTTAATCTTATGGATAAGCGACGAATTATCTCTATGGTGGCAGAAAATCCTAATGGCAAAGATCAACATATTGTGATGAGCGATGAACAAATAGCCACGATTACCAAAAAATATGATGTGGCGGAATGGATGATTATGGGGTCGATTTATTCCACAAAAGAAAGCTTGAAAGGCACAAAGCAGTTTATTAAAAAACATGCCAAATTTGCTGATGATCTTTTGTTTTCTGATTCTATCAAGCTGCCCATTGCTCGTGTGCTCACTAAATTCATCATGAAAGAACGCCGCTCTCAACTTGATGCCTTGCCGCTGAGTATTAACATCATGTTGGGCAAACCAAATCGAGTGGCATTACGTTTAGCTTATTGGCGTAATCCAAGAGTAGAAGGCGTTATAACGGATAATCTTCGTCCTGATATCGATCAATGTGGCTTGCTCTGGTACGCGCCTTTAGTGCCGATGAATACACAAAAAATGACCGAGTTTGCTCAATTTGTGAGGGCTACGACGCCTCAGTTTGGTATTGAACCGTTTATAACATTTACCAATCTTAGCTATGACTATGTGGATTCAACGATTCCAATCGTGTTTGATCTCAATAACCCTCATGCTGTAGAACAAGCGCATCGTTGCCTTGATACATTATTTGATGAAGGGATTAAAAAAGGCTTTGTGCCTTACCGGTTGAACACCTCGCAGCAAAAAACCAAGCTAGATCCTAAAGCGCCACATTGGCAAATCACCAATCTAATCAAACAGGCTTTAGATCCGAATAATGTGATTAACCCTGAGCGTTACAATCCTAGGAAAGTGTAATTCGAGAACAATTTTGCTGATTATGCCTTGCCAGTGAAAGCGGGGCGGCGACGATCAGATGACACACGTTGTTCAATTTGAACTTTAGATTCTTGCGGTCGTCTACGCGTTGGTGATAAACGTCGTTCCACAGGTTTCACCGCTTTTTCTTCATCGGCAATGCTATGAAAGCGAATGCCATTGGTCGGTGATGTTGTGGTTATGACCGGCGTTATATATTGTTTCGGTATACTAATCATCAAAAAATCCAAACATGTCTACTAGGACTTTATAACGACATAACCTGCAATAACTTTAATTATTACATTCGCTTAAATAAAACAACGATTACATTGGGCAAATTCACATGTTAAACGCTTTTTTTTAGAAACTAACATTCATTGATTATTGAGCCAATAATAAGTTGCGCTCTAAAACTTTCTTATCACGGTAGGCGATGGCTTCTGCTGGTACTGGGCTGATTTTGCCCGTTTCTAACCATTTTCTGAGACGATTCGCATCAGCGACATGAGTATATTTGCCATAAGAATCGAGCACTACAAAAGCCACTGGATGATTATTCATCACCGTACGCATGACTAAACAATGTCCTGCTTTATCGGTGTAGCCTGTTTTAGTCAGTTGAATATTCCAATTAGACTTGCGTATTAACGGGTTAGTATTGTGAAACCCCAAGATATAATTAGGTTTGTTAAAACGGACGGTTTTTTCTTTTGTAGCACTGAGCTGGCTAAGTAGCGGGTATTCCTTAGTGGCTTTCAGTAATAAAATGAGATCCGTCGCTGTGGAAATATTATGTTCCGATAGTCCAGTCGGTTCGACATAGTGAGTATGACGCATACCCAATACTTTGGCCTTAGCATTCATCGCTTTGATAAAAGCAGGGTAACCACCAGGATAATGATGAGCCAAGCTGGCTGCTGCACGATTCTCTGATGACATGAGTGCGAGCAATATCATGTTACGACGACTAATTTCACTGCCGATACGCACTCGTGAAAATACGCCTTTCATTTCCTTAGTCTCGCTAATATTAATCGGTAATTGCTGATTTAATGGCAATTTGGCATCTAATGCGACCATCGCCGTCATTAGCTTGGTGACGGAAGCTATTGGCAAAACCACATTAGGATTGCTCGAATAAAGGACTTTGTTTGTTTTCAAATCGACCAACATGGCACTGCCTGCGGCAAGTTGCTGTTGTGGTGATGTCGGTACTGGTGTTTTGCTGACGGCAAAGCTGTTTGAGCTGACAATAAGTGTGCTGCAAATCAGCAATATTTTGATAATTGAATGACAGATTTTCATGAGAACGATCACTGAGTAGAATAGAGAATAACTAAGGCTATACCTTAACATTGATGTGGATTAGATGGGGTATTGTATTGTCATCTTGTTTTTTATTTGAACGTTTTGAATAAATTTAAAACCATTTTTTCCATCGAAATAAAATGACTTGGCCGATCACGATCGCAACTAACATCAGCATGAATATCCAAAACGCATGACTGTTACCAGCACCAGGAATACCACCAATATTAATCCCGAGTAATCCTGTTAAAAAACCTAATGGTAAGAATACGGTAGTGACAACCGATAAAACATACATCCGGGCATTAAGTTGTTCAGACAGACGGTTATTGAGTTCTTCTTGGGTAACGGCCGCACGATCTCTTGCTGCATCAAGATTTTCAATATGACGAATTAATGCGTCATTAACTTCACGAATTTGAATAATGTGATCATTATCAATCCATGATACTTTTTCAATTAACAGTCTTGAGAAAGCATCACGTTCGGGCGCTAAGTAGCGACGTATAGTAATAGTTTTTCGACGTAAATCGGCAAGATCAAACCGAACACCTTCGGTTTCACCACTTAATACTGCATTTTCATAATCGGCAGTACGTTCTTCAAAATCATTAATTGTATCGGACATGCCATGAACGATGTTGCTGATCATCGACACTAAAAAGTCACCGGTATTGGTAGGACCATGTCCCTCAATTAAATCCGTTGCGATGCTATTAGCTGCGCCTAATTTACGGCGACGCGATGTCATAATACGATGTGGATCGACCCACATTCGAAGTGCGACCATATCATCTGGTTCGGCATCAGGATTATGATTAATACCGCGTAGCGCGATTAACATGCCATCATTAATCATCGTAGCGCGAGGTCGTGTTTCATCTTCAAGTAAGGCTTCGGCGATAACTTTATCTAAGCCTGATAATTCCATTAGCCATTCTTCAGCTTCAGGATGCGAATAATCAAAATGCAACCACAACACACCTTGATCTTTAGTCCAGTTATGGATATCTGCAACGTCAATTGGTACAGCTGAACCTAAACCGTCAAGCAAAAAAGCATGTATCAATCCGTATTCATTATCCATGTAACAATCACCTTTAAATTGAGTGTGAATTTGATTATACCCATGCTGCGTTGAAACCAGTTTTCCAAAGTAACATGGGAGCAATCAATAAAAACTAAAGGACATTTATATCATCAACACGGGAGAATAGATTGTGTCTGAGTTATGGCAACTAGACGCGTAGCCTCAATTTAAATTTTATTCGTCGTCGTCATCATCTGAAGAGTCATCGTCATCAGTAGGCAATAAATCGAGTGATGATTCTGTTTTGCGACTAGATGTAGTGGTTGATGTTTTTGTATGCGCGCGGACGAATTGTTTACGTGCAGCTTCCCACGCTTTTGTGTGTTTTGCTTTTACTTGTTGCTTATCTTCTTCTGATAATTCAATTAATTTAGGTGCAACAATGGTTTCATCGTATTCGATAATTGCATCACGATCCGTGTTGTAAAGATACATTCTGCCTTTGTTTGCAGGCGGTAATTGCTCGTCACGGATTACCGTAATGTTGCCTCTACTTGATTGTATTTGGCCATACCATGTGCCTTGGTCTTCAGTGTTTTTCATAGAAATAAATCCTCATAAAATCTATTGCTTATGCGACATTGTGTCGTCTGATTTAGCAATTGTGGCGAATAGTGCATTTGTTGATTGATTTTATCAATATTTTTTTTTACTTCGTGATTAAACGAGCATAAATAGACCGAATTCTCGTATGATGTCACTTTACCAAAAGCCAAGGATTGAACTGAACAATGCTTAAGATTGTTTATAGTAATAATATCGCGCAACTCGCGTCACACCTTGCGCAATTGCAACAATCTTCTCCCTTGCCGCCACTAGAAGCTGAAACGGTCATTGTGCAGAGTAATGAACTGACTCGGTGGTTGTCGTTATTTCTAGCTCAACGTCATGGCATTGTCAGTCATATCGATTTTCCTTACCTATCAGCTTATCTATGGGCTTTGTTTCGACGTGTATTACCAAGTGTGCCTAAACAATCGCCTTTTTCGACCGATGCGATGGCGTGGCGCATTTTTGAATTATTACCCGCCTGTCGTCAGCAAACACAATTTGCCATAATTAATGCCTATTTAGGGGAGCAGGATGATCCTTTAAAGCGTTATGCTTTATCGCATCGCATTGCCGATAGTTTTGACCAATATTTAATGTATCGCCCAGATTGGATCCAAGCATGGGAACAAGGCGAAACGCCGCATTGGCAAGCTGCATTGTGGCAACTATTAACCGCGACTGAAGATGGTAGTGTTGCGATGCATCGAGCCAACTTGCTCAATCAACTCCATGACTATTTAACAACCACAGAAACACGACCTAAAGGTTTGCCGGAACGCTTAGCCATTTTTGGCATTTCAGCGATGCCGCCCGTGTATTTAACCTTATTTGAATTGATGGCGCGACACTGTGACATTACTTTATATTTCTTATCGCCAAGTGAAGGTTATTGGGGCGATTTGGTCGATAAAAAAACGCAGGCAAAACGCGTCGCACAGCGTGACTTGTTTGATGAGTCCGATGAAGAAGATGAGGATGATTATTTCAATACAGGTCATCCTTTATTAGCGAGTTTGGGCAAACAAGGCCAAGAGTTTTTTGAGCAATTACAAAGCTGCCAACATGAATCATTTGATGCGTTTATTGAACCCGAACGCGATCATGTTTTGGGCATGTTGCAACACGATATATTTGCCTTAAATAATCCTGACTTTGAAGATGAAGAAACAGCGATTCCTCGTGATGATAAATCGATCATGGTGCATGCTTGTCATAGTACGATGCGTGAAATTGAAGTGTTGCACGATCAATTATTAGCCTTGTTTGAACATGATCCTGATTTATCACCTACCGATATCGTGGTGATGACGCCAGATATTGAAGTGTATGCACCATGGATTGACGCGGTGTTTGCCAACACATCGAATAATCAGCGTATTCCTTACGGCATTGCAGATTGTGGCGTGCGTTACCAAAGCCCGATTTTAAATGCCTTTGTCAGTCTATTAAGTCTGCCGCAATCACGATTTGATGTTGAAACCGTATTGACCTTATTGGAATGCCAAGCGATTCAACACCGCTTTTCTTTGGATGATGAACAACTAAGCTTGATTCGTGAATGGCTAGCTGAAACCCATACTCGCTGGGCATTATCAGCGGAACATAAAGCCGACTTTGACTTGCCTGAAACTAAAAATAATACGTGGCGAGCAGGCTTAGATCGTTTGTTATTAGCGTATGCAATGCCGATGACTGAAGCCGGCAAACCAATAAGACTATTCGAACAACAACTGGCTTTTGATGGCATAACCGGGGATAAGGCAGCAACATTGGCACAACTCTGTGCCTTTATGGATAGCCTTGATAATCTTCGCCAGCAATTAACGCAAGACCGCACTGCCGAAAATTGGCAGAAGCAATTAAATAGCGTTTTAGAAAACCTATTTTTACCGAGCTATGAAACCAATGAAGAAGCTGAATTAAATCTTATTCGCCAAACCTTAGCTAAATTAGTAGAAAGCACCCAACTCGCCGAATTTGAACAAACCATGTCATTAGCCTTAGTGAAAGATTGGATTAATGGCCATTTAGATACCAGCCAAACGATCAGCCGATTTATGGGCCACGGTGTGACATTTTGTGGCATGGTGCCGATGCGAAGTATTCCCTTCAAAGTCGTGTGTTTAATTGGCATGAATGACGATAGTTATCCGCGCCGTCAACCAACTCAAGGTTTTGATTTGTTATCGCATGATTTTAGAGTAGGCGACCGTTCACGTCGTGATGATGATCGTTATCTGTTTTTAGAAGCACTGATGTCATGCCAATCGTATCTTTATCTGAGTTATGTCGGTCGTAGCATTCGTGATAATGCGACCATTCCACCGTCGGTTTTAGTCAGTGATTTACGCGATGTGTTGAATCAAACCTATACCGATGAACGCGGCGAAGAACTCTGGCCACAATTATTAACCCAACATCCATTACAAGCCTTTAATCAGCGTTATTATGATGGTCAAAATGAGCAGTTATTTAGTTTTGCACAAGCGCAATGTCCTATTAATGACAGCAATGAAATACCTGAAAACAAAACATGGTTTGAACACGCATTGCCACAAGCAGATGATAGTTGGCGGCAAGTAAGTTTGAGTCAGTTAATCAACTTTTTCAGACATCCCGCCCGTTATTTATTACGCGAACGCTTAGGCATGCGTTTAGAAATGACCGACGACCAACTGGATATTCGTGAACCCTTTGAACTCGATGGCTTGCAAGCGTGGTCTTTACGCCAACAATTATTAAGCGCTAAGTTAAATCCTGATGCGGCGACCAATATGTTGGATTTAGTGCAAGCAAGCGGCGTATTGCCACAAGGCATCATGGGCGAGAAGATCTTTGACAGCCAAGTCGAAAAAGTCGATGAATTTGCTGACAAACTGTTACCGCTTTATCCAACTGATTTATTGCCAGCGATACCGTTCGAATTGCAGTTGAATGACTTTGTATTAAGCGGTCAATTAGGCGAATCATCACAACTGCATTATGGCGGCTTATTTCATTATCGAATGGCAAAAACCAAAGGCCATGATTTACTGACGATGTGGATTAACCATTTAGTGTTAAATGCCGTTCAGCCAACCAATATTGGCAGACAAAGTACATTGATAACCGAAAATAATGATTATCAATTTAGCCCCGTAGAAAATGCCCACGCAATATTGCAGCAATTAATCGAACTCTACTGGCAAGGCATTCATCAACCATTGCCACTTTTCAGCAATACTAGTTATGCCTTTGCAAAAACAACGTTGAACAACACCAAAGCCTCACCGGAAGCTGCCGCATTAAGCGCATGGCTGGGCGGTCAATACTCATCTGCCGAAGCAGATGATGTTTATTATCAACAACTCTATAAAGAATCACCGTTGAATGAAGCATTTCTAACATTAGCCTTGGCTATTTATGAACCGATTCATGCTCATTTAGTGGAAGGTGAATTATGAAGAATAAAGTTAACTTACTTAATAAAAACTCCATACTATAAAGGTAATAATGCAATGGTAGATATTCAAGTATCACGTATGCACAATTTCAATCTTGTAGAAAATGCTAAAGATTCTTTGCACCATGCTATAGAGCATATGGGCCCTGTAAATTCGAATTCATCAGGAGACTGGAAGCGAATCATTGTTGACTTGGCGCATGTTTTAGAATTGCTATTTAAAGAAAAACTTCGTCAGATTCATCCAGCTTTTGTTTTCAAGGATGTTGATAAATATAATTCATCAAAAGCTTTTACGGTTAGTGCAGATTTGGCTGTACAAAGATTAGAAAAAATAGGGAAAATAGTTTTTTCTGAAGGTGATAAAAAAGAAATTAGGTCAGCAAGCAGTAATAAACAGTAAGGAGTAGGCGATGAATTTACAGAAAGCAAAGAGGATATATAAATGCCCGAAAGGTCATTCCAAGAACGAATTAACTGAATGTCTTAAGGTATTAAATTCTAAACTAGGACGGCTAACACTAATGGAGCAGGTTGTT
>LAZR01001106.1_pt1 | contig 17824 bp, 10 predicted proteins | sample 329461 | NCBI WGS metagenome assembly LAZR01 (sample SAMN03002196, study PRJNA259156) | marine sediment metagenome | biome: sea floor; feature: Hydrothermal impacted sediments; material: marine sediment; isolation source: Loki non-amplified sample from Loki's castle hydrothermal vent sediment ...
GATGAGCATCGAGGGAGATGCGCTGGTCGATCCGTTCAAGCCGACGACTGGTTCGCAGATCTTCGAGGTCACGAAGGTCGTATAAAGGACATTGCTGGGGCTGCTGTCAAAGGCATGGGGGGCACCTTGCCCCCCTGTTCCTTGTACACTTTTTCCGCTTGTTCACGAATCCTGTACAGAGCAAGCTGCTGATAGATAACACAAATCCATTGAACAAACTCTAAGCGAGGAGGCAGAGATGGGAATACTGAGTGAAGTGGCGGTCGCCACTGACACGGTTATCCTCAACAAGGATGGGGACAAGGGAGAAGTCAGAGGGCTGTCGTTGACCGACATCGGTCAACTGATGAAGGATCATCTGAAGGAAGTCAGCCAGCTATTTGAGGGGCGGATCAAGATCGAAGAGGTCGCTACCCAGTGGCCGGTATTCGCAGCCAGGATTATCGCCTTGGCCATGGATGAGCCAGACGCCTGGGAGCAGGCTCAGAAGCTGAATGCCACGACACAGATCGACGCGCTGATGAAGATCTGGGACCTTACGATTATTGACGAGGACATACTGGGAAAAGCGTACAGCCGTCTCACAAGTATCCTAAGCCGACAGGTAGTCCAGGCATCACCAGAATTGAACAAGCCGACTGGCAAAAAGACTTCGTCGAGGCGGCCGAAGTCTTAATGGCCTCAGGTCACGGCGAGTCCGTGATGAGGTGGCCACTGAAGCGGCTGATGATATTCTCCTGGCTTGCATCGAAGAGACGCAGGCGGGAGATGGTGGAAGATATGAACGCCTTCAGGCTTGCCATGCACGCCGATAAGAAACAATTCCAGAGGGCCACGAAGGATGGTTGATGCCCGTCTTGAAGTATTGATCGTTGCCAAGGACCAGTTCCGGCGCGTTCTGCGTGGTATCAACGAGACCGTGAACCGGGTCCGGACAGGTGTCCGGGCGCTCAACAGAGAGCGGACAAATCGTCTTCAGACGGGATTCGTGACTCTGAGGGATCGTGCACGCCAGGCAGGGGCAGCAATCCAGGTCCTGGGGCAGAGGCTACGGGCTATAAATCGGGCTACGTTCGGCAGGGTCATCGCAGGGTTTAGAGCCCTGAGAGCGAGCATGGCAGGAGCCACGGCACAGGCGGGGGCTTTGAGGGGGGCCCTTGCCCCGTTCATAGGGGCCGCAGCGCTCATTCTAGGCATTATTTCGGCTACCCGGGTACTGGCGGGCTTCGGACAGCAGATGGCGGCTGTACGGGCCATCACAGGAGCCACAGAGCAGCAGTTCGCATTACTTGAGGAGGAGGCTCGCCGGTTGGGGGCCACCACTCGATTCACGGCGCAGCAGGCGGCTGATGGCCTGGAGTTCCTGGCCCGAGCCGGTTTCAGCGCTGAAGACGCCACGGAGGCCCTGGAAGGCACTCTGAATCTGGCCTCTGCGGGTATGCTAGATCTGGCATCTTCCGCCGACATCGTATCAAACGTCATCCAGCAGTTTGGGCTCGACACCTCGGAGACTAATCGGGTGGTGGATGTCCTGGCTACTACCGCGGCGAATTCCAACACGAACGTATTCCAGCTCGGCGATGCCTTCAAGTTTGTGGGCCCCATTGCGAGGGCCTTGAACATCACCGTCGAGGACACCTCGGAGCTGTTGGGGCAGTTGGGTAATGCGGGCATCCAGGCGAGTAACGCTGGTGCCGGTCTTCGTCGGGCGTTTTTCGGGCTGATCAATACCACGCCTAAGGCCGAGAAGGCTCTGGCTGCCCTTGGATTGACGACGGAAGACGTTCGGCTCACTGGTGAGAATACGGCGGAAGTATTCGCACTGTTGGGTGAGCGGGGATTGTCCGCGGCCCAGGCCGTGCAGATCTTCGGTATTCGTGGATCGACCGTGGCCTTGTCATTGGCCGAGGCAGCAAAGCAAGGTAACGCTCTGGCGGATGCCATCGCAAACTCCGAAGGGGAGGCGAAGCGTATCTCCGAGGTTATTGAAGACACGCTCATAGGCGACTTCAGGCGGCTGATCTCGGCCTTCCAGGAGACTATCCTACAGGCTGGTGATGCGGGGCTCACAGGGGGTCTGAGGACCCTCTTGGTGGGGTTGACAACAATCGTCCAGGCCCTAGATGGCACTGCTGAGACCGCTGACAAGGTGGGCGGTGCATTTGGGGCTGTCGCGAAGGCCGTGGCCGCTCTTGTCACGATCTTCACGACGTTGTCCGACCTGGGAGTGGTAGAGCGCATCCTTTCACCCCTGGTAGGGGCTCTGGAGTCCATTGCGGAACTGGTAGAGGGTATCTCGGCCAGGTTTAGAGAGCTTGGGGCTATACCTAGGGACGTGACGGATGAGGTGGCGGCCAGCCTGGACGTACTACGCAGAAGGATCACGGATGCCTCTGACCTGAGTGTGCTGGATAAGTTTATCAGTGGCTCGAAGAGCAGGTTGGCGCAGTTTAATAGGGAGATTCTGACATTAAATCAGCGCCTGGCTGGTGATCTTAGCAGGTCTGACAGGCGGGAGACCCTGCAGAGGCTCCAGGATCTACGGTCGGCTCAGGCTAGAGAGGCGGGCATCATTGTCGGAGCGAATAACTTGCGCAGGGAACTGATAGAGGCTGGAGGCAAGGAAGAGACCACAGCTAGGAAAGTGAATAACGATAATGCCATAGCACAGCTCAAGGAAGCTAATGAGGCCCGTCTGGAACTGCTGGGGGAGAGGCGCAAACTTTCAGTAGTAGAACTTGAGCGAGAAGCGCAGGCGTTTAGGAATGCGGCCAAAGAGATTGAGGCGATTGAGAAGGCGAGGGCGACCGCTGGTCTCGCGCCGCTTCAGGATGGCTTGGAGGCCAGACAGGATTTACTTCAGCGAGCGTTGGATGCTGAGATTAGAGCCCAGCGGGATCAGATCAGTAGAATTCAGGAGGAAGCATCGCTTCGAGTATCGCTGGCCCCGACCGAGGAGGTCGAGTCGATCAGGACTGCCGCCGCCGCTGAGCTTATCAAGGCTGAGACAAAATTGAACGCCTTGCTCAGTCAACAGGTAATACAGTCGGCTGATTTTACGGCTCAGACGGCAAAGTCAACGAATGAATTGACTCGAATCGTCGAGGAAGCTCAGAGAGTAGTGGCTGGGACTGGAGCAATCGAGAACTTTACAGTGATCCGAGAGCGGTTGGAGGCGGACTTCCAAAAGACCATCAGGAACCTGCAGGTGACGGCCGATCAAGCCGCGATATTTGAGAAGGCTCTCGATGTGAGGGCTGCGGATGAGGCTATCAGGCAGGTTGAGGAAGCTGTCAGAGCGTCAAATGAGCGTCTGTCTAGGGACGAGGAACTTCTAGCGGCTCAGCGAGCAACGCGACAAATTACGCAGCGGGAGTTTATCGACCGGACGGCAGAAGCCCAGAGGCGGTCATTCGAAGAGCAGCTCGAATTTGTGAGGCAGCTTCAGGAGCTGGACCCTGGACTATTTTCACAGGAGCAACTGGATCGGATCACTCTGTTAGAGGCCCGGATCATACAGCTCAGGGAGGTTATAACCCCGGAGATCGAGGCCCTTACGTCAGCATTCCAGAGAGCTGGTGAGGAGTTTTTCCAGGATCTCATTGCTGGTACTCTAACTGCGGAGGAGGCCTTCAAGAAGTTTGCGAAGAGTATCATCGCGCAGATCCAGAAGATCATCATCCAGCAACTTGTGCTGAAGGCTGTCCAGGCTAGTTCTGGGGGCATCGGGGCCATCGGGGCAGCTATCACGGCCAAGGACGGAGGATTCATTCAGAAGTTTGGGGCGGGTGGCCCGGTTAGAGGCCCGGGCACTGGGCGCTCAGATAGCGTACCGGCTCGTCTGTCAGCGGGTGAGTTCGTGATGCCCGAGCATATCACCAGGCACTGGCGCGGTGTCCTGGAGGTGATGCGTTCTGGTAGGTTCGGAGCGTTTCTGAAGGGGCAGAATATCAACTTGCGAGGGATCACAGTCCCCAGGCTCGGGAGGTTTCAGGGCGGTGGGGTCGTGGAGCCGCCTCAAACGACTACCCCTGGGGGAGAGCAGCGCAGCATACGGATCATCAACTCGATTGATCCTAGTCTGCTAAACAATTTCTTGAGCAGTAGCGAAGGTGAACAGGTGCTTCTAAACATCATCGGGCGCAACCCCGAGAACATCAAGAGGATTCTGGCATGACGCCTGACGCAGAACAACGACGGCCCCCCGGGCCTGGAGACGATGACTATGACAATGGAGGCCCGTGATGGCTTTAGAGATTGACACGGCTACGGATTATCAGGATATGCTGGACCGAGTGGTCCTGTTTACGGGTGGGTATCCCGTTGTGGGTACGATTGTGCCTGGGGCCAATACCGGCAACGGCACACTGGAGGACGTGGTCGGCTCGCCGCAATCACGCCGGGAGACCTGGACGATTACCGCCACCAGTGCGACTCTCTGGGATGTGACCGGCTCGGAAAGTGGCCTACAGGCTACACAGGCCGTGTCTGGGGTCCCCTATACGAGCGATGACGGCCGGATTAGTTTCAAGATCGCGGTGGGCTCGGTGGCCTTTATCGCGACCGACTCGTTTGTGGTTCCGTTCACGGCGGGCGCAGCGGCCCAGGGGCGGCTTAATGATGGCGATCCGGTAGCTGACCCAGGCAATACTGGCGACGGCACGATGAACGACCACGGCGGGGCAGGCATCCCCTTTGCTGAGCCCCAGGCGGTGGACGAGTTCTGGACGTTCACGGCTGTCAACGCCACCACGTTCGACGTGCTGGGATCGGTGAGCGGGGCTAATGCCCAGCTTACGGTGGGCGTGGATTATACGACCGATGCCGGGGAGATCGAGGTGAGGATCACTGCAGGGGGCACGCCGTTCGTGGCCTCCGATGAGTTCACGTTTACGGTGGTCCAGGGGCGGCCCTGGCTGGTGGAAAGGAATGGGTTCATCAGCGCTACTCATCCGACTGGGCAACTGCTCGACTTCGGTCAGTTTGGGCAGTTCGGGTCCCCGACATATCTCACGGAGACTGAGCAGCTTGCGTGGCGCGCAGTCATGGAGTTGGTGGTCGATGATGGCGGGTCGAGCTACGTCGGCACCGGAGACGGTACGGTGACCGGGTTCGTGGCCAACCCTGGGGTCGGTGGGCGTGGGGACATCTGGTCGATAACGGCTCTGACTGCGACTACGTTTAGGATAGTTGGGGTTCAGGCGGGGACACAGGCCACAGACGCTGTTGCCGGTGTTCCTTACACCAGTGATGATGGTCGGGTTAGCTTCACGGTCAATGTGGGGGGTACGCCGTTTATTCTAGGTGATGAATTCGAGTTCCGGGTACACGGGTTCTCGATGCGTCTGGAGGACAATGGTGATTTCACGATTGCCTGGGACCCGACTACGAACAGCCCGGCGACTGATTTTGCAGGCCCGATAGCCTTCACATCGCTGGAGGCATACAGGAAAGGTGAGCCCCATGCGCGTCGATTGCTTTCGCTGTTTGGGGCGAACTCTGCAACCTCCACGTCAAATGTCCCGGTGGGATTCAATGAGGAGCACATCTTCCTGGAGAATGGCACGTATCCGATTAGGGTGCGCGGGCACTCTAATGAGGAGGTAGGTCTTGAGGTTGGGCTCAGATGGAGGGAGCCGGTCAATAACGCGGCTGGTGCGATGGTAGCGGCTCAGAATATCCCGCTGGAGACCGGGGGCTCGGGGTTGAAGAACTTCGGCGCGGTGACCTGGCACGTGTACAACAACGTGGACTTCGCTCATCCCATTGACGAGTTCACGATGGAGAAACTGTTCAATGAGGAGGGGTTCCATCCTCATGGGGGTAACTTCCTGACATCGCGCGGAGTGCATCCGGTACTAGGGGTGCGGCCTGTGGCGAACTTTGGCCGGGCGCGTGACGTGATCTTCAAGGGCTTCGGGACGGCTGGCCAGGACGAATTCTGGATGGGCATCAGGGCCATTGAGAATCCGGGCCTTGACTACTGGAACTGGCAGCTCACTGGGTTCTCTGCATTCAACCCGACCTTCCCCCTGGACGGGCCGAACACACACCAGCCTCTGAGTATTGAAGCCGATGGCAGAAGGCAGCCTTATATTCTCATGTGGGACCAGGCCCTCACTTACTGGATGACTTTCACTGGGCGGCGGTTGATCCTGACGGCAAAAATCTCAACGATATTCGAGACGATGTATCAGGGGATGTTCTTGCCCTATGCAACGCCCATCCAATATCCGCAGCCGTTGGCTGTGTGTGGGACGTTGCCCTTTGAGAATGAGGGGGGAGAATTAAAATTCGATAACGTAACTGAGCGGCATCGGCATCTTGCAGACCCCGGTTCGGAGTTAGGCAACAACACGATTGACACTGGTGTGATGATTCGAGAGCCCACGGGGCTATGGCGCGGGTATCAGCACGTGTCCACGTCTACTGGTGGGGCAAGGAAAACCAATGTCCTGCGAGGCATCTATCCGAATCACGACGCGTTCAGTCGTGGTCAGGTTCGAGAAGGCCCGGGAGGCGATTACATGATCGAGCCGCTTATCCCGACAAATGATGGGGCGGAGGAGGCTCTGTTTGGTGAATTTGACGGGGTCTTTTGGGTCTCCGGATTCAGTAACGCGGCCGAGGATACGATTCTCATCGAGGGTAAAACCTATCTGTCTGTTCCGAACATTTTCCGGACGGGCAATGCCGATCTGATAGCACTATTACTGGAGTGAGATTATGGCATTCAGCGTTGTAACGGTTTCGGATCAGGACGACTTCATTACCAAGCTGGAGACGTTCCTGAGTGCCAATGGGTGGACTACTGAACTCACGGCGACCGCGGATGGCACAGGGTTCCGGCTGCACATGTCGATCACCGGCACGTCGACTGCCTTCGGGGGTACGTCTACAGACTTGCATTTCGCTTTCAGGTCCTCGTTTGGCGAGAATATCTTTGGCATTACTATCTCTGGTGTGTCTGGGACTAACACGAATGGGTGTTCTATTGTCGGGTCTGATGGATTTAGCGGCATCGGCGATGCGTGGGATGCCCAAACTCCTAATCCCAGTCAACTCCCTGGTGTAGAGGGGGGAGCTTCCAGGATGCACCAGTCCTTCCTGACGCCGGGTCAGCGTGTGCTCTTCTTTCAGACTCTTGACCCGACGCAGGTGGTGGTCGTGAATGAGTTTGAGCCCGGCAAGTATAACTGGATGATGTTCGGGGAGGTCAGGAAGGTCAGCGCCTTCACCGGGGGCCAGGTTCATGGGGCGTCTTGGTCCTTTGAATCAAATCAGATCTGGTTCGGTGTTAGTCAGCGAGAGTTTTTCAATTTCTATCGACGTACCGCTACACGCCGTAACAGTTCTCTGCGCATTGATGACGCGTTACGTGTGCAAAAGTGGCTGGCCCCTGAGGTATCGGGGGTACAGAGTGTGATCCGGGGCATGTCTTTCATTGGTGGCCGTGGTGGATACCTACAAGCCAATACCCCGAATACGTTTGATGGCACGCCGATCCTGTTCCCGTTTCATATCTACCAGACGGTGGCTGCCAACTTGCGGCAGCCTACGGGCTATGTGGATCATTTTCGGAGTGTCAATATCCGAGATCTTGATCCGGAGACGATCCTCACTCTGGGGACCGAGGACTGGCAGGTATTCCCCTGGAGGGAAAAGAAGGCAGTCCAGTCTGGCGATGACAACACGGGGACAGGCATAGAGCCGGGGTTCGCTGTCAAAAGGACTCCGTAAGTGGCCGTTCTCGCCGGATCTTTGCCGCTCTTTAATCTGCCGCATCTGATTACGGCTGAGGCGAATCCGTTTGCGTCGGTGAACCTGTTGCCCTCGAATGCCTTTCGGCCCGCTCGCTCGGTGGGATTCGCGAGTGACTTTACCTTCGATAACACAGGCCAGGCGGTACTGAATAATTCTATCCAGCAGCTCGGGGGGAAGACCCAGCTCCTGGGTATATCGGGGCAGGCGACGGATAACTCCCCGGTCGCCATCAATAGCGTGGTGGAGGTCGGGGCCTTGGCCATCGGCTACAAGGATGATTTCTACGACAGGATTCACACACTGCCCAGGCTGATAGATATTGGGGCGGTGGTTACACCCCAGATACGGACGTTCGATGTGTGGAATGCCCACACGATCAACGGCCAGTTCCTGACCTCGATTACCCCGGTCAATGCTGAGGGGGTCACCCTGGTACAACCGGTGAGTGCAGTGGCCCCGACGGTGTACGCGCCGACCGAGATCCGGACATATAGCCTGTCGGTCTCTAATATCGGGCCAGCGACCATTGACGCTACCTTCGTATTTGACTGGCCGCCTGGGTCCACGCCTCCAGACTTAACCGGGGAGTCGATCTTCACCCTCCTGGGGTTCAGGTCGGTGCTGTTCCCGTTCCCGCCGACCTGGCGTGGTTCGTTTGTGGAGCGATTTGAGTACATGACTGACGTGCTGCTGGCCTATGACGGCACAGAGCAGCGCATGAGGCTGCGCAAGTTCCCTCGCAAGTTCTACGAATTCGAGATCAGCGCCTTCCCCGATCTGGCGAAGGGAGTGGATCTGGCGGAGTCCTCACAGATCATAGATCGACTGCTATGGGGCTTCCAGACTCGACGATTCACGATACCGGTGTGGACTGATTGCCTGATATTGTCTACCGACGTGTCGATAGGCACCACAGTGTTCCCCGTGGACCCCGTGAACTTAGACTTCCGAGAGGGGGGCTTGATGGTGATCTGGAAGGGGATCGACAACTTTGAGGTGCTCACTATTCTGTCACTTGCCGGGAACCAAATCACCACGATCAGCGGGAATTCCCAGCCTTTCACAGGTCCCGTGAGGGTATACCCAGGCCACACTGCCAGGCTGCAGACTGCAGTAGAGACCCAAAGGCCCTTCGATCAGTTTAGCCTCGGTACGTTCGTGTGGCGTGTAGAGGATAATGACGAGGTGCCGACTCCTCTCGATCCGGCTGTGACTTTCAAGCTGGACAGCGAGGGGGACCCGTTGCCCGTGCTTCAGGATCGGCCTGAGCGCAATGTCCCCCTGTCGCATGAGTTTTCGCGCAAGGCCTTCGAGATAGACTACAGGACCGGGGGTAGGAATATCGACGATCACGTGGGGTCGTCAATAGAGATCAAGACCTTCCGCTGGGTGTTCGGGGATCGTGCTCTACATAACACCTGGAAAGAGATGATTCTATCGAGAGCTGGTAGACTCAAGCCCATCTGGATTCCTTCGTGGCATGACGACCTCAAGATCGTTCAGCCTGTGGGGATCTCTGATACCTTCATCGACATCAGGGACATCGGGTACAGCACGTTTTATGCTGTGCAGCCAGGCAGGCGAGACATCCAGGTACTGCTGAAGGATGGCACGCGCATATACAAGCGCATCATCTCGTCAAGCTCGCCGACCCCGGGGGAGAATAGACTGACCCTGGACGAGACGTTCGGGACTCTCATCACTGATCCCGATGCTGAGATCGCGAAGGTGAGCTGGATGGGGCTCTATAGGCTGGATACGGATCTTGTTGAGATAGCCTGGCCCGCGAATCATAACTCCATCATCGAGGTGAGATTCCGGCTGGTGGTGGCGGATACTGAGGACGCAAGCTGATGGCATTCGAAGATGTAGAGAAGAGCGTAGACTCTGGGTTCCCCACGGAGCTGTTTAAGTTCGTGAAGGGTGACGTGAATGTCGGCTTATTCACTAGCGCAGATCAAGAGGTGGTATTCGCCGCGAATACCTATGTCCCCTCGTTGATTAAGCGCACGCAGCCTGGACAGACGGGCGAACGCTTGCAAGCCAACATTCAGGTGACAGTGCCGCGCGACAATGAGATCGTGTCCCTGTATCGCATCATAGTGCCCTCTGAGACTATGTTCCTGACGATATTTCGATTCCATAGGCCAAGCCTAACCCCAGGGCCTACGGATACCGCGGTGTTCTGGCAAGGGCGTGTGAGGTCGGTGAAGTTCGTGGGGTCCGAGGCAGTGATGGAGTGTGAACCATTGAGCGGGTTCCTGAGGCGTGATGGCCTGCGCGCGGCGTATCAGAGCCTGTCTAACCACATGCTGTATGGTCCTGATTGCACGGTCGACCGCAACCTGTTCAAGGTGGAGTTCAATATCGACTCGATCTCTATAGATCAACTGGAGATAACAAGCACAGGCCTGACATCGACGCCTGCACCGGTAGTGCCCGCCGTAGGAGACCCTGAGGCTCACTTCTACGATGGTGGGGGGTTCGTTGAGCGGGTTCTGACCCCGGAGGACAAGCGGTTGATCGTGGACTTCAACGAGACCGGGGGCCGGGATAAAATCACTATCATATCGCCATTCGAGAGCCTGGGAACGGGAGAACCGTTAAGGGCCTTCGCTGGGTGTTTGCGCACCAGAGGGATATGTGATGCCAAGTTCGACAACGTCGTCAATTTTGGGGGTTGGCCTTTCATCCCTGTCAGGAACCCGTTCGAGAGTGGGTTGAGGTAACTATGCCGTTTTGGCTAATGTTCTTGTTGTTCGTGGGCTCGGTGATCATCGGCGAGTTGTTGAAGCCGAAGCCGCAGTTCACAAATGCCAAGGCTTCAGGGCTGGGGGACTTTACGTTTCCCACGGCTCAGGAAGGTCGGCCTATTCCTGTGGTCTGGGGGACGGCCAAGATCCCGGGTCCGAATCTGGTGTGGTACGGCAATCTGGCGACGGTGCCGATCATCGAGGTGATCAAATACAAGAAAATGTTCCGGTCGAAGACCAAGAAAGTGATCAAGGGTCATCGGTACTTCATCGACATGCACTTCGGGATATGCCATGGGCCCATTGACGCCATCGCCGTCGGGATTCAAGATCGAACTATAAAATCGAAGACAGCTATATTCGCTGGTGGGACCACGTTAGTGGTATCTGACACTGGATTTTTTGGCGGGGAGGATAGAGGCGGCGGTATAGGAGGCACGATCAACGTGCGTGCGGGGAACGATACAGATCCCGTGGATGCGGAGCTTGCAGCCAAGATCGCCAAGCCCCCGGTGCCTGGTTTCCGGCGTGTGTGTACCGCGTTCGCGACTGGCCCTACCTTCGACTTTGATAGTGGTGGTGAGGGTATTTTCGCTTTTTTCGATAACGGCACAGCCGCGGGATTCGAGATAGGGAATGACGAGTTTGTGGAGCCGTGGTTCTTCGAGGTGACACGTATCCCGACTGGTCTGGGCTCGGCTACCCCGATCATCGTCAATGACTTCGGCAGGGAGGACGCCAACCCCGCCGAGGTCGTCTTCGAGCTGTTGACTGAGCATACATGGGGCGCTGGCATAGCAGAGGCCCTGATAGACAAGCCCAGCTTCCTGGCGGTGGCAGATACGCTGGCTACCGAGGGCTTTGGCGTCAGCCTACAGTGGGACCAGAAAAAGACCGTGGAGGACATGCTCCTGGAGATCGTCAGGCAGATTGATGCCACGCTGTTCAATGACCTGGTGACCGGACTGTTCACGCTAAAGCTCATCCGTGATGACTTCGATCCTAACCTGATCCCGACGCTGGACCAGACCAATGTAAGCGAGATGCGGCAGTATTCACGACCGTCGCTGGACGAGACGACGAACGAGATCAAGGTCGTCTTTACCGGTGAGAATTTTAAGCCACAGGACGCGCAGGCACATGAGTTGGCTAATTTCAACGTGCAGGGCGAGAACTTTGTCAGTGCCACGTTCCAATACCCGGGTATCAACGATACGAACATCGCGGCTCAGGTGGCGTTCCGTGAGCTACGCACGACATCCTTCCCCCTGGCCAGGGCTACGCTAAAGACTAACCGAGAATCATTCGATCTCCGCCCCGGAGACGCTTTCAAGTTCACGTGGGCCCCGCTGGGCATCCTCGACCTGGTGATGCGGGTCAACGGGGTGAAGTACGGGACCCTGGACCAGGGGTTCATCGAGATCGACGCTGTCGAGGACATATTCAAGCTGAGCAATACGATATGGGGGAAGCCCCAGTCGACTGACTGGGAGGAGCCCGTCAATCCCCCGGTAGATGCCCCCTTTCAAGATGCGTTCTCTGCCCCGTTTCATCTGGTCCGTCAGGAGTTTGCAGACTTCGGGTTCCTCAGTGAGGAGTCCAATATGCTGGCGACAGTGGCCGGGGAGCCTACCCCTGACGCGTTCGGCTATGCGGTCCTGACCAGGAGCCCGCCTGATGAGTTCATTACTACGGGCGAAACAGACGCCCTGACGCCCACAGGCACGCTCACAGTCGAGTACGCGGCCACCCCGGCCACTGGACACCTTGATCTCAGTAACACGCTGGAGGTCACCCCAGACTCGCGTATGGCGTTATTGACCGCCGCCAACATCACGGAGGTGCTGCAAAACAATTTCAACCTGGCATTTATGGGAGACATCGACGCGCAGTCTGGGGAGATACTCGCGTTTGAGGAGCTAGAGGTCGCGCCGGGCGGCACGACGATCCTTTTCAATAGGGTCCATCGAGGGCTGATGGATACTACGCCCAAGACTCACCCGATAGGGACCCGGATCTGGTTCGTGTTCTTTGGCATGGGCACGTCTGAGACAACTGAGTACGGGGACACCGAGTCCATCGAGGCTAAGTATCTGATTAAGACATTGGCCGGGACTCTGGATGAAGGGGCGGCCTCGGTCAATCTTCACACGTTCACGTCTAGGACTCAGAGACCGTACCCGCCTGGCAACTTCCTGATCGAGGGGGAGGTATTCCCGGTGGCCACTGATGGGCTCACCGAGGCGGTGAATGCCGAGCTGAATCTGACGTGGGCACATAGAGATCGTATTTTTTCCCTCTTCAATGTGGACCAGGGAGATCCTACCCAGATAGGGCCCGAGGCCCTGGTGGACTACCAGCTTCGCATCCGCGATGAGGGAGACTTCCTGATCAGGACCGAGGACTTCAGCCCGGGCTCGGCCACCACGGCGTTTGACTACGAATGCCTGGTGGAGGCCGCGGACAGTGGGATCGGGGTGGATGTGATAAACAACATCGCCCTGGCGTGGAGTGGCACGGTCGTGGTGAATTTCTCTGACGCCACGGTGGTGAACAGCGATGGAGCTGGCTATGACGTGAAGACCACTGAGGTCAAGATGCGCACGGCCTCGAATGTCACGACGAGGCAGACTATCTGGGAGCAAGGCAACGAGGTGAACGGCCTCATCATGTACATAGATGCTGGGAGTCTGCGGGCTGGGGTGTGGTCTGATGGGGCCATCACGCCGTTCTCAGAGTTCACGAATCCAGTAGCCATCCTGCCAGACACCAAGTACAATTTTGCGTTCGTCTTCGATAAGCTCAACAACAGGATCAGGCTGTATATCAATGGCATCCTGGTTGACGAGAGGACGGGCTTGTTCATGGACACGCTGCCCGCGCACAGTGGAGGGTCTGGGACCACGACCAGCCTCCGGATTGGGAGCTTCAACCGCACTCGATTCCACGATGGAAACAACACCAGCTCTGGGCTTGTTCTACAGACGGAGGTCCTGGTGTTTGAAGCCCGACAATGGAATGCGGCCAGGACCACGGCTGAGATCCTCGCGAATCAGAACGTCAACCTGGTAGGCAACGAGGCCGGGCTGGCGGTGCTCTATGAGTTCTCGGATGGGACCGGGGGAGTGCTGACAGATGAGACGGCCAACAATGTCGACGGGGCTATGACCACTCCGATCTGGGTGTGCCCTGACGTGGTGCTGAACGAGACTCTGGGCCTGGAGCTAGACTCGCGGTTCACGGGTGGAGGTCTGATAAGTCACCAGTTCCAGGATCGCCTAGTTACAAGATCCGGCTGGGGATACGCTTGGGGGGATTTCTGGGGAGGGTCACCATAATGGAAGGCTTAACGTCTCACACCTGGTATGATCCTACTGATACGCCTGTCGCTGTCATCCACAGGTGCCGGAACCATATCCGAAAATCGAGAAAAAGTATCACTTTGACAGTGAGGATTAGGAGATGCCTGCACAATTTGGCCCGAATCTGGGCTTAGCCTTCGGGTTCAACCAAGGCGAGGGAGCCTGGAAGGGCGACATCGACGCGACCATGATCCTATTGGATGCGGTCGCACAGCTTAGTGTGATCGACAAAGACCTGGTGACGGCCCCGGTAGGTGTCGAGGGCGAGCGGTACATCATCGCTGGGGTTGGCGGTCTGTGGTCCCCGGGCACTATTGGCGACATCGCCCGGTTCCGGTCTGGAGCCTGGGAGTTCTTTACCCCGAGCACCGGGTGGATTGCGCACGTCCAGGACGAAACTCAACTATACGAATTTGTGGGCGGCGTGTGGGTGATTTTTAGTTCTGTGATAGACACGTTCCTGGGTCTGACCGATACGCCTGGGTCCTTTGGGGGGGCGGCCCTGCAGTTCGTTCGGGTCAACGCCGGGCAGACGGCCCTGGAATTCGCCACGCCTGCGGGTGCCGGGGACATCCTGGGCCCTGCCACGTCCACGATCAACGCCCTGGTGCGGTGGGCAGATGCCACGGGCGGCCTGGCCGCCGACTCTGGATGGTTCCTGGATGGGTCAGACATCATGGATGCCGTGGACAATATCTTGCGCCGGGCTCAGCTTGAGGACTATTCGGAGACCGTCAACACGATCAACCCGGTGGGCGCGGCTCAGGATGTGGACTTCGAGCTAGGCAACATCGCAGACATCACCCTGACTCAGAACACGACGCTGACCATGATCAACCCGCCAGCATCTCCCTTCTCGGGAGTCATGCAGGTCATCCTGCGACAGAACGGCGTAGGAGGCAGGACTACGGCCTTCGCCGACGCTATCACCTGGATAGGCACAGGCGGGGTGGCCCCGACCTTCCCTGTGGGCATAGGTGAGGTGGCGGTATTCTCGCTCCAGACTGTAGATGGCGGCACCAGTTATCTCGGCTACTTCGCGGGGGCCAGTGTCTAATGCCTTTGGGGGCTTTCAAGGCTGTTGTCACGAGTAAGGCGGCTGGCCTGGGGGCCGCCGAAGTGCTCAATGCACAGTGCCTGACCCTGGACGGGACTGGGGATGCGGTGTCCTTTGGGGATAACCATGATCCCGGCACGTCGGACTTTACCTGGGAGGGTTGGGCACGGTCTACAGCGGCTGTCAACAAGGTTCTGGCGAATAAGCGGCCCTCGGGGGGTGCTGGGGCTAACAACGGTGTGACATGGGTGATCCTGGGGGCCGGGGGGTCTGATCCGTTTCTTGATGATGGGGGTGGCAACTTTGTTCGGGTTACGGCTGGGTCAGGGTTTAACGATGGACTCTGGCATCACCACGCCTTTACCTGGGACTCAAGCACTGGCACCTTGCGCAGTTATGCTGACGGCGCGCTCCTGGGGACCAGTGTCAATGCTGCCATGATCGGGGCGAACTTCAACAATGGCACTCTATTCCGGGTCGGGTCTGATCCTGTCCCTGCGAACTTTTTCAATGGAGAGATTGATGAGGTCAGGATCTGGAGTCGCCTTCGTACCTTGCAGGAAATCCGGGATAACAGGTTCCGGCAAATCGCCCCGGCGACGACTAACCTGGTCGGGTATTACCGATTTGAGGGCAATGTCGTTGATCTGACTTCGACCGGTGCTGATGGTACATTGATCGGGGATGCCGCGGCGACTGCCGTCAATCCCCCGTTCCGGCACAATGATGCCTACTCTGTGATGCTCCAGGAACTAGCCCGCGAGGACGCGAGCCCAGACAAGATGACGCACTGGGTTCTCGACGAGGAGACCGGGGTGGCGGCTTTTAGCGAAGGGCTGGGCTCAGGAGACGAGTTCCCTGGGGTCTATACCAATGGCCCGACGCTCGCTGATCTCGCCCTGCTGGGGCTTAGAGGGTTCAAGGGAGCCTTATTCGATAGGGACTCGGGCAATCAGATTGTGAATGGAGTGGGGTTGACCCCCTTGGGCACCACGACGAACGCGACGTGGTCGGTCGCGGTGTGGTTTAGAATGTCAGCGACCGCCATAGGCACGGGAATGAAATTCTTTGATCAGCGGGAGTCGGCTGGTACGAATACAAACGCATCAGCGGGCCTGGACTCTAGTGGGCAGCTTCAGATAGTGACTGGTAGTGATGTGCCGAATGGCTTGTCGGCGGGCACAGTGCTTGAGGAGGAAAGGATCTACTGCGCAATTTACACGCATGATGCCCCGAGTCAGCGTAGGAGACTGTACGTCAATGGCGTACTAGATGGGTCTGACTCTGGGGCCCGGAACTATACCGGTGGCGCGAATGGAATGTTCTCTATTGGCAGGCGGCCGGGGACGTTGAACGACCAGTTCATGAAAGGGAATATCATGGATGTCTCTGTATTCCGAGGGGTAGAGTTGACCGCGGACCAGGCAGAGATGGTCTTCTTGGTAGGCAGTGCAGGCCGGTTCAAGGATGTGGTGCTCGATGATGTCCCGACTTCTTACTGGAGGCTTGATGAAACGTCAGGCACCGTGGCGAAGGATCAGCAGGGGGCCAATGCAGGCACCTATGTTAGTGCTCCCATACTGGGAGCGGCCTCTCTGATCCCTGGCGGCGGGGGTTTCGGCGATGAGCGTGAGCTGGGGAAGGCTGTCACTTTTGATGGCTCGGTCGAGCATGTCACGGCTAATGGTGTGGCCTCTGTATTCGATGGAGTTAGCTCGGTGTCGATTTCATTCTGGCTTTCAACGACCAGCAGTGTTCAGGGGATAGTTCCTGTCGCGCCAGGAGATTCGGGCGGTGGGAATGGATTGTTTACAGTCCAACTGAATCAACGGCACACCCCATCCCCGGTATTGGATACGAATGCCATAGAGATCACGCGCCGAAGCACAGGGGGAACCTTGGAAGACGCCAACTTCAATACGGGAGGAGCCCATCGAGATGGGAACCCCCACCACTACGCAGTGACCTACGACGGCTCTGACATGCGTCTTTATTTTGATGGGCTAGAGGTAGCCAGCTTCGCGACTACCCTGAACATCGGGCCCATGGATAGGTTTGCAATCGCCGGGCTATTGAGGGCGTCCTTTATTTTGGGGGTCCCCGGTACGTTCGATGAGGTGGCGGTGTACCCCTTTGCGTTGTCGGCGGACAGGGTGCGCGCTCAGTTCTTGGCCGGGGTGGCCACGACTCTGTACGGGGCGACTGTGGGGGCCACTGGACCGGTCGCCTACTTCAAGCTGGATGAGAGTACCGGGGCTGACGCTTTTGATGAGGCGGGGGTCTTCGACGCTATCTATACAAGCGGGCCGACCCTGGGTCAGCCGTCGCTCATACAGGCGCTTGTGGACGCTACTGGTAAGTCTGTCAGCTTTGATGGGGTCAATGATGGAGTGGTCCTACCCAGTGTGCCTATCGGGACAGGAGACTTCAGTAACTTTGGCGTCGAAGCCTGGCTTAAACCGAACGCCCTCACGCTGGCGAATATTTACAATCATCGAAGCGGCGGGAATGACACGAATTTGGCCTTGGTTTTGCAGGTCGGGGGGCTAGTCGAGTTTGATAAAAATCCGGTTTCAGGTGGATCTCTACTCAGTACCGTGACCGCTTTGGCGGTGGGGGAGGTCGCTCATTTGGCCTATGTAGAGGAGGGCGCAGACCAGACTTGGTATCTGGATGGGGCTCTGGATGCCTCGGCGGCGAGTGCGGAGACTTTCAGCGGGGGCGCAATGACGGCCGCGGCTATCGCACGGAACGCTCAGAGTGCAGGGTCACCCTACTCGGGGCTGATTGACGAGCTGGCGATATACGCCCACAGCCCGAGCCGGGGCCATATTGAGGCCCATTTTCGAGTGGGGAGGTAGCCAATAGGTCCACACGTGTGGATGCAC
>LAZR01001108.1_pt1 | contig 17812 bp, 18 predicted proteins | sample 329461 | NCBI WGS metagenome assembly LAZR01 (sample SAMN03002196, study PRJNA259156) | marine sediment metagenome | biome: sea floor; feature: Hydrothermal impacted sediments; material: marine sediment; isolation source: Loki non-amplified sample from Loki's castle hydrothermal vent sediment ...
CTTCAAAATATAAGAACTTCAAGTGAATTAAGTGATCGTTATATAGATAATCCAAAGCTAAATTATAAATTAAAAGAGCTTATAGAAACAATTAAGCAGCAAGCTACAAGAGGATTTAGACTTCTTTCAAATATTAATAAACTCTCTCAACTAGAAAGCTCTCAGTTAGACATTTATGAAATAGATGTATGTGACTTATTGAGAAAAGCAATTGGATATGTGAAAACTCCTCTACAAAACAATGTGACTATTAAAATTGATACTCCATTTAATGAGTACTTCATTAACGCTAATGAACTCCTTCAAGATCTATTTGAGAATATATTAGTTAATGCAGTTATACATAATGGTAATTCTCTAATCGAAATATCTATAAATGCTTCAGAAATAATTCAAGGGAAGAACAAATATTTAAAGTTAGAAATAAAAGATAATGGTGTTGGAATAGAGGATGCTAGAAAAAAAAAAATTTTCCATTCTAAAAAAATAAAAGTAAATAATGGAAAAGGCTTAGGAATTGGTTTATATTTGGTTAAAAAACTAATAGATCTGTATAAAGGAAAGATAAGGGTGGAAGATAGCGTAAAAGGAGATTATTCACAAGGAACTAATTTTATTTTGCTTTTTCCGAAGCCGAAAATGAGAAAGAACTAGCTAAAAATATTAATATTATAGCTTAACGAATAACACACTTCACAGAAGCAGTTAAAATTTCCAATTTTTTTTGTAAATTACACTTTAGGTAAATATAAATCGAGGAGAATATAAAAGAAGAATGCTCACGAGGGGGCAACTTCATTTTACCTCCTCTAAAAATTTTCAGGAGAAAAAAATTAGTTTGATATTTTCACATGAGCGTTAGGGGTTAGGATGAGATAATTGTCACCAAGACGCCCTATACTTCCTCCATTTTCCCGGAGAAATGCCTTAAGTTCTTCAATACATCTTTTAAGCTCCGAAACTTCACCATTTTCTAAAATATCTTTGGCATTAATTAATAGAATTCTCCGCCCGAGTAATTGACGCTTAATATCCTCAACTTGATTAACGTTAGAGAAATCATATTTCTTAATAATAAAATTCTGTAATAAAGTAGAGTACTCTTTAGAAAATCCCATCGTTTCTTGTGGGGAGCCTAGAAGCTCAGAACCATCTTTTTTGCCCCAAAATTTGCCCATTTATTATTTACATCCTCATTATAATGATTTAAATAAAACTATTATATTATCACAATATTAGTGATTTAAAGAGGTTAACCATCTTTAAATGGGAGTTATATGCAGATATTACTTAGAGATTATATATATAGAGAATAAAATGTAAATAAAATTTTGATTTAATTTTAAGGACAATTAATTAAGTTAATATCTAGACTTTTATCGATTATGATACCATAACTGCCTTTTTTTTAATTTCATTGGTGAGAAATAAAGGGAAGTAACCCGAGATTAGTTAAAGGATAGTTTGATTTAAATATTCAACGAGTTTATTTTTATTCATGGAACTAATAAAAACAGATCTACTTGATTTTATCAAAAAAAGAAAGAGCGTTAGAAACTTCATTTACAAGAAGATAGACAAGGAAATCATACTCGAATGCATCGATGCTGGGAGATACGCACCTTCTGAGGGAAACTCACAGCCATGGCATGTTTGTGTTGTAACACATCCTACGGTTAAAAGAATGCTTTCAGAGCTTTCGAAAGATGGAGGTATTATTGAGGAAGCTTATGCAAATTTGGTTGTTTTTTTAGATTTAGAAAGAGGATTCGAGAGGATAAAGGATCTTCAAGCAATTGGTGCTTTTATGCAAAATATCCTTTTGGGAGTTCATGCTAAAGAAGACCTGGGTGCAGTCTGGATTGGTGAAATTATAGGCAAAAAAGAAAAGGTTAATGAAATCTTTAAATACTCACTAGAAAAATATGAATTAATGGGGATCATTGCAATAGGCTTCACTGATGAAGCACGAGAAAAAGCGAGTAAAATATCAAGAGAACGACGAACAGTGGATGAGTTTGTAGAGTGGTATTGATTATTACTAATATTACTAAGAGAATATAGATCTTACTTTTACTGTAGGTAAATAAGTTTTCAAGATTTGTCACCCCTATAGATTTTTTTAAGTTCTAGGGAAACGTATATTAACTACGTTACGAATGTTTTACCTATGGAACTAATTAAAAATAGAAGAAGTATTAAGGAATTTATATATAAAAAGATCGACAAGGAAACAATTTTAGAAATACTGGAGTGTGGTAGGTGGGCACCTTCTGACCAAAATTCACAACCCTGGCGAGTTTGTGCTGTGATTCATCCAACAGTTAAACGAATGCTCTCAGAGCTTTCTAAAGATGGAAAAATTATTGAAGATGCTTACTTAAGTTTAGCTATTTTCTTAGATATAGAAAAAAGTGATAACAGAAAGAAATCAATTCTAGCAGTAGGTGCCTTCATGCAGAATATACTTCTAGGGGTCTCCGCTTTAGGTGAAATAGGTGCAGTTTTGATTGGCGAAATTCTAGAACAGAAAGAGAAAGTAAACCAATTATTTAAATTACCCGTGGAAAAATTTGAATTAATGGGAGTAATCGCTGTAGGCTATTTTGATGAGGCACGAGAAAAAGCGAGTAAAGAATCAAGAGAACGACGAATAGTGGATGAGTTTGTAGAGTGGTATTAGATATTTCTAAAGTAATCTATTACTCTCTTTTTTATTGTTTAATTTGGTCTTCTAATCCTTCTACTACTTGTGTGTTAAGAATCCAAATCCCAAATGCGGAAAGAGAATTAAAGCCCATTCTACTTTTATTGTGAACTATTTTAGTGTGAATTATCTGTTATCGATGTTATTTGAGTTTGATTTGGTACTTAATTCGATTTCTCTCTCCTTTAAAATAGAGGAAATGCGATTTATATCTTTATTTATCCATATTGAAGCTAATAACCAAAATAAACCACCTATCATGCCTAATATCGTAGTTATAAGTATTGTAATCTGGTAATTTTGACCATAGGTTACTAATAGAATTCCCGCAATTATTGGACCCATACCTTGTCCAATTGATTCCAGGAATTGATTTGCAGAACTAATTTTACCTTGAGCCTCAGGTAAATTTATTTTTTGTAGTACCGGGGGTTGATTTATATTCCAAAGTCCTGTAGTTGAACGTGCAATAAATGCCAATAAACCCATTACCCCAAAACTGGGGATAGATATAATAAATAAAAAGTTATTTCCCTCTGAAACAGACATGGCTGGAAGAGGTATATTAAATAAAATTAAATACAAAAATGATAATACTGTTATAGAAATTACAATCATATATATTCTATATTTTATATTTTTTTTACCTAACCGATCAGATATTTTAGCAAAAGCTAAAGAACCAATTACACCTCCGGGTAATCCAAAAATAATCATGAAGACAGCAGCTACAAGTGGAGACAAATTATAAGGAGGAGATTCCAAATATGCGATAAATAGGAAGTCAGGAACAGCTAATAAAATTGTTGTAAATATACCTTCGAAAAAAGCAATTAAGTTTGTGGGTGCTATTATCGTTGATTTTATCGTTTCTTTGGTTAATTGATATTGATAAACAACCTCATCACTTGAAAGCACATTTTTTAATTCTTCCCGTGTAGCACCTCGTTTTGGTTCGCGTGCTTTCATTAATATGATTATACCAAAAAATGTTGCTACAATTCCTATAATAAAATAAAATTGTCTCCAATAATTATTTTGGAATGAAAATGCAGAGACTAACATTCCTATTATGTTAAATAATTGAAACGTTGCCTGCATAGCACCAAAAAATTGAGATCTTTCTTTATCTTCAGTAGAATCATTAACATGAGAAGAAATAAGAGGCCAAATACCACCGATTGCAAATCCCCTCACTAAAGCAAACGTTAGAAATAGCGTAAATGTTGTTCCACCTTGACCCTCTGGTACAAAACCATTAAAAAATAGACCAAATCCAAAAATCAATTCTACTATTCCCATTAATTTAGCACGAGAGACTTTATCCGCTAAAACACCGAATAGAATTCCCGATAACGCGACCATAAACGCTGCTGTTCCGGTCAAAATACCTAATTCACCTGCATGGTCTGCAAATGTATCCCCAGGCCACATCATACCCGAAATAATAACGATATTGATAAATATAGTAGCTAATGTAAAGGCAAACGAATTATAAATCAAGAAATGTGGCCAAAGACGTTTTATCAGAATGAAAAAACCCGTCTTTTCTTCCATTTCTGGACTTTCCTCAGAACGCATAGTGAAACAAAAGTCATTCTCTTTTTTAAAGATTTTTTGAATAAATAAAAGGGAAGAATGTAAAAGACTAACTTTATTCGAATGTTGTTCAAAATCTATGTTTTTTTTATAACCAAAAATGAAAGAAATTAGAAAATATTGGACCAATCCAGTAATAGAATTTAATCCAGTAAATATATGTGATTCCTAGAAATAATAAAGCATAGATAATACCAAAAATAAAACCAAAAATGACATCAATCGGAAAATGTACTCCTAAAATGAGTCTAGAAACTGCGATAACTACGTCTAATGCTATAAAGATAATTAAGATTATCCAACTCTGAAAATAAAAAGAGAAGATTGCCCCGAAAAATAAAAAGAATGCAACATGCCCACTAGGGAAAGATTGTTTTTCTGAGTCTTGCATAAGGTAGGGGATTCGTAGAAAATCGTCGTGTTTTCTGACGCCCTCCTTTTTCAGTTTGATATACGGTCGATTTCTTTTAACAACTTTATATTTAATAACGCTGTGAATAATAATTGATTGTTCAAAGCCGCTTGTAAACAATACCATTAAGGAATAATCCTTAGTGACATATCCATAAAAAAGCCAAATTAACCAGATCAACCCCCAAAAATATAAAGAGCCAAGGAAACTAATGATTATTGCGAATTTCTTACTTCTCTTGCTAAAATCACTTTTATATATATTAAGGAAGGCTTTGTGATCCCATTCTTCAATCTTTTCAAGATATTCCGACAGTTGCGACATAAGTTCAATTGAATTCTAACTTAAATAAAGTACATAAATTACTATTTATAGTTTTTCCTACTATTAATCATCTTGATTGATTCTACTGATAAGAATATAAATTGTATGATCTTTGAAATTCTCTATAAAAAAACTCGTATCTCTATGTAGAGTCAACTAAGAATAAAAGGAATTATTTATTCAGTAACACAATATTAAATGAAATAGTTTTTTTCTAAATATAATTAATTGCACGATTACCATGAGTGTTGAACCTGGATTTTCAGAAGAGAGTTTGAGAGAAATTGCTCGTGTAAAAGTAAATTTTCGGTTTTCCGTTCTTATTCATTATGCCGTTTTTATATTTGTGTCAATTCTTTTGTTAACAATCAATTTGTTATTTACTAGACAAATTTTTTGGATAATCTTTCCATTTTTTGGATGGTTTATTGGGATTGTAATGCATACAATTGGATATTTAGTCTATGCGAGAGGTGTGTATCCCCTAGCAAAACGAACCGTAATATTTCACATGTTTGCTTATCTCTCTGTAATGTTATTTTTGTTTTTAGTTAATTTTTATACTATGCCAGAAAAGTATTGGGTGCTTTTTCCAGCGATATTTTGGGGCATAGCAGTATTGGTTCACTATGCTATATATATGATTTATTTTAAAAGTAGGATTGATGAACCTCGAAAAAGCCTATCTAGAAGAGAAAAAGCAATAGAACGTGAAATGAAAAAAATGAAAAAAAAAATTAATAAGTAATATAAAGAAAGAGAGGGGAATCAAATGTGGTTAGGTAAATTTCTTGATTTCGAAGATGACATAAAGGAGCTAAAATCTAAGACTAAAAAAGAGATTTTTAATAGCTTAGGTAAAAGTAAACTAACACCTTTAGAATTTACGATTATCGAAACCATATTTAATAGTCAATTGCTTTCGGGATATGATCTAATAAAAAACCTTAACCGGCATTTTGCAGGTACTTGGGAGGCTCGTTCTGGGACAATTTACCCCATCTTAAGAAAATTAGAAAAAGATGGATTTCTAAAATCAAAGAAAGTGAGGAGTCAAATAGGGCCTTTAAGAAAAATCTACTCCTTAACAGAACCAGGTGAGGAAATCTTAAAATATAAGGTAAATAAGAATTATAAAGATCAGCTTAAATTTATAGAAAACATGTTAGTAGAACTTTCTTCAATTTACATTACATCCTTTCCGGTTAACAAGCAAAAAAAAAAAATGGAAGAAATAAGAGAAAATCTAAAAGAAATGTTTGGGACTATTTTAAATAATATTCCCCCTGCTTCCAAACTCAAGATGAGGTGTAATGAATGTGGCTTTGAGATAGGAAAAGAGGTTTCTAACTGCACGAATTGTGGGGCTATTATAGTAACTGATACCGAAAATTAAGATTTTAAAAGCTCTAACAAGTTTTTTTTTATTTGATCCTTAGGGACTGGTAAGAGTGCCTTATTTTGAACTAAATCAAAAATTATCTCGGCAATTTCTTCATTATTTAATTTCAGGGAAATTTTTGCTTGATGAAATAATTTCTCTAACGAAATGTGTCCCTTATATTTATGTGCGATAGTTTTTGAAACCTGGAAGACTTTTTTTGATTTTGGATCCAACTTCCTACCTTTTGCTGTTCCTACTTTGAAGGGGAGGGTGAGTGACAAATGAAATGAGTCTTCAATTAGATCATCTATTTTTTGTTTTGATTTAGATTCTCTTCGAAAGATTGAAATGTCTCCTTGAAAAGTAGTATATAATTCACTAATTTCTCTGTAATATTGGTTCTCAAAGATTTCACAAAAGAATTTCAAAACCTCTCTTGTAAATAGAGTTGGTCTTTGGCTGAGGATCAAGCTAATCCAAATCAGTTTACAAGCTCGAATTATTAAATATTTCCCCTCAAGAGTAGCTTGATCAATTTCTCCCTGATCCTTCGGTAAATCTAAAATATCAAATTGAATGGAACTTCGGAAAACATCAAGAAAATCAGGATCGAAATTACCTGCTGTTTTATAGTATATGATTTCTTGTGACTCTCTATGAACTATGACAATGTATTCAATGGAGATTGCTAGAGAAAAAAATTGAGAAATGGGATTTCTTACCATTTAATTTGATTTCTTATGCATATTGAATAGAACTCAATTTATTTATAATTTTGCCTACTATATCTTAAGAGTTTAATATTAGATCTTAACACTAAAAAAAAAAGGTTAAATGTGGAGGGGGTGGGATTTTTGGGTGTTCACATTCTTCAAACACCTTTCGAACCCACGAAGGCCTTTGCCATTATCCTACCAAAGCTATTGCCGTGGTATCTGGATCTTAAGTCCAGCACCTATAGTCTTGACCCTTGATGAACATTTAAAGACCTTTTCTAGCTCAGTCAATTTGACCATGCTCGGTAACCCCTCCATTGTTAAAGATCAGCCTTTTTTTTTAAAAACGGCTAAAACATAAAATTTAGCTTATAAGGGTGACAATATTTCAAAGTTATAATTTTAATTTAAATTTTACCTAACTTCACGATATAAACTGTTAGATAAGGTTTACCTAAAAAGATAAATACAAAAAGAAATAAATAACCTTAAAATATTAAATTTATATCGTAAAAATAATATTCCAAACGGTATCAAAAGATTTGGATTATTATCTTTCAAAAAATTAGATGGTTTAAAATAATTCCTATTGGAATTTTAATTGCATTTCTTTTCTTATTTCCTTTTTCTTGAGATTTATCCAACTTCTCAGCAGCTTCATCTACCGACTCAATCTCATCAAAGTCGGAAATCTTTTCCACGGGTATATTTAATAATAAATATTTACACTGCAGAAACTTTTTATTCCCAATATAAATATTCGTTTTATTCTCTTCTAATTTAAGAGTAATATACTCATTAACATCAAATTGTCTCATTTGTAAAGTAATTTTCCCATTGTTTTAAGATAGAAAGTTTGAACTTATATATTTGCTTAGAGTAAGGAAATTTATATTTAAAATTGGATTTAATACGACTAACAATTTAAAAGAATCCTAAATATAATATTATTATTAACTAAAATAAAAAAAAAATGAAAAGTTTTTATTAATTGTATAATGAAAGAAATTGACATGATTAGTTATAGAATGAAGGAGATTAAAGGTTTAGGGGTAATGGATTAACTTGCCTATAGGTATCCTTGTCATCCGTTGGGACAATGAAATAGGACCAATAAATGAGGGTTTCTACCCCGAGACTTTGAAGATTACGAATAATTTACTTACACAAGTTTACTCAAGTCACAGGTATCAGAGCTTGAAGCCCGGATTCGCGAGTATCGCGCTGAAAAACAATAAAGTGGTATCATTCTTCTCAGGAGTAGGGCAGGATTTCATATCTGTTGAAAATTATGTTGTAGCTCTTATTCTTAGACGAGATGAGAAACCCGGGAAATATAGAGAAGTTTTAAAAACAATTGCTGCTGAAATATTGGAGAAAATCCCAGACGACACATTTAAATCGATTTTGCCTAAACTTTATAATGAATTAGCTAAGGTGTAGTAATTACATTACACTTATTTTTGTTAAAAAGACTTATCGCCTTAATTTTCATAAAGAAATTAAAAACTCAATTAAGAAAAAATTAAATTTCTTCTGCTTTCTTGACAACTATCTTTCCTTGTTCATTAGTTTCAAGAAGTCCGACATTTTCTAATTGTTGGACCATCTTTCTTACCAGAACACTAGGAGACCCAAGAGCATTTCGCAAATCTTCTAAAGTTATTCTTCCCACTTCATCAACTATAAGGAATGCTTTAAAAAGCGTTTCCTTCTCCATTAATGGTTTTAACTTCTCAAAATATTTTATTTTCGCTAAATCTTCTTTTTTGAAGTCTTGCAATTCTTTAATTTTCTTAGTTAATTGTTCTACTTCTCTATTCGCACTCCTATTTTTATCGCTAAGCTCCCCAACCCTACTTATCAATTCTTCATATTTTTGTTTCATACTTTCGACTCTTGCAACCGCGTCTTTTGCTTCAACCTCTTTTTCAGTAGATAATAATTTTCTTTCTAATAATTCAGACTCTAATCGATTTATCTCACCTTTTAATTCTTGGATTTCAGATCGATGTTTATCTCCCATTTTACTCGATTCCGCTTTTAAATCTTGTGATTCTAACCTACGTTTACCTTCCAACTGTGATATTAATTTAACCTGTTCTTCCTTGAATTTATCAGTAAATACTTGTAGTTCTTGGATTCTATTATTTAAGTTTTTTACCGCTTCATTTTTCAAGATTAATTCTGAACTTTTTTCGGCAAGTTCTGTTCTTAAATTTCCCATGGTTTCAAATGCTTCTTCTAACTTCTTATGGCTAGGAAGTAGTTGTTTTTTTACTAATTCAAGTTCTTTCTGAGCCTGAGCAACTTCTCCTTTATTATATTCTGCTTCAAGTTCTTTTTCATTGAGTTGTTGTCTTTGTGTCCCAATTAGTACTTTTAATTCCATAATGTCTTCTGGAACATCACTCATTTTTGAGATTTTAGTTTTCTGATGCTCAATTAGAGATTCTTGTTCACTTATTATTCGTTTTTGCCGTTCTACCAAGCTCGTTAATTTATCTGCTTTTGACTTTAAAATGGCGGTCTCCTTTTCACTAGAGTCTATGTTATCCAAAACATCTCTTAAACCTTTCGGCATTACAATTTCACCCTTAATTTTTGATATAAAATAAATTACTTTAAACTATTTTAATTCAAATTAGATTTATTAAAATTTTAATATAAACTTATAACTATTAAGAGAGATTAATTTTAAATAATTTTCGAATTATAAAAAAAATTAAACATCCTTATTTTCGTTTTAAGAAGTGAATATTATACATTCTATTTATTTCAGATCAGATGAATTAGACGCTGTTATATTGATTTCATTCAGGTGCTTTGAAGAAAATAAAAACACAATCTTAGACCAAGTAAAATTCTTTGTAAACGAAACTGATGCAATGAATTATATACTTAGAGAAAAGCTTGAATTATTTAAAGATAATAGCTTTACAGACTGTAAAGAGATCTTAGCTTTAAAGAATTTAATCCTCAATTATTTATCAGGTAAGAACCTTAATTTAATTGATAAAATTAAAGGCTTAAACATCAACTTAGCCGAAGAAGAAAAATTTCCTACAGAATTTTCTCGAGACGTTATTAGAAGCTTAATCAATTTGGATCACGGTGAAAAAACTACTTATTCAGAAATTGGGGAGAAAATAGGATCAAAAGCCTATAGAGCTATTGGAAATGTTTTACGAAAAAATCCAATACCATTAATTATTCCGTGTCACCGTGTTTTAAAGAAAAATGGAGATATAGGTGGTTTCATGGGAGAATCTGATAAAGGTTGGCAAGTGAATTTAAAAAAAGTTTTGTTAAAAATCGAAGAATTAAATTAAATATTTTTGTTCTTCCCGAAAATTACCCCTTTTTTATATGTAGAAATTCTAAATGTGCACTTTCTTCATAATTTTTCATGGGCTAACTTTCCCCGTTATTAAAAGTTTATAAAAAATTAAATAAAACTAATACTTTTCAGTTAAATATAAATTAGATGTAAAAAAAAGGAAATTGATTTAAAGATGAAATATGCTGATAGGTTAAATCGTCTTGGTACTGAAACTGCTTTTGAAGTATTAAATAAGATTCAAAATTTACCCGAAAGTAAGAGGAAGAATATTATTTCTTTCTCAATAGGAGAACCAGATTTTGATACTCCAAAACATATAAAAAAAGCAGGGATAGAAGCTATAAAGAAGAACTACACGCATTACAGTGTTTCTGCAGGGATCCCTGAGTTAAGACTAGGAATTGCAGAGTTCATAAATAAAAACAGAGGATTAAATGTTACCTCTAAAAATATCGTAGTTTTACCAAGTGCTAAATTTGTTGTGGATTTAACCTTATTATCGTGCACAAATCCAGGAGATGAGGTTATATATCCGAACCCCGGATATCCAATTTATGAGAGTCTAATTAAAGTTCATGGATGTAAAGCTATATCTGCACAATTACTGGAGAGTGAAGAATGGAACTATAATATTGAAGGATTATTAGACAAAATATCTGACAAAACAAAATTGATTATTATAAACAGCCCCCAAAACCCAACAGGATCTATACTCAATCAAAAGAATTTGGAGATTTTAGCTAAGATTGCTGTAGAAAATGATCTATGGATTCTCTCTGATGAGATTTATTCTAACATTGTTTACGATAATATAAAATATAAATCGATTGCAACCCTACCAGAGATACTGGAAAAGACGATAATTTTAGATGGCTTTAGCAAATTCTTTTCTATGACTGGATGGAGATTGGGGTATGCTATAGCTAATGAAGAATTAACCAAACATTTTACAAAATGGTTAACAAACACAATTTCTTGCACAGCAACATTTACACAAATGGCAGGGATCACAGCTATTACCGCGGATAAAGCACCTTCAATTGCCATGGTACAAGAGTTTGAAAAACGGAGGGATCTTATTCATAAAAGATTAAACAGAATAGAAGGAATCTCAGCTGTCTTACCTAAAGGAGCTTTTTATATGTTTGCTAATGTCACAGGAGCTTGTAAGAAATTGAACCTTAAAAACAGTTTAGAACTTCAAGAATATTTTTTAGAAAATTTGGATGTCGCAGTTCTTTCACGAACATACTTTGGAAAAAAAATTCCCGAGGAAAAAGAAGAGTATATTCGTTTCTCCTATTGTGTTTCTCAAGATAATATCAATGAAGGGATGGATCGCTTAGAAAAAGCACTATCCTAGGTATTTTTTAAAAATATTTTTCTATTTATTCAATTTTGTTTAAAACAATATTTCCATCTTGATTAACAAAAAGATGATAATCAGATATTATATAAAAGAAGAGTTTAAAATTACTTAAGTTAAGGATAGATAAACCAAATTCACTTAAGTACATGGCAGCTCTACTAATTACATTGACAAATAGCATAAGAGATAAAGAAGTCATATGAAAAAGAAAGGCATCTCCTAGAAAAAATAAGGGTGAACCAATAGCCATAAAACTGAGTATAATAGTAATAACTCCAATTATAATGTTTAATCTCCGATATTTTCTTATATAAACATCAATAAGAACACCTTTAACTACAGCCGCGATACCCACGATAATTAAGGGAAATGCTACCAAATTTATTATAATCTGAGTATTCACGTTAGGTCGGGAAAGTAGATAACTCAAAAGTGCAAAAGAAAAAAAGATTGAAGTTATCCCTAATAAAATTTTATTTAAATTCCCAATATTTCCTCTATTTCGCTTGTTTACTCCATTCATTATTTTTAAAATTCCATAAAAAAATAACGCTATCAATGCGTAAACAATTACAGACAACAACAACTCTATTTTAAAAAACAAGACGAATAACACGTAAAATAAAATGAGAAAACCTATGATATAATCATCCGCTTTGATTTTTTGTTTATCGATTAATTCTATCATAAAAATGTTCCTTAAAATATCGATAATTGCTTACTAATTTAATTAATGGTTTCTTTCATTTTTATTGATTATTATTTATTTTTTTAATTTGCTTAAACTTCATCATTCCAATTAATATCAAAATGATATCTGTTTTTTAAAAGAACAAGATAAGATAATTTCCAAGAACAATCAAACTTACGGCAATTAAAAACCGAGGACGAAATTTCTCTTTTAAAAATATGATCGAAAGAATCTGTTGAACCATAGGTGTATTGACTGTCAAGGTTGTGGTTAGCACTAATCCATTTATTTCTGCTGCTTTATAAAACAAAGTGTCTGCAAACCCTAATGATAATATACCAGCAATTCCAATATAGAAAAAATATTTTAAGTTTTTACGGTTTTCAATTTTAAATCCTGAATAATATTCTGATTGAAAAATTCCTACTATGGATATTAAGGAAGTAGCTAAAATGACTCTAAAGAAATTCGTAACAAAAACGTCGTCGGTTATAATTCTAGCTTGGTTAAACGATACTATCGCTATTGCCCAAAAAAAAGCCGTTCCTGTTGCCAAGAATATCCCAATTACTAAATTTTCTGAAAATCTTTCTCGTATGGTCTTATTTGGTTTAGGTTCTTCAGAATTATCACGTTTGCTCAAGATGAAAACACTTATGAGAAATAAAAATCCTCCTATTAATATTGAAAGGTGTAGTTCTTCGCCAAAAAAGAAAAATGATAAGGGATACACAAAGATTAGAGATAATTGAACAATAGGATATGCTCTTGAGGCTTCAATCTTAGTAAGTGCTTTGTAGTATAACAAATCTCCGAAGGTAACACTAAATCCTGATATCGCGCATAAAATTAAGTAACCTAGAAGTTCAGAAGAATCTAAAACCGTTAGAAAGGAATAATTCCCAAAAATACTTGAAAAAACGAAAGTACCAATCGAAACAAGACATAATCTAAAAAATAGATTAGCTTTTGGTTGTGTTTTTTCTAAACCCGCTTTGTAGACTAGAGACGCTGTAGCCCACATAAAGATTGTGAACCCCGTAAAAATTATTCCAACTAAATCTACCATTTAAGAAAGATTATTATAGATTGTTTTAAAAGTATTGTTTACAATTTAGGTGATTCTAATTTAAAGGAGAAGTCTCTATATGACCCTTGATTAAAAAGAAACATATTAATTTCATCTTCTCTTTATTTTAAATAAAATATAGAAATCAGTTTATAAAAAATTAAAAAAAAATATTAAAATAAGAGACCTTTTAAGAAGTTATGAGAAAAGAAGAATTCTTTAAATCACCTAACTCTGAGTTCATCCGAAATTCAGAATTAGAACTCTCACATTCGCAAGGTGTAAATGCTCAACATCTTAAGACAGGGACTACTACGGTTGGTCTGGTAGTTAAAAACGCAATAATACTTGGGGCGGATAAAAGAGCTTCCATGGGGTATTTTGTTGCTAGCAAGGTAGCGGATAAAATTCAGGAAGTACAAGATCATCTATGGATCACAATTGCAGGTGGTGTAGCTGACGCTTTATATCTAATAGACGTTTTAAGAGCTGAAACAAAAATATATCAACTTAAACATGATAACAACCCAATAAAGGTAAAATCGGCTGGTAAAATGTTATCAAATATACTTTATCAAAATAAAATGTTTCCCTTTCAAGTAGGTCATATTTTAGGAGGAGTTACTGAAGAAGAAGGTCCCGTTCTTTTAGCTATTGGAGCTTATGGTTCAATACTACCTGATAAATTTTGCTCGATAGGAAGCGGTCAAAATTTCTCGTATGGTGTATTGGAAGCTAAATATAAAGATAATTTAACAATTGAAGAAGGAAAGAATATAGTAAAAAAAGCAATTTCTTCAAGTATCATTAGAGATATGGCATCAGGAAATGGGATAGATATTACCGTTATTAAAAAAGAAGGCAAAGCTGAACGCGAATTTATTCCAATATAAAGATGTTTTTTATATCTCTCAAGTTTATCAATTTACTCTCCTTTTATTTAAATTTTATCATTCTCATTACGTTTTTAATAAAATTTAAAAGAAACAATTAAGAATTAGAATTATAACAAATAAATAAATAAAAATTACATACGTTTATAAAAATAAATTCCTTTATACTTAGAGAGTTAAACCATCTAAAGATATCGGTATAATCAATTAAAACCCACAAAATTGAATCTTGGTGAAACTTTAAATTGAGCTATAGAATTATTTGTGATCTATCCCATAAAGAAAAACTCGAAGAATTCCCTGAATTTTCCTTAGGAGAAGATGATTACGAAGTAGATTATATAGACAAAAACGAGGGACCGATAGATTTTGAAACCTTAGAAGATTTCGATATATTATTTATAGGAAATATTCAACAAACTAGGGATGGGAAGAAAGATAAATTCTCACAAGATGAGTTGAAAGCTATAAAAAAATTTATAGGTGGAGGTGGTGGTCTTCTAATAACAACTGGAGATGGAGGAGATCGGGATATATCTATGAAAAAGGGTTCTATAAGAGTTTTATATAAAGTAACTGGAATTCGACGGTTTTGGAATGGAATTATCCAAGAGGTGCCTTCCAATTATTTGGTTAATAAGAGGAATGTCCATATTACAGAGTTATTTAATCATCCAATCACAAAAGGTATTTCTGAATTAATTTTTCCTAAGTGCACATTCTTCACAATCACCGAAGAAGATGTAGAAGATATAATTGTAACTTCTGAAAAAGCAGAATTTAAGTATTATATTGATGACAAAAACGGACCAATCGGGCCCGTACCAATTTGTGTTGCTTCGAAATTTTATAATGGAAGAAGTGTCTGCATTGGTTCCTCTGACTGGTTAACCGAGGATTCTGATTTTGGTTTAGATGCTGGAGATAACCTAAAATTTCTAACTAATATTATTGAATGGCTTGCTGCTTGAGCTATAGACAATAACTAATTAATGTTTTAACTATGGTTTATAGGATCCTTCGCCCGGATGCTGAATCTGTGTGGCAGAACGAGGAAATTTTTAGACGATTTTTAAGATATAGAGGGATTATTGATGACTCACAAATCGCAAGATATTTAATCGCTAAAACTATCGATTGTGATTATAATTCAGGTGATTCTATTGAGAATCTTGAAATACTCCTAAAAAAAAAATCGCTGGAATTCAATGAGTTATTAAAAAAGGACATCGAGGATATTAAATCTCGGGAAATTTCTTCTAATTCTTATATTCATTTAGCAGAAACTCTTGCTAACAAATATCTTGAAAAATGTATTTTTTGTGAACGCTCATGCGAAGTTAATAGGATTGATGGGCAAAAGGGCTATTGTTTATTAACTAAAGATTCATATATTTCTTCTGCCTTCCTCCACATGGGAGAAGAAGCTCCGCTTATTCCTAGCGGTACGATTTTCTTTCAGGGCTGCAATTTCGGCTGCGTATTCTGCCAAAATTATGATATCTCTCAATCATGGAAAAAAAAGAAAGAACTTGAAGATATTGCCCAAAAAGTAGATGTTAAGAGTTTAGCTGATGTCGCGGAAAAATTAACCAAACGTGGAGCACTCAACATTAACTATGTTGGAGGAGATCCAATTCCAAATATTCATACAATAGTTGGGAGCTTAAATTTTCAAACCGTTAACATAACACAATTATGGAATTCAAACTTTTATTTAAGTGATAAGGCATTATCTCTAATTATCGATTTAATAGATTTCTGGCTCCCAGATTTTAAATATGGAAATAATACCTGTGGGAAAAAGTATTCCGGGATCGAAAATTATTTTGATTTTGTAGCACGGAATCATAAACGGGTGCATGATGAGGGTAGCGGTGAAATTATAATACGCCATCTTGTTATGCCCGGACATATAGAATGTTGCTCTAAACCTATTTTGGATTATATAGCTAAAGAATTACCGAAGGCTGTTGTAAACATCATGTCTCAATATCGTCCGCAATGGAAATCAATTGAATATCCTGAAATAAACCGTAGACCTACTTCACAAGAAATACAAGAAGTAAAAAATTATGCATCTGGTTCAGGAATACTATATAAACCAGTCTCATAATGATATTCTAAAATTAGAAAAATCTAAAAGTAATTGTATATTTGAAAATCTAACTCTTTATTCTTGGTTTATTATATTTTAATTGAATGGGTTAACTATGAGTTTTAATTTAAGTGATGTAAAAGGCGTTGGTAAAAAAGAGGATACATTAAAGGAAGCTGGTATTGACACTGTTGAAAAATTAGCAAATGCAAAGGCTGACGATTTAACTACTCTTAAGGGTATAGGTAAAGCAACTGCTGCAAAAATTATAGAAAATGCTAAAACTATACTGAATGAAACAATTAAAGAAGATTCTACCGATATTGCCGAAGAGAACTCTATAGAAAAAATAGAAGAAGAAAAGGTAAAAGAGGTACTTAAAAAATTAGAACAGAAGAAGTTAAAATTGCAAGGTAAAAAAGTTGAAGAAGGAAGTTTTATTTTAGTTAAATTAACTGGACGCACTCAAAAGGGTACCATTTTTAGGGTTTCTAGTGAAGAAGATGCTAAAAAAGCAGGAATGTATGATGAAAAAAAAGCCGAACAAGGTTTTTACACTCCTGAATTTGTAATTGTGGGTAAACCGGGATTTTTAAATGATGGCCTAACAGAAATTATTAAAGAAATGAACTATTTTGAGAAAAAGTCGGTAAGGATTCCTCCTTCCAAAGCATTCGGGAAACGAGATCCTCAAAAAATTGAGAGAATGGGTATCGCTAAGTTTCGAAAGATAAATGAAGGTAAAAATCCCATTTTAGGACAAGAATTTTCAAATAAAAAGGGACAAAGAGGTGTGATAACTAATGTGGTTCAAGGAAGAGTTATAATTGATTACAATCACCCTCTTGCGGGACAATCCATTGATTATAATTTAGAAATCATAGATAAAATAGAAGATTTTGACGCGAAATTGGAGTTTTTTATGATTAACAAAGGAATTCCTAAGGAGAATGTATCTGAGTTTAAGATTGAATATATGAAAGAAGATAAAATTCTTGAAATCACAATCCCAAAGACGTTTCTTTTTCAAAATTTAACATATGTTAAATTTGGACTTGCAATGGATCTACAAACACACATGGCTGAGGAGATCAATGATGTCAAATTTATTGAAGTTTATGAAAAAATTCCCTTACCCGCAACACCCTCCGATTCTGTAATGAAGAAAGTTGAAGAATTTAATAAAAAAAAAGAAGAGAATAAAGAA
>LAZR01001109.1_pt1 | contig 17810 bp, 14 predicted proteins | sample 329461 | NCBI WGS metagenome assembly LAZR01 (sample SAMN03002196, study PRJNA259156) | marine sediment metagenome | biome: sea floor; feature: Hydrothermal impacted sediments; material: marine sediment; isolation source: Loki non-amplified sample from Loki's castle hydrothermal vent sediment ...
GCTTGTCCTCTCTGCCCTATCCAAACGCCGATCTGTTCGAGCGGCCTTTCGCCCGTGACTGGCGTTTGGGGCTCGCGGATTTTGCCACCCATCTGGGTGCGCTGGCGATTCTTGGCTTCAGCTTTCTGCTGGCGCTGATCCTGGCAATCCGTGGCCGCGTTCCGATTGCCGAAGGGCGCGCCGAGCGCACTGTGAAGCGGTTCAACATACTCGAACGGTCAACCCATTGGATGACTTCTGTCAGCTTCATCATGCTGGCCCTGACCGGAATTTCCATCGCCTATGGTGACACGCTAATCCGTCCTTTCGGCGAGGATCTGCTCGGATCGATCGGATGGCTCGCAACCTGGGGTCACGCCATGTTCTTTCCGCCCTTCGCGCTCGGGATCACTTTGATGGCGATCATGTGGACCTGGCGCAATCTGCCCAGCCGGCTTGATCTGAACTGGCTGGCCAAGGGTGGCGGGTTTTTCAAGGATGACGGTCACAACCCGCCCGCGCGCAAGTTCAACGCCGGGCAAAAGCTGATCTTCTGGTCGGCCATTCTTGGGGGTTTGACCATGGTGCTTACCGGGGTCACGCTGATGTTCCCTTACTACTGGCTGGGCCTTGAAGGCATGAGCTGGGCCATGCTGACCCATGCAGTGCTGGCCGTCCTTCTGATCGCGATCTTCATCGGCCATATCTACATTGGCACGGTCGGGATGCAGGGGGCGTTCTGGGCCATGTGGGGCGGTGACGTGGACCGCAACTGGGCGGAAGAGCATCACGAATTGTGGCTCGCCGAGATCGAGCGTGACCAAGGCAAGGGGGCCTGAGAATGTTCGGATTCTTCATCGGGGCCGGAACGGCCATCGTTCTGGCGGCTGTGACTTTCGTCGTGCTCGAAAGCGCCACGATCAGCACCATCGACCGGATCGAGAACCCTTCCGTCAATCTGGAAGGCGTTCACAGGCAGTATCCCGGGGTCGATCGGGCCGAGCGTGTGTTCGACAACTGAACACACCCCGGCCCTGAGGCAATGCCTGCCATGGTGGCGCTGACCCGATCACTGCCGGGTCGCGCCACCATCATCCAGTTCCTGACGAACCTGGCCATAGGCCAGCAGGGCGAACAGCCCGGTTCCGCCCAGGATATTGCCGAACAGTGACGGCACGAGCAGGCCGCCAACACCATCCGCCACCGTCAGCTCACCGTTCAGTATCAGCATGAAAACCTCGGTCGAGCCGGCGACGACATGGCTGAAATCGCCCATGGCGATCAGATAGGTGAAAAGCCCGATCACGAAGATCTCGAACCCCTCTGACGAGGGCAGCATCCAGACCAGTGCGGCAATGAAGAAACCGGCTGGCACCCCTTGGATAAAGGCTTCCCACGGGGTCTTTTCAGCGAAATGGCGCGAAATCTCGAGCATGCCTTCCAGATGTTCTTCCAGCACGGCACCCGTCTTCATGGTCACAAGTGCCGTGACGAATGTGCCCACCATGTTCGCCGTCAGCACCGTGGACCAAAGCCGGGCGGTGCAGCCCAGCTTGTACCATGTTGGCTTGTGCAGCAGGGGCAGGATCGGTGTGATCGTGTTTTCGGTAAACAGTTGCAGCCGCGCCAAGATCACCAGGATGAAGCCCAGCGTATAGCCGAGATTCTCGATCGCGCTGACATAGGTGCTGTCGCGGAACGTGTCGTGCAGGATGCCCTCGGCCAGCACCGAGGTCGAGATGCCAAGACCTGCGGCGATCCCCGACCACCAAAGCGAACTGACGGGGCGGGCAAGCTCTTCGGCCCCCTCGGCCCGGATCACCGAATAGATGGCCACCGGGGACAGGTCGCGATGCTCGCGAACCTCGCTTTCCTCGCGCTCGGAAAGATGGGGGGCGTCTTCTTCCTGAACCTTTGTCTTCTGGGGTTTCTGCTCGGCCATGTATTTGGCTCCTCGCGATGTCGCTGCTTCAGCGCAAAAAGATGGAGCAACGCGCAGGGGGTTCAATGGGATCGTGCGAAACTATGACTGCACTGCCGGACACTCAGCGGTCCGGCGTATCTGACAGGGCCGAGGCCAGAAAGGCCGAAAGCTCATTCGCGTCGATCGGCTTTTGCAAAATCGTCAGGCCCGCCGCGCGGCACTGTTCGGCGATTTCCGCCGAGCGGTTCGCGGTCAGGATGCGGCTGGGAATATGGCCGTAGCGCTTGCTCAGCCCTGCATGCACGTCAAGGCCGGTTTCGGTATCGAGCTGATAGTCGATCAGCACCACATCAGGGACGATCCCGATTTCCTCAAGCAGGGATTGGGCCTCGGCCGCGCTGGCACAGTCCAGCACGTTGATATGCCATTTCTCCATCAAAAGCGTGATCGCGCGCCGGAACTCCGGGTCGTTCTCGACCAGAAGCACGACAAGGCCCGAGGGGGGCACGATGCGCGGCCCGCGCAGGATTTGCGGCCCCCCGGGCCCCGCGCTGCCGCGATCGGCCAGGGGCACCGTCAGAAAGAAAACCGTGCCCACCCCCACGACCGAGCGCAGGCCAAGCGGGTGGCCAAGCTGCGCGCAGGCGCGGTCCACGATGGCCAGCCCCAGACCCATGCCCTGGCTGGCACTGGCGGTGGAATGCAGGCGCTGAAACTCTTCGAAGATACGTTCCTGATCGCTTTCCTCGATACCTGGGCCTGTGTCCCAGACTTCGAGCCTGACACAGCCTTTCATCAGCCGCGCCCCCACCAGAACGCGTCCGCGTTCGGTATAGCGCAGGGCGTTGCCGATCAGGTTTTGCAGGATCCGGCGCAGATAGGTCGCATCGCTCTGGACGACCCGGCCAGAGGTGACGATGCGCAGATCCAGCCCCTTTTGGCGGGCCAGCGGGGCGAACTGGTTTTCAAGCTGGCCGAGGATGCGGGCCAGGGGCACCGGGATCACATCCAGCGCCGAGCGGCCGGATTCCAGCTTGGAGATGTCGAGAAGCGCGTCGATGATGCCCTCGACGCTTTCCAGCGCATCATGCGCGCGTTCCAGCGTATTGCGCGTCTCGGCCCCGATCTCGCCCGATGTGACGGATGAGACATACAGCTTGGCCGCCGATAGCGGTTGCAGCAGGTCGTGGCTCGCGGCGGCGACGAAACGCGATTTGGAGGCATTGGCCCGTTCGGCGGCGGCCAGCGCGTCTTCCAGATCCAGCGTGCGCGCCATCACCCTGCGTTCAAGCTGGTTGTTGGTCTCTGACAGGGCGCGCCGGGCCTCATGCTCGGCGGTCACGTCATTGAAGCTGATCACAAAGCCCCGGTCAGGCATCTCCTGGGCATAGACATCAAGGATGCGGCTTTCGCCTTGGGTAACCTCGAAGAACAGCGGCTTGCGGGGCCGGTCGCTGCGGGCCCATTCCAGCAGCATGGCCGCATCCGCCGTGCCGCCGAACGAGATCTGCGCGCGCAGCCGGGTCAGCAGCAGCTCGAAAGACGAGCCCAGGCGAAAGCGGGTGATGGGCAGCGCCAGAAGCTGGCCCACACGCTGGTTCCAGCCGACAAGCTGCAAGCCCTTGTCGAAGATCACCACCCCCTGGTTGATGTGATCCAGGGTCGCGCGGATCATCCGCGCCTGGTTGTCCAGCAGCTTGGAGCGTTCCTGCCGCTCGATCCGGATGATATCGGTCACGTCGGTCTGCAGGATCACCGTGCCGCCGGTCATCGTGCGATGTTCGCTGACCTGCACCCAGTGGTCGCCGCTCATGTTGACGTTAAAATTGACGACCTTTTCCGTATGCAGCCGCTTGCGCTGGCGGCTCCAGCCCTCGGGTGTCTCGCCGGGGGGCAGTTCCAGCGACCGGCTGGTGCTGACCAAGCCGACATAGGCATCGAAGCTGAGACCGGGTTTCAGGGCGGGGGCGATGTCCGGCATGTGCATCCCAAAGCGCGAATTGCACATCACGAGGATGTCCGAACTGTCGAACATCGCGAAACCTTCCTGGATCGTCTCGATCGCATTGGCCAGGTTCTGGCGCGCCGCCTCGGTTTCCAGATGCGCCTGCTCCAGCCGGGCGTTCGAGGTGTTCAGCAGATCGAGCGTATGCTCCAGATCCCGCGTGCGTTCGCGGACCTGATCCTCGAGCAGGGCGGCGCGCTGGAACTGGGCATAGGCCGCGCCGCTGTCATCGGTGGACTGTTCCACCCGGCGCATCAGCACCTCGGCGATCTGCATCAGCTTGGCGGTCTGCGTGCCAGGCGGGTCGGCCGGGTCCAGCAGCGAAGAGCTGATCAGGGGCGGGGTCATTGCGCGGAGGGCTCTGGCGGGTAGATGGCCACGCCGGTCATGGTCTGGTTGACGTGAAGCGTGTTCATCTGCTCGCCATAGGTGGAAAACCCGCGGACCCGGTGCCGGCTGAGCGTCTCCGAGACTTGCCGCGTCAGCTGTTTCTGCTCGGCCTCCAGCCGGCGCAGGATACAGTCGCAGGCAAGGATCAACTCTGGCTGGCCCTGCCGCGCCAGATCGGCCAGCGCGCCCGACAGATGGTCCGACATGTGCTGTGGCTCGGCCAGTCGCAACACCAGCCCTTCGTCGATGGCCGAGAAAAATACCAGGTCGCCATTGGGCGCCACCTGCTGGATGGCGCGCACATGATGCGTCCCGCCCACCTTCACCACGAGCGGATGCGCGGCAAATGTGAACGCGCTGAGCTGTTGCGGATCCTTTCCCAGGATGCGGGCATATTCCCGCGCGGCCGGGGCCGCGTTGATGCCGCGCACGATGCGCTTGTCGGGCTCGGCCTCGGTCACGACCATCCGGGTTTCCGTGGGGACCAGGTGATCCAGGCTGAAGACCCTGACAGGGCAATCCGTGCGCACAAAGGTCAGCACGGCGGCATTGGACAGGCTGCGCCCGGCATGGCCCACGAATGTCTGGGCAAAGCGGATGCCATCGCCGGCGGACCCTCCGAAAAGCGGGGCGGGACCAAGCCCGATCGACATGGCAGAGGTCAGCGCGTCCTCTTTCACCGAAAGCCCGTCCACCATCAGATAGGCGAATTCATGGGTCATTTCGGGGGCACGGTCGGCCAGCGCCGCGCGGCGGCGCACCATCCGGTCGATCAGGGCTGTCGGCTCTATCTCATCAAGAGTTTCGATCACGAGGCTGTCGGACGCGAAATGCCGGCGGTCAAAGCCGATGGCGATGATCTCACGCTCGGTATAGCCGTCCTCGCCGATTTCACCGGCGGTCGTGCAGCCGATGACATGCCTGGCGGGAAAGACCTGTCTGGCGCGGCTCATCAGGGTCGCGAAATCCGCCTCGGGCGAGGCGTGGAGGATCAGCAACTCTAGCGGAGCATCCCCCAGAAGCGCGGCCAAGGCACGTGCTGGATCGGGGTGGTCGGCCGCAACCTGCGCAGTTCTGACCACCGCGCCGCCAAGGTGCCGAATGTCGGGCATGGCTGTCATTGCGTTCCCTCTGGACCTGGCGGACAGACTGGCGCGGGGTCAGTCGGAAGGCAAGAAATTTGCGAAATTGGCATGTTGCGCGATCAGGACAGCCTGGGTGCGGCTTTGGACGCCCAGCTTGCGCATGATCGCGGTGACATGCGCCTTCACGGTCGTCTCGGCAATCGACAGGTCATAGGCGATCTGCTTGTTGAGCTTGCCGGCGCAGATCGCTTCGAGGATGCGCGCCTGCTGATTGGTCAGAAGCGACAACCGTTCAAGCGCGTCCTCGCGTTCCCCCGCCGGCTGATCGCTGCTGTCGCAATCCACGTAGCCTTCCGGGATGAAACGTCCGCCGCCGCGCAGGGTGTCGAAAGCGGTCTTGAAGACGGCCCTCTGGCTGTGTTTGGGAACAAAGCCCGACGCGCCCGCGCGCAAGGTCGAGGCGATCATCCGGTTGTCGGCCATCGACGAGACGACGACGATCGGCACCGGTCCGGCCGCGTTGTGAAGCCGGATCAGCCCGTCGAGACCGCTGACATCCGGCAGGTTCAGGTCGAGCACGATGATGTCGGGGGCGGTGCCAGCCGACAGGGCCTCAAGCGCTTCGGCCAGCGAGGCGACGGTGTCGATCTGCTGCAGCCCGACAATGGATTTCAGCGTCATCGACAGCGCATCGCAGAACAGGGGGTGATCGTCCACGATCATCGCCGACAGGAAGGGCGGATTGTCCTGGGTCATCTCGGTCTGGGTCAAGGCACGCTCCGATCACTGCGAGAATAGGCCTGTGGCGGGCCGGTGGGCAAGTGCCGCCGACCTTTGGCGTGCCTTGCCCCGTCGGAAATGCCTTCGGCGAGGATATTTGGACCAAGAAGAAGGCAAAGCGGCCCGCACCCGGGGAAAGGTGCGGGCCGAATAGTGGATCAGTTGGCCATCGCCAACTGCTTGGGCAGCTTGAAGGTCCAGACGGATCCGCCCTGGTTGAGGTAGTTCACCTGCTTGGCAACTTCGCCACCCCAAAGCGGCACGGCACCGCCCCAGCCGGAGACGACCGAGACGAACTGCTCGCCATCCATGTCCCAGGTCACGGGTTGGCCGACGATGCCCGAGCCGGTCTGGAAGGACCACAATTCCTCGCCCGTCTCATCGTCGAAGGCGATGAACTTGCCTTCCGGCGTTCCGGTGAAGACAAGGCCGCCGGCGGTGGTCATCACGCCACCCCAGAGCGGGGCGTTGTTCTTGAACTCCCACTTCCATTCGCCGGTCGCGGGATCGATGGCCTTGAGGCTGCCGATATGGTCTTCATACATCGGCTTGATGGTGAAGCCGGACCCAAGATAGGCGGCACCCTTCTTGTAGGAGATGGGCTCGTTCCAGATATCCATGCCCCATTCGTTGGAGGGCACGTAGAACAGGCCGGTCTTCTGGCTGTAGGCCATGGGCATCCAGTTCTTGCCACCAAGGAAGGAGGGGGCCGAGAACACAGTTTCGCCCTTGCCGCCATCCGCGGCTGCCGTGGGATCGCCCGGGCGGTTGTCTTCGTTGAAGATCGGGCGGCCGTTCTCGTCGATGCCATCGGCCCAGGTGATGTCCTTGACGAAGGGCGCGGCCGAGACGAAGTCGCCGGTTTCGCGGTCGAGCACGTAGAAATAGCCGTTGCGATCGGCGGTTGCGAAGCGCTTGTTGCCTTCGGCATCGGTGAAGGAGACGACCTCGTTCACGCCGTCATAATCCCAGCCTTCGCGCGGGGTGGTCTGGAAGTGCCACTTGATCTCGCCGCTGGCCGGGTCGAGGCCGATGCGGCTGGCGGCATAGAGGTTGTCGCCGGTATTGCCCTCGACCGGGGTGCCCGCGTTGCGCAGGTGGCTGTTCCAGGGGGCGGGGTTGCCCGCGCCGAAGACCAGCGTGTCCGTCTCGGCGTCATAGGAGCCGCCGAGCCAGGTCGCCCCGCCGCCGGTTTTCCACATGTCGCCCGGCCAGGTCGCGTTCAGCGTGCCGGTCATGGTCGATTCTTCGCCGTTGAGCGTGCCCATGTGGCCTTCGATCACCGGGCGGGTCCAGACCATGTCGCCGGTTTCGGCGTCGCGGGCCTGCACTTCGCCGACGATGCCGAATTCACCGCCGGAGTTGCCGGTGACCACGAGGCCGTTCACGATCAGGGGGGCGGCGGTGTATGAATAGCCGGCCTTGTAATCGGCGATCTTGTCGCGCCAGACGACATCGCCGGTCTTGCGGTCAAGCGCCACGATGCGCGCGTCCAGCGTGCCGAAATAGATCTTGTCGCCGTAGATCGCGGCCCCCCGGTTGACCACGTCGCAGCAGGGCAGGATGCCTTCGGGCAGACGGGCGTCATACTGCCAGAGCTCTTCGCCGGTCTTCACGTCGATGGCATACAGGCGCGAATACGAGCCGGTCACATACATCACGCCGTCATAGATCAGCGGCTGGCTTTCCTGCCCGCGCTGCTTTTCGCCGCCGAGGCTGAAGGCCCAGGCCGGGACGAGGTTCTTGACGTTTTCCTTGTTCAGCGTGTCGAGCGGGCTGTAACGCTGCAGCGTCTGACCCATGCCGTTGGTCACCACCTGGGTGGTGATGCTTTGGTCATTGGCGATGTCGTCCTGGGTGACCTGCGCCTGCGCGGCGGTGGCCAGCAGGCCCGTCAGCGCGGCGATGATGAACCGGTTCATTATGCTCTCTCCCTGTTGATCGTCGGGCGGATGCAACAAGCGATTGCGCGGGTCCGGCCCTGCCGCACTATCCGTGCCGCGGCCGTGGCGCGAAATTGCACAATGGTCGTAGGGAGGGGTGTCGGGCGCGCGCGGGAAAAGGGAAGGCCCGCGCCGCTGACGTGTCAGGGCCTAGAAGAGCGGCGCGTATTTCCAGTTGTCGGCATCTGGCGTGACCTCGTCCATGTCGTAATCCGCCCCCCTGAGCCGTTGCGCGATCTCGAGCCCGGCCTCTGCGGCCTCGTCGATCAGGCGGCGGCCACCGTCGCGGTCAAGCGCGGTGCCGCGCCCGCGCAGCTTGTCGAGACCGTAGTTGAACTTGCCGATCGGATCGCCGGCCTCGGCCGCGCGGCGGTCCCATTCGGCGGCGGCATCGGGGTTTTCCGGCGCACCGAGGCCGTTATTCTCAAGCTGGCCCATCCAGGTCATCGCGCCGGTATAGCCGGCCTCGGCACAGGCGGTGAACGTGTCGCGGGCCATGCCGTGCTGACCGCTTTTGGTCATCATGTAGCCGGCGGCACAGGTTGTCATGTCGGTCCGCCCCTCGGCGATATTGGCGCGCATCCGGTCCAGCGACATCTCGTCCGGATTGAGCGTGCCGCCCGGATCGACCTTGGGCTCAGGCTCTGCTGTGGCCGGGGCGGCCAGTGTCATCACAAGTGCAATTGCAAGCAGACGCATCTTATCCTCCGGACTTGGGGACCCTGCCGCGCATGCAGGCGTGGCTGTCGGTCGAATGTTTGCATGACGGCTGACGTATTGAAAGACCGGGACCTGCTATGCTATCGGATTGTCATACAGGTTATAACGTGTGATAGGACAACTAACCCGGCGTGTAGCGGATGAAGGACCCCGAACGGATGAAGATCACGGCGCTGAGAACCTACAAGGTCGAGGAATTCGCAAATGTCCTGTGGGTCCATGTCGAGACGGATGCCGGGATCACCGGCCTGGGCGAGACGTTTTATGGGGCGGGTGCCGTCGAGGCGCATATCCATGACACGCTGGCCGGCCGGCTTGTCGGGCAGGACCCGCTTCGGATCGAGGCGCTGCACCGCGAGATGCTGAACCTGCCCAATTCGCAATCCTCTACCGGCACGGAATACCGGGCGGCCTCGGCCATCGATATCGCGCTGTGGGATCTGTTCGGCAAGGTTAGCGGCCAGCCGGTGCATCAGATGCTTGGCGGGCAGTGTTTCGACAAGATCCGTGTCTATAACACCTGTGCTGGCACCCGTTATGTGCGCACGGGCAATATCAAACCGGTCGATACCTGGAACCTGGGCGAGGCGGCCGGGCCGTATGAAGACCTTGACGGGTTCATGAGCCGCGCCGGTGAGCTGGCGCAGGATCTCTTGTCCGACGGTATTGCTGCGATGAAGATCTGGCCGTTCGATCCGGCGGCGATGGAGAATAACGGCCAACACATCACGCCCGACCAGATGCGCGCCGCGATCAAGCCGTTCGAGCTGATCCGCGATGCGGTCGGCGACAGGATGGAGATCATGGTCGAGTTCCATTCGCTGTGGAACCTGCCCATGGCCAAAAGGATCGCCCGCGAGCTGGAGCCGTTCAAGCCGACCTGGTATGAGGATCCGATCCGCATGAACTCGGCCCAGGCCCTGGCGGACTATGCCAGATCGACCGATGTCTGGGTCTGCGCGTCGGAAACCCTCGGCTCGCGTTTTGCCTACAAGGACTACCTGGACCGCGATGCCATCGGTGTCGTGATGGCCGATCTGTGCTGGACCGGTGGGCTGACCGAGGGGCGTAAGATCGCCGCCATGGCCGACACCTATCACCGCCCGTTCGCGCCGCATGACTGTATCGGCCCCGTTGGCTTTGCCGCTGCGATCCACATGTCCTTCAGCCAGCCCAATACGCTGATCCAGGAATCCGTGCGGGCCTTCTACAAGGGCTGGTATCGCGAGTTGGTGACCGAGGTGCCGCGCATCGAGGGGGGGTATGTCTACCCGATGGAGGGGCCGGGCCTTGGCACGGAACTGGTGCCGGGGTTCTTTGAGCGTAGCGACTTGACCACACGCGTATCGGAGTTGACCGCATGAGCCTGCAGCTTTTTGATTTGACCGGAAAAACCGCGCTTGTCACCGGATCGTCGCGCGGGCTTGGCCGCGCCTTTGCCGAAGGGCTGGCCGGGGCAGGGGCGCGGATCGTGCTTAACGGCATTGATGCCGGGCGGCTCGATATGGCCGCGGGCGAGATGCGCGCGGCGGGCTTCGATGTGCTGACGGCGGCCTTCGACGTGACCGACGAGGCGGCGGTGATCGCTGCATTCGAGCGGTTGGATGGCGAGGGCGTCGATATCGACATCCTCATCAACAATGCAGGCATCCAGTTTCGCAAACCGATGCTGGAGCTTGCGACCGATGACTGGCGCCGGGTGATCGAGGCCAACCTGACCGCCTCGTTCGTGATCGGGCGCGAGGCGGCGCGGCGCATGGCCGTGCGGGGCAGGGGCAAGATCGTCAATATCGGGTCACTGACGAGCGAGCTGGCCCGCGCGACGGTGGCCCCCTACACCGTCGCCAAGGGCGGCATCAAGATGCTGACCAAGGCGATGGCCGCCGAATGGGGTGAGAAGGGCATCCAGGCCAATGCCATCGGTCCGGGCTACATGGTCACGGACATGAACGCCGCGCTGATGGTCTTGCCCGAGCTCGACGCCTGGGTCAAGGGCCGCACCCCGATGCGGCGCTGGGGGTTGCCGCAAGAGCTGGCAGGCACCGCGATATATCTGTCATCGGATGCGTCGAATTATGTCTCGGGACAGATCATCTATGCCGATGGCGGGATGATTTCTGTCCTCTGACCGACCGGTCAGTTGCCGCCCCCCCCCCCGGCCGGGGGGCGGGCGCATGCATGTGCGACATGTCACAAGACCGGCGGCCAGGATGCCGGTTTCCGGGCGGCCTTACAGGGTCTCGATGGCAATGGCCGTCGCCTCGCCGCCGCCGATACAAAGCGATGCGATGCCGCGCTTCAGCCCGCGGGCTTCCAGCGCATGCAGCAAGGTGACGATGATCCGCGCACCGGAACAGCCGATGGGATGGCCCAGGGCACAGGCGCCGCCGTTCACATTGACCTTGTCATGCGGCAGATCGAGATCGCGCATGGCGGCCATGGCCACGACCGCGAAAGCTTCGTTGATCTCGAACAGATCGACATCGCCCGCGGTCCAGTCAAGCTTGTCGAGCAATTTGCGGATCGCGTGGATTGGCGCGGTGGTGAACCAGTTCGGCTCTTGCGCGTGGCTTGCATGGCCCAGAATGCGCGCCCTGGGGGTCAGCCCGGCAGCGGTCGCGGCCTCGATCCCGGCGATCACCAGCGCCGCGGCCCCGTCGGAGATCGAGGATGACGTGGCCGCCGTGACCGTGCCGTTTTCGCGAAAGGCCGGGCGCAGCGACGGGATCTTCTCGGGCTTGGCACGGCTGGGCTGTTCGTCATCCGAAACGCCGTCGACGGCGACGATTTCGCCGGCGAACGCGCCCGCCGCGATGGCCGTGCGCGCGCGGTCGAGCGATTCCAGCGTGTAGGCGTCCTGCGCATCGCGGGTGAACTGGTAATGCTCGGCACAATCCTCGGCGAAAGTGCCCATCGAGCGGCCCTTGTCATAGGCGTCTTCCAGGCCGTCGAGAAACATGTGATCCATCACCCGGCCATGCCCCATGCGGTAGCCGCCACGGGCCTTTTCCAGCAGGTAAGGCGCGTTGGTCATGCTTTCCATGCCGCCGGCGATGACGATCCGGGCCGAGCCCGCGGCGATCAGGTCATGGGCCAGCATCGCCGTCTTCATGCCAGACCCGCACACCTTGTTGAGCGTGGCGCAAGGCACCGCATCCGGCAATCCCGCGCCGCGCGCCGCTTGCCGTGCGGGGGCCTGTCCAAGCCCTGCCGGCAGCACGCAGCCCATGATGACCTCGTCCACCTGCTCCGGTCCCAGACCTGCGCCCGCGAGTGCCGCCTGGATGGCGTTCGCGCCGAGCGTCGGGGCGGACTGGCCGGCCAGCGCGCCCTGGAACGCGCCCATGGGCGTGCGCGCCGCACCGGCGATGACGATCTGTTCACGGGCCATTCGGTTCTCCTTGTCAAACCCCTGCGCGGGACGTTGCGGTCATCATATGACCGGTCAGACGGCCCATGAAAGCCCTAAGATCGGCCCGATAGCGCGGCCCTGGTCGCTTCGCGAATGGTGCGCAGCGGGTGGGACAGTGGCGCAGGCCAATCCGCGGCCAGCCCCATCCCCGGCAGATACCCCCAGGTCGCCGCCCGTGCGCCCTGGGCCTGCGACAGGCGCTGCGCGTCGGGATATTCGGCATTGCCGTCGCGCAGAACCTCGGTGAAAGGCGGAACGGGGCCGGGGCGATCCAGGAACGCCGCCAGCGCCGACGACGTGGCCCGGGGGTCGGCGATCACATCCTCGTAGCGCAACACCAGAAGGCTGTGCAGCCGCGCCATGTCCTGCGCCACCCGCTCATGCGCGTCGAGCCAGTGATCCAGCAGGGCAGGGGCCGGGGCCTCGACCCATTTCGCCACGGCGGCGGCCACTGCCTCGGGGTGCCGGATCACGACCACGAATTGCGACAGGGGGAAAAGCTGCTGCAGCAGACGCATCCGGGTCAGGTTCACCGGCGATTTCTCGACCCGCCAGGGGGCGGGGGCGAACCAGGGCGCCCAGTCAGCCTCGAGCCGGGTTCGGGTCTCGAGCCGGTTCAGGGGATGATCCTCGGTCAGGTGCTGGGCCGGATCGGTGGCAAACTGCATCGGCGCGCCGGACAGGGCGTCATGGGGGATCGCCCCTTGCAGATAGGTGCCCTCGTTCTCGGGGACCGGGGCGTTCTCGATCCCCGCGACACCGGGCAGGGCGGCGGCCAGACGCGCCACGAGGCTGGTGCCCGAGCGGTGCAGCCCACCGATGAACAGGTAGCGATAGTCCGATCCCATCGAAAATCCCCTTGACACTTTTTATTCTGGTCAGATCGCGGCCGAAGCCCCTGTTCATCATCAATTCTTTTTTTTGCACATCCTAGCAGGGCGCCTCCGGGGCGCAACGGCACAGGAACCGTGTCAAGGGGGGGACGTTATCGCCCCGATCACGGGAGTTTTACCATGTTTGTGCTGCATATCGCCCTTGGCGGGTGTCTGACCGCGCCTGCCGTCCGCTACGGGCTGACCGAAGATACGGGCGGCCACATCGCTTACGTTCTGGGGGCCGCCATGGCCCAGGCAGAGCGAACGGATGTGTCGCATGTGGACATCGTGACCCGTGCATTCGATGCCCCCGAACTGGGCGCGATCCATGCCTGTCCCGATCAGAGGGTCAGTGCCAAGCTCTCGATCCGGCGTCTTGTCACCGCAAATACCGGATATCTTGCGAAAGAGGCGCTCGAGGCGGAAGAGCCGGCCATGGCGCAGGCCTTTCACGAGCTGCTGGCGGATGGCCCCCGGCGGCCAGACGTGATCCATGCCCATTTCGCGGATGCCCTGCGGGTGGCGCGCCCGGCGGCCCAGGCACTGGGCATTCCGCTGATCTACACCCCCCATTCCCTCGGGATCGACAAGAAGCAGCATATGGGCGCGGCCGTCGGGGCCGGGCTGAGCCGCCGCATCGCCTCGGAGCGGGCCGCCTTGCAGCAGGCCGAGGCGGTGATCGTGTCGTCCCGCGACGAGGCCGAGCGTCAGATCGAGGCTTATGGCGTCGACGTGGCCGCAAGGGTGCACCGGATTGCCCCCGGTGTGTGCCTGCCCCGGCCCTTGCCGGACGAAGCCGCGGCGGCGCGGGCCTTGGTGGACAACTTCTTCACCAACCCCGACCGCCCGTTGATCCTGGCCATTGCACGCCCCGTCGCGCGCAAGAACCTGCAGGCTTTGATCAACGCTTACGCCGCCGACCCGCGCCTTCGGGCCGCCGCCAATCTTGCAATCGTCGCAGGTCAGCGCGGCCCCGGCATCGCGGATACCGAGGAAAGCCGCGAAGTGATCGCAGGCCTGATGCGCCAGGCCGCGCGTCCCGACCTCGAAGGGCGGATCGCCCTGCCAGAGCGGCACGATCCCGAGGTGGTGCCAGCGCTCTACCGTCTTGCGGCCGCGCGGCGCGGTGTCTTCGTGAACCCCGCCCTGCACGAGCCATTCGGTCTGACCCTGCTCGAGGCCGGAGCGGCAGGCCTTCCGGTGGTCGCCACCCGCGAAGGCGGGCCGCAGGATATCCTGCGGTCGATTGGCCACGGCGTGACGGTCGATCCGTGCGACACGCGCGCGATCGGCGATGCGATCCATGACCTGCTTGAGGATGGCGATGCCTGGACCGAGGCCTCGGATGCGGCCTTGCGGGGCATTGGTGCCTTTGACTGGTCCGTCTGGGCCGCACGGGCACAGCGGGTCTATGCCCGCGTCGCGCGGCGCGCGCGCCCCGTGGTGTCAGACCCCGTGCCCGCGCCCGATCGCTTTCTGGCCTGTGATATCGACGGCACCCTGACGGGCTGCCCCGACGGTGCCGCGCGCTTTGCCGCCTGGGCCGCGCATCGGCGCATGCCATTTGCCGTGGCGACCGGACGTTCGATCAGCGAGGCCCGGGTTATCCTGGCGAATTGGGACCTGCCAGAGCCCGACTTGTTCATCACCGCCGTTGGCAGCGAGATTCACCGCCCGGATGCCTCGGGGCGTCTGCACCTGTGCCAGGACTATGCCGCGCATCTGGATGAGGGCTGGGACCGGGCTGCCGCGCTTGCGGTCATCGCCACGAGCGGGGTGCCCCTGCAGGCAGAGATCGAGCAGCGCCGTTGGAAACTGGCCTGTTTCGGCGATGCCACCCAGGCACAAATCCTGCGCGACGCTTTCGCAGCCGCCGGGATCGCGGCGCGGATCATCGACTCGCACGGGCGGTTGATCGACATCCTGCCCCCGGCGGGCGGCAAGGCGGCCGCCATCGGGTTTGCCGCCGCGCGGTTCGGGCTGGATCTGGGTGATTGCATCGCCGCCGGCGACAGCGGCAACGATATCGACATGCTGCAAACCTGCGGCAGTGCGATCCTCGTCTCCAACGCCCTGCCCGAAGTGGGCGGATTGACTGACGCGGCCGGGCTTTATCGCTGCCGGACCCCCCATGCGAACGGGGTGCTCGAAGGGCTGGCGCATTTCGCCATTCCGGGCGCGCAGGGCCCGCGCGAGGGGCGCAATCCGCGCATCGGCAGAACCGGAACCGGCTGGCACCGCACCCCCGGGCGCAATCCTCATACCGCAGATCAGGCGGTGGGCGCATGACCCGCGCTGCCCCCTCCCTCGCGCCGTTCGGCTATTTCGTCCACCACCAAGGGCGTGGCCATGCCGAGCGCGCCGCCGCATTGATCAACGCCTTGCCCGAAGCCCGCCTTGTCACGATCTTCAGCGCCCGCGACGACATCTTTCCGCCGCTGCGGGCGGGCGTCCGGATCGAACGCATCCCCTCGCTGTTCGAGCCGACGGGCAATGAGCGTCCCGCCGATTGGGTCGCCACCCCCGAGACGTTGCATTGCGCGCCCCTCGGGTGGCCCGGAATCCGGCAGGCCATGGGCCAGATCGCGGGTTGGTTCGCCAGTGCCGATCCCGCCCTGATGATCTGCGATGTCTCTGCCGAGGTCGCGCAGCTTGCCCGGATCTGCTCGGTGCCGCATGTGAAGGTGCTTCAGCATGGCGCACGCGGCGATGCGGGCCACCGCGCCGCCTATGACGGGGCGGTCGGCTTGCTGGCGCCGTGCCACAGCGATTTGGCGCAACCCGACTGGACCCCCGCGATGCGCGCCAAGACCTGTTTCGCGCCGGGCCTCGGTGTCTCGGTGGCGCTGCCCACACGGGCCGAGGCGCGCGCTCGTCTTGGGATCGGGCCGGAGGAAGAGGTCATCCTCGTGATTTCCGGCGGGGGTGGCGAAGGGCTGGCCTCGGCCCCCTTCGGGATTGCCGCGCGCACCTTCCCCGGCACCCGCTGGATCACCCTGGGCAAGATGATGCGCGACTGGCACGCGACCGAGCCTGCCAACCTGGAGCATGCCGGCTGGATCGACGGGGTCGAAGACCACTTGGCCGCCGCCGATCTGGTCGTGTCATCAACCGGCAACACCACCTGCCAGCAGGTGCTGTCGACCGGGCTTCCCTGGATCGTCGTGCCGGAATGGCGCTATTTCGACGAACAAGTGGCCAAGGCCCGCGCGCTCGAAGCTGCGGGCGCGGCACTGCACTTGCCCTCGTTGCCGTCATCGGCACAGGCCTGGCGCGCGGCGGTGGACGCCGCGCGCGCCCAGCACGACCCGGCCCGCCAGCGCGCGCTTGTCAGCGCCGATGCCGCGCCGCAGGCCGCGCGCTGGCTCGAGGCGCTGGCCGCACGGCTGCGCCCCATCCCCGACAGGGTGGACCCCCCGGCACTGCACCCCGTGCCAAGCCACACTTCATCTGCGGCGCCGAGCGCCATTTCAGCATCAGCCATGGCCCCGTCCGCGGCGGCCATCCTTCCCATTCGCGTTTCCGGAGCTTGATCCAATGTCCCAGTCCCCAATCCCTGCCGTTTCCGCCCTGACCCTGGCCCGGGGTCGCGCTGCGCATCTGAAGAACGTGATCCTGGGTCTGACCCGGCAAAGCCAACAGCCTTCCGAGCTAGTGATCGGAGTGATGCAGGACACGCTGTATGACGACCTGCCAGAGACCGATTTTCCGATCCGCCAGATCAGCATTCCGGGTGACGAGCTGCCACTGGCCCGCGCGCGCAACCTCGTGGCCGATGCCGCGCAGGGCGAGGTTCTGATCTTTCTCGATGTCGATTGCATCCCCGCCCCCGACCTGATTGCCGAATATGCCGCCGCGACCACGTCCGGCACCGGGCTGACCATGGGCGAGGTCATGTATCTGCCGGCAGAGACCGCCGTGCCGGGCTGGGATTATGGCGATTTCGAAGCGGTGGCCGTGCGCCATTCCGACCGCCAGGGGCCGCCCGAAAGCGGCATGCGCCGGTGCGAGGATTACCGCTGCTTCTGGTCGCTGAATTTCGCCATGCATCGCGACGATTGGGCCGCGGCGGGCGGCTTTGACGAACGGTTCACCGGCTATGGTGGCGAGGATACGGATTTCGGGCGCACATTGTCCGAGAAGGGCATCGGCATCTGGTGGATCCGCGGCGCGCGCGTCTATCACCAGTATCACCCCCACTGTATGCCGCCGATCCATCACGTGCCCTCGATCCTGCGCAATACCGAGATATTCGCCGAGAAATGGGGCCACCGCACCATGGAGCATTGGCTGCACGCGTTCCGCATGATGGGCCTGATCGAGAATTGCGCCAGCGGATTGCGCGTGCTGCGCAGCCCCAACGAGGCCGATTTCGCCCTGTGTCGTCAGGAAGCGCACATGCCCTATGCCGCTTCCGGCAGGGTGATGCGTCTGCTCGAGGATCGCGCCCGCGCCGAAGCTGGCGCCCCGCGCGACACGGCGTCGATGAAGGACCGCTTGGAGCGGATGACGCGCGACCAGGAAACGCTTCTCTACCCGGCATCTGACAGATCCGGCAGCATCGCGGCCGAATGATGCGCATCGCCCTGCTGGCCCATCTTCGCCACCCCATCGCCCCGCCCTTCATGGGCGGGATGGAGGCGCATTCTTGGCATCTTGCCCGCGGCCTCGCCGCGCGGGGCCATGCGGTGACGCTC
>LAZR01001110.1_pt1 | contig 17810 bp, 13 predicted proteins | sample 329461 | NCBI WGS metagenome assembly LAZR01 (sample SAMN03002196, study PRJNA259156) | marine sediment metagenome | biome: sea floor; feature: Hydrothermal impacted sediments; material: marine sediment; isolation source: Loki non-amplified sample from Loki's castle hydrothermal vent sediment ...
ATTGTGGTTGGTGTAGATACAGATATCACCGGCTATTTCGAGACCTTTCTCCACGATAGTTTTGGCATCGAGGTCAGTGTTGTCTAATAACGCACGTGCGCCAGATTGGGCGAAGGGGCCACCAGAACCAATAGCAATCAGGTCATCTTCGGGCTGAATGACATCACCGTTGCCGGTGATAATCAGCGAGGCATCTTTGTTGGCAACTGCCAGCAGTGCTTCCAGTTTTCTCAGCATTCGGTCTGAGCGCCAGTCTTTGGCAAGTTCAACGGCCGCCCTTGTAAGGTTGCCATTGTGTTTCTCAAGCTGGGCCTCAAAACGTTCAAACAACGTAAAGGCATCCGCGGTACCACCTGCGAAACCTGCGATCACTTGGCCGTTGTAAAGGCGGCGAACCTTGCGGGCATTACCCTTCATTATGGTATTCCCCAGGGAAACCTGGCCGTCGCCACCCATGGCAACTTCGTCATCGCGTCTGACGGAAAGTATGGTAGTCATTAGGGCTCCAATTGCCTGATAGAAATCGCTATGGAGCAGTTATGGAGGCAGGATGAGAGAATTCAAGTGGTGTGCAAGACGGCGCCGGAAGCGCCGCTATTTTTTCTTCGGAATTTTCCGGCCAAGCGGCTCAATATTAATAGCCACCAACTTGTCGATAGCCGAGCTCATCTGGCTGCGGGTTGTGAACGGGCCAACATTGACGCGGTACCAGACCGAACCACTGTCGAGCTCAATACGCTGCACCGCTGCTCTGAGTCCCTGAAAAGCTATCTGCGCACGCTGGCGCTCGGCGTCGTCCTTGCTGCGGAATGAGCCGGACTGCACGAGATAATCAAAATCCTCTCTGGTTGAGCTCGGCGTGTATGCTTCGACGGTTCGGGGATTAACTTCCGATTCGGGCAACATGTCATAAAACCGGAAGCCTGGCCTTTTTTCTTCCTGTTTTGCGGCTTTCTCTGACGCTTGCGGTGCCGTCTTTTCAACTGTCCGCGGTAACGACCCGGTGGTGGTTGGCACGGTATTCAGGTAAACAATGAATCCGATAAACCCGCCCACCGTAGCCAGCGACAGGATCCACTTGAAGGACAAGCCCCCACGTTGGGATCGAGCCGGCGCTGCGGGTTTTGTGCGCTTTTTTTGGGGGCGAGCAGGCTTGGCCGGCTTTCTCTTTGAGATGGCGGATGGCGTACCTGACCGATGTTTGCGGGCGTAGTCTCGGGACATTGTTTTTACTTACATCTCTTCTGGTGCGCTGACGCCTAACAGATCAAGCCCATTGGCGATCACCTGGCGTACGGCGAGATAAAGGCTTATGCGCGCATCGCGAACAGCAGCGTCTTCAATCAACACTTTGTGAGCGTTGTAATACGTGTGGAACTGTCCTGCCAGGTCCCTCAGGTAGTGTGTGAGGTGATGGGGTTCCCGCTGGGCAGCGGAATTGGCAATAAGCTCCGGATACTTCGCCAACTGGTTTGCCAGTTCCTTTTCTTCATCCAGAACAAGCAACGACAGATCACCGACGCACTCGTTGAGCCCCCGCTCGACGCCTTTTTCAGCCGCCAGTTTCCGTAACACACTGCTGATGCGCGCGTGGGCATATTGAACGTAATACACCGGGTTTTCATTGGTCTGGGAACGAGCCAGATCGATGTCAAACGTCAGTTGGGAGTCGACGCGCCTTGCCGCAAGGAAAAACCGGGTTGCATCGCGGCCTACTTCATCGATCAGGTCGCGGATGGTGACGTAGCTGCCGGCGCGTTTGGATATCTTGACCTCCTGGCCCGACCGGGTAACCGTCACCATTTGATGCAGAACGTAATCTGGCCAACCTTCGGGGATGCCCGCATTCAACGCCTGTAATCCTGCACGCACGCGGGTCACGGTGGAGTGGTGGTCGGCGCCTTGTTCGTTGATGACAGACGTAAACCCCCGTTGCCATTTGTCCATATGATAGGCCACGTCTGGCAGAAAATAGGTGTAGCCTCCGTCTTTCTTGCGCATCACCCGATCTTTATCATCGCCGAAGTCGGTCGTTTTCAGCCACAGGGCGCCGCCGTCCTCGTAGGTGTAGCCATTATCCTGAAGGCGTTTGACGGCCGTCTCCACCTTGCCGCTCTGGTACAGGGACGACTCCAGAAAATACACGTCAAACTGAACGCCGAAGGCTTTCAGATCCAGATCCTGCTCCCGACGAAGGTAAGCAACGGCGAATTCCTGAATGGCTGACCTGTTTTCCGGATCCGCACTGGCGGTCACTTCACGATCATCTGCGGTTACTGTATCGCCCGCCAGATAAGCGTTGGCAACGTCGGTGATGTAGTCGCCGCGGTAACCATCTGCTGGCCAGTTTTCGTCCTCGGGTGTCAGCCCTTTAACGCGCGCCTGTACCGAGAGGGCGAGATTGTTGATCTGGGCGCCAGCGTCATTGTAATAGAACTCGCGGGTCACGTTGTAGCCGTTGGCTTCCAGCAATCGGCACAGACAATCGCCTATGGCGGCGCCCCGCCCGTGGCCAACATGCAGTGGGCCAGTCGGGTTGGCAGACACAAATTCCACCTGCACTTTTTCGCCTTTACCGCTTTTGTTGCGACCGAACTGTCTGGCCTCTGCCAGAATCGTATCAACAATTTCAAAAGCACTTGCGGTACTCATGAAAAAGTTGATGAAGCCCGGGCCTGCAATTTCCACTTTTGCCACAGCGCTGCTTTCAGGCAGTTTTCCGATCAGCATCTCGGCGAGCTTACGAGGTGCACAGCCCGCCGTTTTGGCGGCAACCAATGCAATGTTGCAGGCATAATCACCGGGGGATTTGTCCTTGGTGTTGCCTACTTGTGGCGTGTAGGACTGGTCTGCAGGCAGCGTGCCTTCAGACTGAAGGGCGGCCAAGGCTGATTGAAGCAGATCGGAAACGGTCTCTTTCATGCTGTGAGATGACTCGGTTTGCTGAACAGTGGAGTTGGGGCAGGGCGCCCGATGAACTTTGAAGATGCGCATTATCGCGGAAAGTGTGGCCGCAAGCAAAAGCCCTGTGCCAGTCAGCCCGTTTCCTGAGGGTCGACATCAATCATCCATTTCGCACCCTTTGAAAATCTGGTTTGGTCGAGTGACTGGCAAATCCCGGTCAGAAGCAAATTGAGGCGCCGCCGGTTGTCAGTGTTCAGAATCAACTGAGCCCGATGTCGATCAGCTCGGCGCGCGATCAGTGCGGGCAGTGGCCCCCATGTTTCGATGCCAGGCGCGTTGGTAAGCGGCTTTATGCTGTCCAGTATTTGCAGACTTTGCGCCATCGTGTCTGCTTCCGCCCGGAAAATCGCCATCGCGCGAAACGGCGGGAGTTGGCCGGTTTCGCGCTCTTTAATAAGCTGGTCTGCCATATCCAGATAGCGGCCATTGCAGAGCGCACGGAGCAGAGGGTGGTCGCTGTGACAGGTTTGTACGACCACCTTACCGGGTTTTGAGCCGCGCCCGGCCCGGCCGCTCACTTGAAGTAGCGTCTGTATCAATTGTTCAGGTGCTCTGAAGTCCACGCTGAAGAGCCCGCCGTCTGCGTTGATAACGACGGCCAGGGTCACGTTCGGGAAGTCGTGGCCTTTTGCCAGCATCTGCGTTCCCACGAGAATGCACGGCTCTCCGCTGTTGACCTGTTTCAGGATGCTTTGAATGCTGCCTTTGCGCTGGGTGCTGTCGCGATCCACTCGAACGATGGGGGTGTCCGGAAAGTTGGCTGCGAGAACGTCTTCGCTCTGCTCTGTGCCATGCCCAACCGGCTTGAACGCTTCACTTTTACATTTCGGGCAGTTTTCGGTCGCCGGAGTCTGATAATCACAATGGTGACAGCGCATCGCCCGGTCGCGGCGATGATAGGTCAGTCGCGTGTCACAGCGCGGACACTCAACCATATGGCCGCAGTCAAAGCACATCATGACCGGCGCAAAACCCCGGCGATTTACAAACACCAGTGCCTGGCTTCCGCTGTCCAGGGTTTGCCGGATTGACTGCAGGGCCGGCCGCGAAAGCCCGCCTTCAAGGGGCCTGCTGCGTATATCCAGCAGGCTGATTGTCGGCGGGAACGCTTCGCCCGCGCGCTCTTCAAGTCTTATGAGCCGATACTTGCCGCACAGAGCATTGTGATACGACTCCAGCGAAGGTGTCGCTGAGCCCAGAATGATCGGGCAGTGGTTAAGGTGGGCACGATAGACCGCTACGTCCCGGCCCGAATATCGAAAACCCTCGCCCTGTTTATAAGAGCTGTCGTGCTCTTCGTCTACGATCAGCGTTTTCAGCCCTGTAAATGGAAGGAGCGCGGCTGAGCGAGTGCCAATGAGAATGACCGGCTCGCCGTTGCGAATTTTTAGCCAGGCACTCAGGCGTTCGCGGTCGTTCAGGGCTGAGTGCCACACCAGAATGCGCTCGCCGAAATAGCGTTGAAAGCGGGCAACGGTCTGGGGTGTAAGGTTTATTTCCGGAACCAGCACCAGTGCTTGGTCTTGGGCGGCCAGGTTCTGCTTGAGATAATGCAGATAGATCTCGGTCTTGCCGCTGCCCGTGATGCCGTATAAAAGGGAGGCGCTGAACCCGGCTGCAGGCAAGGGCAGTTGAGAGGCAGCCTCACGCTGTGCGGCGGAGAGATCCGGGGCCGCTACGGCTTCACGATACTGTTGGCTTTGGCAGGTGTCGCTCGCGGGGTTTGCCGCCTGAATCAGTTCCTTGTCGCTCAACGCCTTTAGCTGTGAGCGGGTGAAACCTGCTTTTATAACGGCGCTGCCTTTAACGCCTTGTTTATGCTGTGCTATCCAGTCCAGCAGGGTTTTCTGCTTGTGAGCGTTTGTTGGCAGCGCCACGCCGCTGCCACAGGCCCGCCACCAGTCTTCGGTTTTTTCGAGTGCAGGTCGGCCTCGCCGTAACGCAGGTGGCAAAGCAGTGAACAGGCATTCTCCTAATGGATGTTGATAATAGTCGCTGGCCCAGCTCAGAAGCTGAAAGGTTTCGTCTGGCAGCGCTGGCCAGTCTTCGAGCGCATTGTGGATTGGCTTTAGAGTGATGCCTTCCGGTGGCTGTATATCGGTTTCCACGATCAGACCGATTGCCTGTTGGCGCCCGAAAGGGATCTTTACGCGTTGGCCTGGCTTTACGCTGAGCCCTTCGGGCACCAGATAGTCAAAGAGCCTTCTGAGCGGCCGGTTCAGCGCAATGCGGGCTGTGGATGGCACTGAGTGTTTCCTTGTGGTAGGACTTGCCTGCCAGGATAATTGCAAGTAAGATTCGCGGTCTGTTTGCGGCAGGGCATGATTGTGCCCCGTCTTCTCCATTGATTCAAACATGCGGTGCCTGGCGCCAGGGCATGTAACATTGCCCCGTGATCAGGTAGCGGCATTACCCATAGAGGTTCGCCATGAAAGAAGGTATCCACCCTAAGTACGAAGACATTTCTGCAACATGCTCTTGCGGTAACGTCATCAAGACCCGTTCTACCATCGGTCACGATCTGCAGCTTGACGTGTGTTCACAGTGTCACCCGTTTTACACTGGCAAGCAAAAAGTTATGGACACCGGTGGGCGTATCGACAAGTTCCAGAAACGCTTTGGTGGCCGCATCGCAGGCAAAAAAGACTGATGCAGTCGCAGAATTGAAAAAAGCGCCTGAGGGCGCTTTTTTTGTGGGCAATACCTTGCAGTTGACTCATTTTGGCTGAAAGCAACTAGCCGTATTGACTGGTTATAGTAGGTTTGGCGTGCCCTTGTCGTTTGGGGGCGGGCGGGCCATAATGATATTGTTATCCGGGTGGCTATTGCCGCCCGGAGGCCTATACCTATAAACGTGACAAACGGAACTGTGGCAATGTCTCAAGATCTGAAAGAAGCAGCCCTTGAATATCACGCCAAGCCGCGGCCTGGAAAGCTGAGTGTTGAAATCACCAAGCCGACTGCGACCGCTCGCGATCTAGCTCTTGCATACAGCCCTGGGGTTGCAGCGCCCGTGCGTGAGATAGCGAAAGATCCGGAGAATGCCTACAAGTACACCGCCAAGGGCAACCTCGTGGCGGTTATCTCCGACGGCACTGCGATTCTCGGCCTGGGTAATCTGGGTCCGCTCGCAAGCAAGCCGGTAATGGAAGGCAAGGGCGTTTTGTTCAAGCGTTTTGCCGGAATCGACGTATTCGATATCGAGGTTAACTCTGAAAGCCCACAGGCGTTTATTGAAACCGTCGAGCGTATTGCGGACACTTTTGGCGGTATCAACCTTGAAGACATCAAGGCTCCAGAGTGTTTCGAGATTGAGCGCGCGCTGATCGAACGCTGCAATGTGCCCATCTTTCACGACGATCAGCACGGTACGGCCATTGTTACAGCGGCCGGTATGATCAACGCCCTCGAACTGCAGGGCAAAAAAATTGAAGATGCAAAAGTGGTTTGCCTGGGTGCCGGCGCTGCCGCAATTGCTTGTATGAAGTTGTTGATCAGTTGCGGTATCCGCCCTGAAAATATCTTCATGCTCGATCGCAAGGGTGTGATCCACTCAGGTCGCGATGATCTTAACGAGTACAAGGCAATGTTCGCTAACGATACGGACAAGCGCACACTGGATGATGCAATGGAAGGCGCTGATGTGTTTCTTGGCCTTTCCGGTCCAAATCTGCTGAGCGGCGAACAGCTCAAAAAGATGGCGCCGAACCCTGTGGTGTTTGCGTGCTCCAACCCGGACCCGGAGATTGATCCGGAGATAGCCCATTCGGTTCGTGACGATCTGATTCTGGCGACCGGTCGATCAGATTATCCTAACCAGGTAAACAACGTTCTTGGCTTCCCGTTCATCTTCCGTGGAGCATTAGACGTGCGCGCAAGCTGCATCAACGAAGAGATGAAAGTAGCCGCGGTAGATGCCATTCGTGAACTGGCCAAAGAGCCGGTTCCGAAGGAAATCTGCGAAGCCTACGGCGCTGAAAGCTTTGAGTTTGGTAAGGAATATATTATTCCCAAGCCCATGGATGTTCGTCTTCTGGAGGTGGTTCCTGCTGCCGTGGCCCGTGCGGCCGTGGATTCAGGTGTGGCCCGTAAAGGCTACCCTGCACACTATCCACTGAAGAGTATAAGCGACATCATCTGATTGGCGGCGCTATTTACCGGATGGCGCTAGTTACCCAAGCGGTGCTATCTAAATGCTAAGCTTTATGAACATAAAAAAACCGGCGGTGATCCCGCCGGTTTTTTTATGGGTGCGTGTTAGCCTAAAGGCATACGCGCGGAGGAGAGAGGTTAAAAAATCTGGCGTGAAAGGTCATCTCCGTTTCCGCGCGTGCCACCCGGCCCAACGTCATCCGCGGTCAGTGGTGCGGGCGCATCTTCTTCCTTGAAAATTTCGAAAATGCCGTCCTCTCCGGGCCTGGCGCGCTCGCCGGTGTCGGCGTTGATGCGGATGTTAACGATACCGTTTGGTCTGGGCATAAAAGCAGGAGGGCTTCCGTCCAGCGCCACTTTCATGTAATCCATCCATATGGGCAGGGCCGTGCTTGCGCCAAACTCTCTGCGGCCCAGAGGAGCAGGTTGGTCAAGGCCTACCCATACGGTGGTGGCAAGGTTGTAATTGAAGCCTGCAAACCAGGTATCCCGCTGCTCGTTGGTTGTGCCTGTTTTGCCTGCAATATCATCCCGCCCGAGTGCCAGAGCACGGCGTCCGGTTCCAAGCTTGATTACGTCCCGAAGCATGGAGTGCAGAATGTAGACAGAGCGCTCATCTGCCAGCCTTCGCATGACCCGCGTTTTTGGTGTGGTTTCTGTCGTGACGGCCGGAGAATCGTCAATGGCAACGTCGCCTGCGGGCTCCGCTGCGGCTGTGTCAGTTGTGTCGCAATTACGATCACAGAGGATGACTTCCGGGGCCTGGTATAGGGTTTCTCCGTGCACATCCGTGATGCTCTGAATCAGGAAGGGCTCAACATCGTAGCCGCCGTTGGCGATGACGGCCAGGCCCCGTGCTAACTCCATCGGTGAGAGCAGCCCGCTGCCCAAAGCAAGTGACAGGTTTTCGGGCATATTCTCAACGGGCACTTTGAGCTGTTTCAGATAGTCCAGTGTCTGGGGAATGCCAACGTCCCTGAGTAGCCGGATAGACACCAGGTTTCGTGAGCGGTATAACGCCTCTCGAAGTCGGGTAGGGCCATAAAACTGTCCGGAGGAATTCTGCGGGCGCCAGGCAGTTCCGAGTTCGGAGTCGTCGAACACAATAGGCGCATCGTTATAGATAGTCGCAGGCGTTATACCGCTTTCCAGAGCGCCTAAATACAGGAACGGCTTGAAGGTTGAGCCAGGTTGCCGCTTGGCTTGCATGGCACGGTTGTACTTGCTCTGCCCGAAGCTGTAACCGCCGGCGAGTGCTTCAATGGCACCTGTTTTCGCCTCCAGAGACACCAGTGCACCTTCAACACTTGGAATCTGCGCCAGTGCGACCTTGACCGGCTGGGCGATTCCAGTCGTTGCGTTATCCGCAGGATTGCCATCTTCAGACGCTGACCCGGCCTCAGGTGTTATCGGCGCTTGAGGTAGTTCCTCCAGGCGAACGTATACAACATCGCCTACAGACAAAACGTCAGACGGCTTTTCCGGCTTGGGGCCCATCAGGTTTTCTGTTTTGTAGCGCCTCGCCCATTGCATCGATTCGAATGGCATAACGGCAGGCCCAAACCTTCGAACGTAGGCGAGAGCTTCTTTTTTGTCATCATTAACGGCTGTAATGACCGCGGGCATCAAGGATTCGATTCCAGGGTAGTTTCGCATAACGTTCGAAAGGTCGCCGCCGGCCAGGGTCTCGGCATCCAGTTTGCCAATGCTCCCTCTGAAGCCGTGTCTGCGATCGTAGGCTTCAAGGCCGCTCCTGAGCGCATCTGTGGCTGTTTGCTGGTCTTTGCTGTCCACGGTCAGTGTGACGGTGTACCCGTCGGTGTACGCTTCTTCACCAAAGCGTCTGACCATCTCGGCACGGGCCATTTCAGCTACGTAGTCAGCGTCGACTTCGGCCTCGATGGCGTTATACGTGGCCGTGATCGGAGCTTTGACCGCCAACTCGTAGGCGTCGGCTGTGATAAAACCAAGCTCTTTCATTCGTCCAAGAATCCAGTCTCTGCGAATCAACGCACGCTGTGGGTTGGCAAGTGGGTTGTAGGCTGAAGGGGCCTTGGGCAGGCCTGCCAACATGGCCATTTGAGCCAGAGAAAGCTCGTTAATCGGTTTGTTGTAATAAACGCGAGACGCGGCAGCAATACCGTACGCCCGGCTGCCCAGGTAAATTTTGTTCAGATACAGCTCGAAAATTTGGTTTTTGTCCAGCTCACGCTCGATCTGAAGTGCCAGAAGTATCTCGTTGAACTTGCGAATAAACGTCTGATCACGTGACAAAAAGTAATTTTTTGCAACCTGCATTGTGATGGTGCTGCCCCCGGATTGGATGGAGCCGGTGGACACCAGTTCGATGGCAGCCCGCACCAATCCTCTGATGTCGACCCCGAAGTGCTCGTAAAAACGCGAGTCCTCGGCTGCCATAAACGCTTGTAACTGAATTGTGGGGATCTGTTCGATTGTGATCGGTGCCCTTCTCTTTTCACCGAATTCTGCTATTAATCTGTTGTCTTTGCTATATACCCGCAGCGGCGTCTGGAGTTTTATTTCCAGAAGCTGGTCGACAGGAGGAAGGCCGGGGCGAAGGTAAAGATAGAAGCCTGAACCGACGATAACGGCGATACTCAGACCAGTGAGAAACAACCATGCAAGAAGACGAGATGTACGTAACAAATGGGACATTTTTTTCTGACAACTGTTGGATATAGGTCTATCATTTGAGAAATTGCTTTAGGAAGGATGAGTCGCTTCACCGGTGCATTTTTCTCTGCTAAATAAGAGAAAACATTGTAAACGGAATGATGAAGAAATTCTCTTAAATAAAAAACACATAACACATGTAACCGGGTGTATCTGGCCAGGTTTAGGGTGAGCGCGTGTTCGGATTGTTCGGAAAGAAATCCAGTGCAGTATTAGGTGTGGATGTGAGCTCAAGCTCTGTCAAGCTCCTGGAGCTGTCGAAACAGGGCGATCGATATAAGGTCGAGAGCTACGCCGTTGAGCCATTGCCGGCCAACGCGGTCGTTGAGAAAAACATCACGGATGTAGAAGCCGTCGGTGAGGTTCTCAAACGGGTGTTGTCCAAGTCTCGCACCAGCGTCAAGCAGGTGGCAGTGGCGGTGTCCGGGTCTGCGGTCATTACCAAGGTCATCCAGATGGACGGGGGGCTTAATGAGTTTGAAATGGAAGATCAGATTGCCCTTGAGGCGGATCAGTACATTCCATACCCGCTTGACGAAGTCGCAATCGATTTCGAGGTGCAAGGCGCCTCGGAAACCAATCCGGATCAGGTAGATGTGCTGCTTGCGGCGTGCCGCAAAGAGAATGTCGATATCCGGGAAGATGCGCTCGAAATAGCATCCCTCAATACAAAAATTGTCGATGTCGAAGCCTATGCCCTAGAGCGCGCTTACGCTTTGATTGAGTCTCAGCTGGACGCCCAGGGTGAAGATCTTGTGGTGGCCATCGTTGATGTTGGCGCCACCATGACGACGCTTAGCGTTCTGGCGGAGGGCAAAACGGTTTACACCCGAGAGCAGATCTTCGGTGGAAAACAGCTCACCGAGGAGATACAGCGCCGCTACGGCCTGTCGGTTGAAGAGGCGGGGCTTGCCAAGAAGCAGGGCGGGTTACCGGACGATTATGAATCCGAGGTGCTTACGCCGTTCCGCGAAGCCGTCGTGCAACAGGTTGCGCGTGCTCTGCAGTTCTTTTTTGGCGCCAGTCAGTACAACGCTGTGGATTACGTGGTGCTGGCAGGTGGCACGGCTTCCATTCAGGGGCTGACAGAAATGGTGGAAGAAAAAACCGGTACGCCGACGTTGGTCGCGAACCCCTTTGCAGAAATGGCGGTTGGCTCACGAGTTAACGCATCTGCCCTGAGTAATGATGCCCCCTCGCTGATGATTGCCTGTGGCCTGGCAATGAGGAGCTTCGACTAATGGCAAAAATTAACCTCAGGCCTTGGCGCGAAGAGCTCCGGGCAGAAAAGCAGAAGCAGTTTATTGTAATGGTCGTTGGTGCCGCCATTATCGCAGGCGGGCTAGCCTTTCTCTGGAACACAGACCTCGACAGCAGTATTGCGTATCAACAATCAAGAAATGCCTACGTCGAATCTGCTGCGAAAAAACTGGACGAACAAATACGCGAAATCGACAACCTCAAGCGCAAACGCGACGAACTGTTGGCCCGTATGAAGGTCATCCAGGACTTGCAGGGCAAGCGCCCGGTCATTGTTCGCGCCTTTGATGAACTGGTTCGCACCTTGCCTGATGGTCTTTATTACACAGACCTCAAAAAATCAGGTGATCAGGTGAGTATCGTCGGTATGGCAGAATCGAACAGTCGGGTCTCGACGCTTATGCGGCAGTTTGAAGAATCCGATTGGTTCACCAGCCCGAACCTCTCTAACGTGTCGTCGGCAGACGGCAAGCGCGCGGGGTACAGCCAGTTCACCATGACGGTTCAACAAAAAACACCCAAACCCGAAGGGGAGGATAAGTTATGAGCCTCGCAAACTCCTTCAAAAGCCTCAATGAATTCGACATCAATGATCTTGATGTCAACAATGCCGGCATCTGGCCGGCACCCATCAAGGCCATTGTTGTTCTGATTGTGTTTGGCGTGATTCTGGGCGGCGGCTACTGGTTCTTTATCAAGGATCAGTACGTGCAGCTCGATCGGGTTGAGAAAACCGAACAGGACCTGCGCAAAAAGTACGAAGAGAAAGCCTACCAGGTGGCTAACCTTGAGGTTTTCAAAGCGCAGATGGTCGAAATGGAAGAAACCTTTGGCGCGCTGGTGCGACAGCTCCCGAGCGAGACCGAAGTACCGGGCCTCCTGGAAGATATTACCAACACGGCTCTGGGTAGTGGTCTGGAGCTGCAGGAAGTAAAGCTGCAGCCTGAGCAGAAACGTGACTTCTATTCCGAGTTGCCGATCAATATCCGTGTTTCTGGCTCTTATCACGAGCTTGCGTCCTTTGTGAGCAGTGTTGCGAGCCTTCCGCGGATTGTAACTTTGCACGATTTAACCATTAAACCAACTGGCGGAGACGGGGAGCGACTTGATATGCAGGTTGTGGCCCGTACCTATCGCTACCGGGCTGGAGAATGAGCATGGCAGCAACGCATGCGGGTAAAGCCTGGCTGACAGTTTGTCTGGTATCACTCCTGACGGCCTGCACTCAAGGCAGCGGTTTTTCTGATCTGGACAAGTTCATGGCAGATACTCGGGCAAAACCCCGGGGACATGTCGAGCCGTTACCCGAATTCAACGCATACGAGGCGTTCAGTTATTCTGCAGCGGACAGGCGCGCGCCGTTTGAACCGCCTATGGATGTTCAATTGACCATGGTTGATGAAAAGCCGATCAGTGATGTTGAACCAAATCTGGACCGGCCAAACGAAGTGCTGGAAAACTTTGATCTGAAGGATTTGGGGATGGTGGGTACGCTTCAGGGCGTGTCCGGCAACCTCTTTGCACTGATTCGGGACACCACGGGTGGCATTCACCGGGTTCGCACCGGAAATTACATGGGGCAGAACTATGGTCGTATTATCGGCGTTAGTGACACTCGGATTGAGCTCATGGAAATTGTTCCCAATGGCCGGGGTGGTTGGGTAGAACGCCCGCGCTTTCTGACCCTTGACGAAGACGCAGGCTAAGGAGCGGCTCGATGAAAATTGAAAGAAAAATGCATATACAAAAAAGTTCGGGGTCGAGGCTAGCGATGTTCAGAAAACTCAATGTATACGTCAGCGTGATTGCTCTTGGGTTGTTGTCCAGTCTGGCCAGTGCGGTCACTCTGGAGGACGTGTCGTTTTCGTCGCTACCGGGGGAACGCCTGGAAGTGACGCTTAAATTTGATGGTCAGCCACCGGAACCATCGGGTTACACCATTGAGCGCCCAGCGCGCATCGCGGTGGATCTGCGCGACACGACCAGCGGGCTCAACAGCCGCAGCATCCCTTTGGGGTCCGGGAATGCGCAGAGTATGACGGTGGTAGAAACCAAAGATCGTACCCGCCTGATTTTCAACCTGATTGAACTGGCACCTTATGAGACGGTTCGCACCAATGATTCTCTGGTGATGACCATTGGTGGAGAATCCAGTGGGGGTTCGGCAACGGCCGCCACATCCGGGAGCACTGCGTCTGCGATGCCCTCAGTCTCTCCCGATACGCTTGCTGGCGTTGATTTCCGTCGCGGTAAGGATGGAGAAGGTCGCGTGATTGTCGATCTCGGCAGCTCTGGAACGCCCGTAGACTTGTCTGAACTGGGTGGAAAGATTCGTCTCACCATGAACGGAATCTCGGTACCCGCAAACCTGCGTCGGCGTCTCGATGTCACTGACTTTGCAACGCCGGTCAGCCGTATCGATACGTTTGTCGAAGATGGTAATGCGGTTGTCGAGATTCGCCCGGAAGGTAATTACGATTACATTGCCTATCAGTCTGGCAGCCAGTTTACGGTTAGCGTAGAGAAGCTCTCGGAAGAAGAGGCTGAATCCCGCCGCGAAGAAAAATTCCCGTACACCGGCGAGAAGCTCTCCCTGAATTTCCAGGACATCGAAGTGCGTTCGGTGCTGCAGCTGATAGCTGATTTCACCGGTCTGAACCTGGTGGCGAGTGACACGGTTGGCGGCAGTATCACGCTGCGCCTGCAGAACGTGCCTTGGGACCAGGCCCTGGATCTCATCCTGAAAACCAAAGGATTGGACAAGCGCCAGATTGGTAACGTGTTGCTGGTCGCGCCTGCCGATGAAATTGCGGCCCGAGAGAAGCTCGAACTTGAAACGACCAAGCAGATTGCAGAGTTGGCACCGGTCAGGCTGGATATCATTCAGGTCAATTATGCCAAGGCTGGCGACATCGTGGCTTTGATCAAGGCAGACGAGGAACTGATTACCGATCGCGGTTTCGTATCCTCCGATGTTCGAACCAACACCATCAGTGTTCGCGAATCAACCGATAAGCTGGAAGAGATTCGTCGTCTCGTGTCCACTTGGGATGTACCGGTTCGCCAGGTTTCCATCGAAGCGCGTATTGTGCGAGCTCAAAAGAACGTTGCTGAGGAACTGGGCGTGCGCTGGGGAGCGGCCGGCAGAGGAAATGCGAATGGCGGATCGAATAACGTTGTCATTGGCGGATCCCAGGCCGGTTTGGGTGGTGTACTTGGTTTTCCCTCTGATTTGAACGTAGATCTCGGGACAACCCGTTCACCCGCAGGTTCGGTTGCATTCGGCTACATTGGCACCGATTTCCTGATCGATATGGAGCTGTCGGCATTTGAAAGTGATGGCCAAGCAGAGGTGGTTTCACAGCCTCGGGTTGTGACTGCGGATCGTCAGACCGCTTCAATCAAGTCAGGTGAAGAAATTCCCTATCAGAAGGCTACGTCAAGCGGTGCGACCTCTGTTGCATTCAAAGAAGCCGTTTTGTCTCTGAAGGTAACTCCGCAGATTACGCCAGATGACAAGATTATTATGGATCTGGTTGTTAATCAGGATTCACGCGGTGAGGTGACTGAGGGCATTCCGTCGATCAATACCAACCAGGTGACCACTCAGGTGCTCGTTGGTAATGGCGAAACGGTTGTGCTGGGTGGCATCTTCCAGTCAGAGGTTGCGACTACCGTAATCAAAACCCCGTTCCTCGGCGATATCCCTTATCTTGGACGCTTGTTCAAGCGTACAGAGCGGATCAACGAGCGCAGTGAGCTTTTGATCTTCATCACGCCTAAGATCATAAAGAATGACCTGATCCGGTAATCCAGCCAGAGGTACGGGAAAAAAGCCGCCGCGAACAACCGGCGGCTTTTTTATGCCTGCAAATCCAGTGGTGCCAAAGCTGACGCTTATGCAATCTGCGGCCCTGTGATATTCTCACCCGCTTGAACACTATTGAGCGGAAGTTATGTCTTTGCCCAAACGCATAGTCCTGGTTGGCCCCATGGGCGCCGGTAAAAGCACGATCGGCCGAATGCTCGCGCGGGAACTGGGGTATCGATTCCTTGATTCTGATCGAATCATTGAAGAGCGCTGTGGGGCAAATATTCCCTGGATATTCGATGTTGAAGGCGAAAAAGGGTTCAGGCAACGTGAAACCGCGATGTTAGGGGAGCTGTCTGTGGAGCCGGAGACGGTTCTGGCCACCGGCGGAGGCGCGGTCATACGTGTCGAAAATCATTCCGCGCTGAAAAAAGACTCGCTAGTGGTCTACCTTAGAACCTCCATAGAGCAACAGGTAGAGCGCACTCGTAAGGATCGTAATCGACCACTGCTGCAAAACGATGATCCGGAGGGCGTTTTACGTGGCCTGTTTGCCATCAGAGACCCCCTCTACACAGAGCTTGCCGATATCATTATGCATACAGACCGCAAGAGCCCCCGACTAGTCGTGCGTCAACTCGTTAACCGTATGAATCCCAAAACGCCACGACAACAAAGACAAGTGCGAAAGGAGGGCCGTAACCATGTATAACCTGCTTCACAAGCTTTCGGTTGATCTGGGCGCGCGCAGCTACCCCATCATGATTGGCGAAGGTTTGCTGGGTGAATATGATTTGTCAGACTACGTTGGTGGCTCTCAAGTGATGATTGTCACCAACGATATCGTCGGTCCTTTGTATCTGGAGCAAGCTTTGGCCTGCTTTCCCGGCAAGAGGGTGGACTCGGTTGTGCTGCCAGACGGTGAGCAGCACAAAGATTGGCAAACCCTGAATCTGATCTTTGACGCCCTGCTGGAAAAACGCCACACCCGCAAAACCACGTTGGTCGCCTTGGGCGGCGGTGTGGTTGGTGACATGACAGGGTTTGCAGCTGCTTCATACCAGCGTGGCGTGCCGTTCATCCAGATACCGACGACCTTGTTATCCCAGGTCGACTCTTCAGTGGGAGGAAAAACGGGCATTAACCATCCACTGGGCAAGAACATGATCGGGGCATTTCATCAGCCAGAGGTGGTACTGATTGATACCAATACGCTTCAGTCGTTGCCACCGAGAGAAGTGTCCGCCGGGCTCGCAGAGATCATCAAATACGGCTTGATACGGGATACGGACTTTCTCGATTGGCTCGAACAGGGCATTGACCAACTGGTTGCCTGCGACAGCAAGGCGCTCGCAGAAGCCATATTTCGATCCTGTGCCTGCAAGGCCGAGGTTGTTGCTCAAGACGAGCGTGAGACTGGTCTGAGAGCAACGTTGAACCTTGGTCACACATTTGGCCATGCGATCGAGACCTTCGCCGGTTATGGCAACTGGTTGCACGGTGAGGCAGTGGGTTTGGGCATGATCATGGCCGCTGACCTCTCTGCGAAGGAAGGATCAATTACCCAAGCTGAATACGATCGCATCGTGCGCATTGTCAGTAGCGCCGGCCTGCCTGTTTTACCGCCTGCGGATATGTCGCCCGCCCATTTCGTGAACTTGATGGCCGTAGACAAAAAAAATGTGGATGGTCAGTTAAGGTTGGTGTTGCTTCGTTCTGTCGGGGATGCGGTGGTTACCGCTGATGCATCGCCGAGCAACCTCTCGGCAACGCTGATGGCATTCTGCCGCCAGCAAAGCTGAGCAGAGGTAGTAACATTGCACAACAGGAATTTTTGGTGACTGACGACAACTTCAACAGCCTTGATGGCGGCGGTTTGTTTCCAAGGTTGCAGCAGCGTTACGGCTTGAGAGACAACCCGCTGGAAATGGAGACGCCGTTCTTTCCCGATGGTATGCGCCACCACGCTCTGGAGGCGCTTCGTCATCTGTGTGGGTTTGGCGATATGGCGCTGTTGCTCACTGGTGCTCCAGGTTCGGGTAAGAGCCGATTGCTGGCTGAGTTGGTGCGCAGTGAGTCGTCGAGGCTGGGATTTCACCGACTTCCTGCCGCAGCCCTGACAAGCTCAAACGCCCTGGCAAGAGATCTGAAACAGGTTGCCCGATCGGGCGCAAATACGGACGATAGTGCGCGTGAAACCGTTTATCGCTTTTTCCGGTGGTCTGAGAACCGTGTCGCCAAGGGGCAGCGAATGGTGCTGCTCATTGATGATGCTCACCAGGCCTCTGGGGAACTTCTCAAGCTGATTCTTGATGGTTTTCTGGCCGCTGATCGCAGTAAGGCAGCGGTTCCGGTATTTGCCGGTGAGGATGCGCTCGTCACGCTTCTGAGCCTTGAGGATTCATCGGTGCCTGCTCATGAGACTCATCAGGTCCATTTGCGTCCTCTTACCAGAGAAGAAGTGTTCTCCTATCTTGAGCCGCGCGTTCACAGAGCGGGCGGCAAGGTGGATGAGCTACTGAGCCCGGCCCGGCTCACCAGAATATACGATCTCAGCCAAGGCAGCTTTTCCCGAATGAAAAGAGTCACGCCCGGTATCTGGCTGGACATCGTTTCCGATGCGCCTAGGCCGAAGCGTTCGCGGGCTATCGATTTCAAGCAGCTCCGCTTGCCGGCGCTGGCTTTGCTGATTCTGGGAGGGTCCTGGTGGTTTGTGTCCCAGCAGTATAACGAGACAGTAGCTCTGGAGAAGGTGGCTGTTCCTGAGCCTGATCGCATCCGAAAGAGCATTACGATTGGCCCCCGTATGCCAGAAGAAAATCTGACTGAAGAAGTGCCGGTTGAGCGGCTCCCGTCATTGATTGAACCTGCGCCAACGCAAGAATCTGTTACTGAGATGAAGGCTGGGTCAACGCCGGATACTGTTTTT
>LAZR01001111.1_pt1 | contig 17797 bp, 24 predicted proteins | sample 329461 | NCBI WGS metagenome assembly LAZR01 (sample SAMN03002196, study PRJNA259156) | marine sediment metagenome | biome: sea floor; feature: Hydrothermal impacted sediments; material: marine sediment; isolation source: Loki non-amplified sample from Loki's castle hydrothermal vent sediment ...
TCGGGTTTGGGGGAAGTATAAGTAACTACCAGCTTTGGTCGAGAGGCTCCTCCTTTATCAACCGACCAAGCATTAGCATAGGAGTATTTTGCGTTTTCCCAAGTGGGTTCCGTATCGGGAACATCCTGGGTCGAATCTCTCACGCCGAGTTTAAATATCCCATCCCCATCAAGAGCGGCTTGAGCCGCAGCTATACCGGCAGCGTTAAAAACAAAATCATTGTCACTGCCGTCGGCTGCCCAATTCGTAAATGAGATAGATGTGTCGCAGTAAGGCGTTGTGCCGAAGTCATTCTTGTCATTGTCAGCAAGGGCAATGGCTGTATTTACCGCCGGGTTAGAGGAATAAATATTGTTCTCGACTTCCCAATTCGTTGAAGTTTGGAGTTTACCGTCAGAGACGAGGGTAAGTGTAAGACCGCCAATTTCAGCAAGCGGGCCAAGTCCTGATATATCGAGGAGTAAAATACCGCGAGCAATTTGTCGCCATTTACCAGAACTATTATCCGATTTAATGCTTGCACAACGCAGGGGGTCGTCCTCGGAATAGGCAAGATGACCAGTGACGAGGTCATGCATTGTGTCCCATACAACGCCACTGCCTATACCATAACTAGACGAAACACTCCCGTCAACGGTGTCAGACTCGACATGGGCATCAGGGTAGTAGGTGGCACTATCTTTCAGCTTGATGGGGTATTCGGATTCAGGGTCGTCAAAGACCAACTGGCTCATTACTTCTTCATCGGCGTTGATGGCATACGGACCGAGTTTGATCTTATGGTTGCCTGCCTGGTTGTACTTCACTCGTATCCCGCCATTCGGGTTAGTGTTAAAGACCCAGGAGCCCCGTACCCTGCCCTCAATAATCCTCAGCCTTCTCTTGCAGATACCGAAGTCCCACTCGAGGACATTCTTCTTATAATCAGGGTTTGCCGGGTCTCTGGGGAGCAGTATTGGCTCATTTGATAAGGGGAATTGCTCTATACCGGAAAGGAACAATTGGGGCCGGTAAGTTACGGCATCATCTGTCTTTACGCCGGAGGGCTGGTCATTCAGGCATGTCAAGGTTATTTGAGTGCCTCGTACAGTAGCCGAAAACAGGTTGGGTCTAGAAACATAACGGTTACCTTGTTTTAACCAGCCGACCTGAATCTTTGTACCGTCCGGCTTAACCATCGGCAGGCCGGAGACGACCATTATCCTCTTGTTGGATTTCAGGTCACGGTAGAACTTGGCGTAAGGGGAGTGCTCCTCACCCTTACTACGCGGAGCGTAGTCATGCCAAAACTCCACGAAGTGATGGTCAATACCAAGCTCAACGAGCCTTTTGAGGACCCGTTTATCGGTTACTATCTTCTTTGGGTCGGTTACTTTCTTGACTTCTGGCACCAATTACTCCTTCTAAAACGTCTTAAACGTTGCATCATACCCATATCCTGCCCCGCCTGAATGAGTTCCTACCGACCGGAAGTGGTAAAGCGTGTTACTTAACAGTCCGGTAAGAACCTGCGAGAATGTCTGGCCGGTTACCCGGCTCTGCGTTGGCGTCGACGTGCCATAGCCGTCAGTCAGCCCGTACTCAAAGCCACAGTCGGCGGCCTCTCCCTCGTCACTGTTGAGGGTGCCATGCAAGGTGGCCCCGTGTATAAAAAGCATCATGGGGGCTCTGGCCTGCCCTACGTTCATCTGCCAGCCTCCCTATACCGCCCTCAGATTCATCTTGTAGGTAGCACCGTTTATCCGAACACGAAGGGTACGGTCAGCAGCAACGGTTTCTGCCGCCACTGCCTCCTCGGAACTAATTGACAAGCATCTATGAGTTGAATCTATATCGTAACCGCCCAGAGATACTTCGTTGGCTACGGCACCAGAGTCGTCAGATGTAGGAAAACGTAAGTTTTTGATGAGCGTGATTGCCCCGGCGTTACTTACCTTAAACGCCTCGGTGAGTGTCGACCAGTCGGTGGCCGTTGCCCTCTCCAGGATCATGGTGTCGCCCTGGACTCGCCACCGCCACATACCCGCCGGGAATACCTGATCGTTCTCGGTATACTCTTGAAGCGGGGCCGGCCCGGCCAGCCGGTCGCGGCCTCCAATCTGCTGTATATCCAAAATAACCTCCTATGTCACCGCGATGTTCCGGGAATACCCCACCAGAAACAGGCTCGATAAGCTAACGTTCTCTTCCTTTGCCTGGACGATCCCGGCGGGGTCCGCCCCGCAGAATGCCCACATGTGAAGCGAATTCCTATACTGATGAGAGCCATCGGGCGGTCTTCTCACAGCTAATTTGGCTCCGCTCGATATGTACTCCATAAAAGCGAAGTTCCCGGGCTCCGTCAATTTCGCCAAGTCAATAAATGAACCGGAACTGCTCAGGGAGATATCGATGGCGTTGGTCAGCATGGTAACCCCGCTGGTAATGTATCCCGTCAGCCAGAATTGAATTGCTCCGTCCTCGCGGTACATTTCAATTACCTGATTGTCGTCGCAGCCGATAATAGCGGTGTGGCAGTTATTATAATAACCATTGTTGGTCCTGTTATCGCTACTCCCGTTCTTCCTGAGACCGAAGGCCCTGTAGTCGACGTTGGAGCTCACAACGTTTATTATCAGGGCAATTGCCCCCGGGGCTTCAACAGAGCAGTCTCTGGTCTGCCACGACCCGGTGGCCACGCCACCGTGAAGGTCGACGCCATCGGGACTCATGGTAATACCTTTGATCCAGCCCACCAGCTGGAGCTGCACGTAGGCAGGGGTGCCGGTGGCCTGCAGGTTCTTAAACTCAAATACGCCAATATCGCCGTCGAGCACCCGGTTATAAACGGTTACCCTGTTGATTGTTCCGGTCTCTGCCGCGTGGTCGGTCATGCCATATAAGTCACGTGCCAGCGGGGCCTCACCTAAATGCATGACGACGGTAGCAGCTTCATCGGATATTGCCTCGTCCACGTTCAGGTAATGATTAGGGCAAGCCTCCCCCACTTCACCCGGTATATTACATTCGTCTCCAGCCGCATTCGGCCTTAATATTAAAATCTCTCTGAGGCCGGTAGCCGCTATCGTATGGTCTACCTCGACCCAGACTTTAGTAACTAGAGGCGTAGCGACGTTAGTCTTTTCAACACAGCAGCCGGCCTGAAGGGCATCGATTTCATCCCATGTCCAGGCACTCCCCGTTTGGGGATTCGTTTCATAGACTGTGCAGTGGTTATAATAGGCATTTCTCCGCCCGCCGGCACCGACCTGAGTGCCGTTGTAGGCAGTCCCATTCGTCTTTATGGCCGTGTTGTATAACCTGTCCTTGTTTTCGAGAGCGACGATGGCGTAACACTGCTCGGCTCCGCTCATATTGTAAAATCGGTTGTCGGTGCTGCGGTTCCTTCTGAGGCCGTATTTACGGACACCATTATGCTGATTTGCTACGTTCAGGATAACGGCCACGGCCTCATCCGGCACCAGATCCGTCACATCGATGTCAGTCCAAGTCGTATAATGCCCGTCGGTGATCCCCGTCGGGTAGATGGGTACAAAGAGGGAATTGGTCGGAGCCCTCTTCGGGGCCACTTGAGCCGGCTGCACGTCTACTCACGCTCCTCGTAGAGGAACTTAACGGTTACCTCACCCGTGGCCCCCGCGTTCTTTGAGGCGGCGGAGAGGTTCTGCAACGCCACATGGATTTCCCGCGTCTCGTCCAGGTCCTCGTAATCGACCGACAGGCCGTTGATTATCATGTAGTATTGGTTGGCCCCGGCTATCCTGAAGCTGTAACTGGCCATATCGACCTCGATTTCACTGATGATGGCGTCGACGTCAAGGTCGGTGTCCTCCATCGTGTCCTTGTTAAAAAGGACCAGTCGGTAGTCGAGGGCCTGCTTGGACTGGACCACCACGCCGGTTATCCTGATCTCGCTGGAGACCAGCCCGGTCAGGTTCTCGGCCTCAATGGCGTTGGTGGCGATGGCCCCGGTGAAGTGGATGTCCTTATCGGAGGTAAGAGGCCAGAACCTCTGTACCAGCGAAGTCTCTAACTGTGCCGGCGACATATTGGCGTAAGGCTCCTTGGCAATCAGGAGCCGGAGAGTCCGCCCGGTCTGGACCGGCGTGGTCAAGTACAGGACGTGGAACGGCAGGCCGATAATAGGATTGAAGTTATCGAAGGCAATGGCATCGGACTCGTTTTTGTTATTGAGTTTTACCGAGCAGCCGTCGAGGCTGCCGTCTGTCCATGCCTGTAGGGCCTGGCCGTCAACCAGTATTCTCTCGTCAGCACGGGCCACATCGAGCGGGTAACTCTTTACTTCATACGGTTTATAGTCGGAGTTGATTAGCTTCTGCTTAAACTCTATCGAGCCAAACCCGCCGGGGCCGCTGGGACCTCTCTGTGACGTTCTCGCCGTCAGCTCAGTCAGGGCCCGCAGAGCCTGCAGGTTCTGGATCAGGAGGTCATCGGCTCTGGACAGATAATCAAGCAGCCCCTTCTGGGGAATAACAATCTCCGGCTGGCCATCAGGGCCAACTCTACTTTGCATTACCATCAGCGTCCTCCTCTAAGCTATTTCTAAATACTCAATAAACTCTGCCAGAGACGGGTCCCTCTCTACCAAAGCATTTATAAGCTTCTCCAGATGTACCCGGACTGTCTTTTCCTTCATTGCGGAGTAGGAATTTATGATAAAGTCGCCATCTGGGGTGTGAGGAGAGAGCGTGGTGCTATTGCCGGCAGCGTCCAGAACCTTCATCTCGCCGGCCTCACTGTAGAAAGAGCATCCGTTGGCCAGTGCACCGGCTGGTGCCGCCGCCCCGTTGAATACGTGGACAACGTTATCTCCCACAGTCCCTGCCCGGTCCGCCGTGCCGCCCACCTTCAGGCCCTCGTGGCCGGTTGGGATGCCGACAAAGCCCTTCGTGGCGTGGTTGGTTGAACCGAGGAGCAGGTTGCCGTTGGCGGCGTTTGAGCCAGCTACCACGCCGTTGCCTTTGGGCACCAGTACGATGGAGATATGGGTATCACCTCCAGTGGCTTCAATGGTGGCTCCCTCACCGGCGGCTTTAGAGGTGATGGTTATCTCGTTTATGGCGGCGGCAGTCGCGGAGAGAATTAATATCTCCTCGCCGTCCTTGGCGTGAAATTCGAACCCGACGTCGACCTCGCCGTCATTGGCCAGAACCACTGCCACTCCGGTATCGCCGGCCTTTGTCGTCAGCCAGTTCACCGGGGCGGAGCCAGCCACCGCCACCTGGAAGGTGGGCTCGGAGGCGGCGTTCTGGAATATCACACCCTTATCGGCGGTCCCGGAACTCCTGATAATAGGAGAGCCGGCAGCGGCATTAAGAATTGTCAGTTCAGTATCTGCCGAGGCCACCGGGGTGAGGATCAGGATTTCCTCGTCCTGATCGTTCTGGAGAATGAAGCCTCTGTCGGCGGTACCCAGACATTCCAGGATAATGGGGTTGCCGGTCGCGGCGTTCTTCACGTTCAGGTAGTTTATCGCGGAGCCAACGGCCTCGACGAGTATTACCTCGTTGCCGGCTGAGTCCAGGATGCCGTCATTGCCCAGAAACTGGATATCGACGCCGGCTGTTATCTCGACCTCGGTGGCACTTATCTCGACGATATCCGTGGCATTGATTGAGAAGGAGATGTCTCCGCCGGTCAGGGCATTCAGCCTGATATCGTTGGTGTTATCCGCCGCGATAAAAATGACGGAGCCCGCCGGATTGGTTCCCGGAGTCAACGCTATTTCAGTTATAGTCCCAAGGTCGGCGTCGTCAACGTCCTCCAGCTTCAGGTTCATCTTGGCGGCGGTTATGGCATCGGCGGTACTTACTGTGGCTCCCACGCCGCCATACTCACCATAATGAAGCCTGCAGATAAGTCCCCAGATTTTCTTAATCATCTTTTCCCTCCGTCGTCCTTTTGTAGATATATTGGCAGTGCCGTCTCCCGGGACTCGTAGCCCACGACGCACGATTTTAATATGTCCTCGATATAACCAAGCCGCTTCTTAACCGGCACCCCGATCAGGGGCAGAGCCTCCAGTTTGGCCCGGGCCTCGTCTTTCTTTACCCCATGCTGTTTCAGGAGCATGCAGTAGAGATGCAGGTCCCAATCATTATCCAGGTTGAGGCAATAGAACCCGTCCTTGTCCAGCCTCAATAACAGGTCTACGTGGACCTTCCCCCTCAAAGCCTCCGGTACGTGCTCAAGATTGATCGACATTATCCGCCTCCTTCTTTGCCTGAGCCGCTTCCTGCAGACGCTGCCGCAGGTACTCGTAATAATTCCAGTCGGTCTTCACCCGCTTCGGCAAATCCTTTACCATAAACGTGGTGGCCACGAACCTGCCGTCAACCTCTCCGTCCACAGATATCCGGCCTATTTTCTCGGCCACTTCCACGTGCTGAACCACCACACCCGGGACTTTAAACTTCGTCATGTCCATATTCCATTCCTCCAGATAAAGTTCTATACAATCATAAGCGGGCGGTAGCAAATCATCCGTAGACACTTCGCCCGTATTCTGATATTCCGTAACTCCCTGTCGCCAGCAATTTACTCAACGCTATCTTGGCAATAGTAACCGAGCCATCAGCCAGCTTGGCCGTATTCACCAGGCCGTCGGCCAGCTTGGCCCGGCCACTGGCATCAGCCGACAGGAAGCCGTCGGCCATCGCGGACCGGCCCACCTCGTCATTCGCGAGAGCACCGTTCTCAAAAGCGAACTTGTGTATCCATCCTTGACCAGCCATTTTCCTTTACCTCCAAATCAAAAGGGAGTAGTCTCTGCGGTTAGGCAAGACTACTCCCTTCTAAATTCAAAGGTAAACGTATTTAGAGAGAGACTCTTCCTACCACAACCCTCCATTCGAGTCTCCGTCTATCGTCTAAAGGCCGCGACCGGCGTATGCCTGAACCTGATCGTACCAGATGTGCTCGGTCTCCCCGGCAGCGTAAGCGCCGATGGTCAGGGCCAGTTTGACGTCGCCGGTGTTCATCCGGCGAGTATCCAGGCCATAATCAGGGTGGTCTATCTGCCTGAGATCGAGAACATATAAACCGCCGGTGAAGTTGTGAGGACTCAGGGTGTTAGGCGTGTCCACAACCTGCATGCCGTCCCAGAGCGGGTTAAACAGTTCGAGGGCCTTTGCCCTGACCTCGATGAGCCTGCGGTTTTCCCGGACCAGCTTGATGCCGATCTCGGTTACCTGGTCGTCTTTCAGATCCGGGCCACCTGACGAACCGGCGGTTGCATCCAGGGCCATGATGACGATTCGACGGACATAGTTCCCGGTCGGGATATCCCTCTCCCCCTGAAGGTCTGATTTGGTGGAACCGGGGTCGTAGGACTCCGAACTGGAAATCGGGATCATAAGGCCTTCGGTCGACTGACCGAGAACCTCGTGCACCGTGATTCGCATCGTGCCGGATGAGATAGTGTTGGTGTCGTCAATGGAGTCGTCTGAAGCCGCACAGGTCCAGGTGAGTTTCAGGTTCGTCTCGTCCTGAGCCGGGATGGCCGCTGTCAAATCATACGGATTATCTCGGCCATAGACGTCGCGTTGCCGGGAGCCGAAGTGCAGGATGGCCGCTACAGTTTGAGTGGTGGCCACAATTTCCCGCCAGGACCTACCCGGGAAGTCCGTGAGATTAACGTGGTGCAGCATCATTCCCATCTGCTTCCCCGTCATCGAGAAATAGGACTTACCGCCGCCGCCCGTGATTTTGATGTTCTGGATGGCTCTCCAGAGACCGGCCACGGACAAAGCCGCGGCACTGGCACCGGAGGCGGTAATCGCCATCTCGATCGCAATCCGGGTGATAATGCCCTCGGTGGGCAGATCTACCTGAACGTCGTTTCCCGCCGAGTAAGTCAGGGTTTCAACCAGCTTTTTAGTTATGTTCATGGTTTAACCTGACCTCCGGGCGACGCCTGGGTAATAATCGGAAACGTTCCCATTGTTACTTTCGCTGCCTGGACCAGCCCCGGTAAAGGCCGGGGGGGAATGAGCGATCACTCGCCCGGTCAGGCCACCGACAATATTGGCGACTGAGAGTCGGATATTGAAAAGCTCCTGCACCGCGTCATAGGTAAGGAAAAGGCCGCCGAGTTGGGCAATTTCCTTCCCAACAAACCGACCGCCATATTGCATGATCCCCAGAGCCGCAGCAGCTTTAACCGCCCATGATGGTAACTGCGGGACGAACCCGGTGATGACGCCACTGAGGACATCACCCACACCGCCGATGGCTGCACCGCCGGCGACAGCACCAATGGGCAGGCCCATTATCTTCCAATCAGCCAGTCCACCTAAGATTCCTGCTTTCATGATGGTTGTGGTTTACCTCCCTTTTACGAAGCGAACTCTCCCGTTCCGCTTGCAGTATTTTTGTCCGGTTTTCGTGCGTTTGCACGTTCCTTCTTTCATGTGATAGTTAACCTCCTGGATTAGTCAGCGTCTGCGGGGGCATCGCACTTTAGTACTTCCGGCAGACTTTTCGGCCACCCTTCCCACGCCCGAATCGTTTGCACTTTCGTCCACGACTGGCCACGGTAGCACCTCCTTTTTATTATTAGGAGCAACCGTAGCCTGAAACGCCGAGGTGGGAGCCTCGATAGCCTTTCACAGCTACAGTCGCTCCCACCTCTGCTTGCCTAACGATGTTAAGAAGTTATTTTAACGGTAACAGAGGGAAAACTGGCCTGTCAATACCGAGACCAGTTTTCCTATTGCAAATATTCAGTTCAGGAACAAATACTACGACGCCACTGTCTGAGGCTCACGCACGCAACGTGAGGACCTGCAGACCACCAAGGGGGAAGGGGCCGGCCGGAGCTTCTTCTGAGCCGGTGCCGGCGGTATATACTCGCCATCACGGTAAACGAAGCCTAACTCCTCCAGCGTCTCGTCCATCGGCACGAACGAGCCGCCCATGTTCTTCTTGATACCGCCCTCCAGATGGTTGAGCCAGTAAGCCTCTGCTCTGGTCAGTATCTCCCGGATGCTGTGATCGTCCATGGCAGCTTCCTCCAGAACCTGCCGGGCTTCTTCTATCAGCTCAAGCATCTCTGTCCTGATCTCCAGCAGTCGCCCGAGTCCCTCCTGCTCGTCTGCAGAAGGTGCCGGGGCCGGCGGCGTGTGCTCAAAGGTGTGGTGCAACATAATAGGTCTTTTGTTTGCCATGACTTTACCTCCTGGTGCCGGCACAGGGGCCGGCCGCCTGGTCAATTTCTCGACCGATATTACTAATACACTCGGGATGATCGTTATATCCCGATAACGGTCATCGTCTGCGTACTCAGCCGCCACAATCACAGTCTCTTTGTCGCGAGAGAGCAAGTGGCCCATTGTTTCTACGATCGCCGGCTTATTGGCGACGGCGTCCTTTTTACTAAAGACTCCCCGGTTTATCACGGCATCGCTCCACTTCACCAGTACGATATTATGACCGTTTGACGGAGCCGGGGCCGGCGGTCTCTTTACCGGATAGTTAGCGATCAGCAACTGTTTGCCCGGGGCGGCATTACTGCCGGCCTGGACGGTGTAATGAGAAACCACCGGGATAATAGTATAGCCTTTGAATGCTTTCCTCACGTCCGGGTGGTCATCGTAAGATAGCAGCCACTTACCTTTGAGCCTGGGCAATACCCGGGCCAGCCTATCCAACTCCACTCCATCGTGATTATACTCCCGGCTGGTGCCGTGGTAAGGCGGGTCCAGGTAGATGAAGGAGGACGCGGAGTCAAACCTCTTTACCACCGACTCCCAATCCTCCCGGAATAGCTTTACGCCTTTTAATCTCTCTTTGTAGAAGGCGAGGTTCTTGTGAAACTGAGGGGCATGGTCGAAGCACTTATTGGTTTGGCCGCCTTTCCGGTTGGCGGCATTATCCTTAATCCGGGACCGCCGCATATCAGCGAAAGAGCAGAGGACTTGGGCGAGGAATTCACAGGCGTAGAGCTTGCCGGTCCGGGCCCGCAGGTCCGCCCAATTCTTTGATATAGTGCCTATTTTACAGTGTGTCACGCTGTTGATCGTCTTATAAAACCGCATCAGATCAGAATCCATATCACTGAGAACCTCGGTCTCGGACGGCTCCTTCTTCCAGAATACGGAGGCAGAGCCGCAGAAGGGCTCCACGTATGTCCTGTGCTCAGGCATCATGGCCACGATGGTCTTTGCCAATTGAGTCTTGCCGCCTACCCACCCGAAGGGCTTTGGCGGGGCCGGCGGCAGGTGATGAAGGAGAATCGGAGGCGGTGCCGGCACTGGCAATGAGCCGGTGGCCATCGACGCCGGGCAGCCGAGATGTGACAGCGACTTATCGTAGCCGTCGATGCAGAAGCGGTGCCAGTCATGGCTCCCGGTCTTTATATCCTCCGGCATGTCCAGGAAAGGGACGTGGCTCTGCCTGAAGAAGTGCTGGTACCGGCAGACCTCGGCGTGACTCCCCGCGGGGTTTCCTGCGGGGGCGGGTACCCGCTTTGAGACGGTTACCTCTTTGCCGCCAGGCAGTACCAGACGCAGTCCGGGCAAGGCCGTGTAGTATTTCTGGTGGTCGGGTTTATCCGGGCTGATGGTGTAACCGTGAGCTGTCGCAAATACATAGAGAGGCTTCTCCCCTACAGTCAGCAACGCCGCCTCCAGGGCTCCTTCAAGGTCGCCTCTGTTAAACCTCACCCGGGCCGGTCTGGCCGGTGCCGGCGGGTTAACCGAGCCGTGGTGAACCAGTATCGGAGGCGGTACCGGGGCCGCCTTCTTCCGGCGGGCCTTGAGCTGGCAGGCCGTCTCGTAGGTGAAGGGCTCCAGCGACTTCCGGTGGTCCCTCGACCACTCCGCAATATCGACCTGCTCCGTCTCCTGCCCGCATAGCTTGAGCTTCTCCGTATCGCGTATCTGCCGCGACTGATCGGCAATCTCAATCAGGATGGCCTTCAGCTTCTTGTCGCCAGTCATAAGCGAGGTCTCGGTGGCATACTCGTAGATGGCCAGCAGGTGCTTTGGGATGCAGGTCTCCGAAACGTAAACGCCGGTGGGATCAGAGTAGCCGTATGAGCAGGGGCAGTTAGGATCAGCGTAATGGTCGCCGACTAAAATCAACTGGCCGATCATCCGGTCCAGTTGCCATACCATCATGGCGGGGGAGCTAAGTTTCTCCGTCATCACGCCTCTCCCTGGCCCCCGCCTCTTTTTTATTTATCCTATACAGTATCCAGCCGATAATAGCAAGGCTGGAAATCAGCCGGCCGGCGTCCTGCCACCGGGTGGTGACACCCGCCCGCTCCGCAATTTCCTCGATTTCGTTCTTGACTTCATCGCTAAGTTCGTCCACTGAAGCTCTTCCCTATCATGCCCACCAACCGGGTGATCCCGGTGGACTCGCCGGCGGCCTTCAGGGCCCGGGCTGCCTCCATCATTTCGGTTAGAGACATGGCCTTTATCTGTGCCGGCAGTTGCCGGGCTACTTCCTGGATGAGCTCAGGGTTTAATATAAACTCCATGTCATTAATCTTTATCTTGGGATAGCTCATGGCTTTGTTCCACGCTCCTCTGCCTCTCCATCTTTGCCTCTAGGTCCCTGCCCGCCGTGTAAGCGGTGCCCCCCGCCTTCATCCCGATAAAATAGCCACGCATGTCCCCGGTCAGGTTCTTGTCCTTCAGCATCTCGTCGGCCATCGCAATATAAGAGAGGGCCTGAGAGTCCGAGTCCACCTTCTTATTACGGACCGCCGACATGAAGTGGCCCATGCCCCGCGATAAATACTTGGCATCTGGCGAGGCCCCCTTTTTCGGCTTAATCTGGCCAGAGATAAATTGGGCGATGGCCGTATTTATATTACCGCCGCCCTTTACCTTCAAAAACTCCAAGAATATCTGCAGTGGGTTGATTTCGCCGCCGCCCGCTCCTGCGAGCATCTGCATTAGCTGGCCGCCGGCGTTTGATCTCGCTCCTTCTTTACTCACGGGAGATAGAACCTCTGGCTCCGGCTTTTTGCCATTGCCGTCAGGAGTAACGCTTGGCTGTGATCCCTCTGGTCCACCCGGTGCCGGCGTCTGCCCGAACTTGGCGGCCATAAAGTTGCCGACCGAGCTATCTATTATCGCCGGAAGCCGTCCCATCTGAGTATCGAGAGCGTCGACCACTCGCTGGATATGCCCACCCAGGCTATCCCGCGTCTCTTCGAACCGTGTCTCAAAGTCGATCAGGGCCCGGCCCACCATAACAGCTATCATATTCTCGAGGCCCTCTGGACCCTCTTTTTCTAACATCTCACGCGGTGTGGGCCCGGGCAGTGGCCCGGGTGGCGGCTCAGACGCCGGCTCAGAGGCCGGCTCCTCCTGTACTGGCCCGGATTCATCCTCGAGTATCTGGTCTATCTCCTGCTGCAGAGACCGGGCCGTTTCAGTAATGCCGGCTTCGCCCTCCCTCCGTTCCCCGGTTTTTACTTCGGGAATAGCCTCCGCCGGTTTGATGTTCTCAGGGTTTAGCGTGCAATTCTTCTCATGGCGATACTTCGCCTGGTAACCAGTCACCGGCTGCTGACAGAACTGGCAATTATAGTCTTTACGCTTGGTTGACATTACTGCCTCTAATCGACCGGGACTAGTTTATCAAGCATGTTTGTTACGCTGCCGCCGTCCTCGCCTTCACCATCACCATCGCCCTCCGGCTTTTCCTCGGGCTTTTCCTCGGGCTTCTCCTCGGGCTTCTCTTCCTTTTTCTCAGCGGCCGGTGCCGGCGTCTCTTCCTTCTTCGTCTCTTTTGACTCTGCCGGCTGGTTCTTCAGGACGTAGCCATGACTCTTAGCCAGTTCCTCCAGGCCCTCAACCTGAGCCACCTCGTAGGCAGACTGGCACTCCGGGCAGTCCTTCTTATGGTTGAGGAAGCCCTTCCAGTCCGTCATGGTGAGTCCTCGGTTATCCATGCCTTCCTGGACGGCAGTCTGGACCTGATCCGGTATCCCCCCAATGACCTTCTCCAGTGCCGAGAAGTCAATCTTGGGAGTGTCATGGCCATGGCCATCGTCATCCCCGGCGTCCACGACTTTCGAATCTCCGCCCCGCAGCTTCTCGATGATATCAAGCTCTTCGTCTGTACAATGGCGATTCCCGCAGGCATACGCCTTGTTCTCCTTTTCCATAATTTACCTCCCATATTTACACTGCTTTTTATGGTGTCTTTTTGTGGTGTCTTTTTGTGGTGACCATTTTAACCACTTGAGCCACGATGGGTTCAAAAACCCCGGCAACTATGCGTGTGGTGTCGTGCTCAGATTTCCCGTCATTTTGGGGTACACCACAACTGGGCGGAGCCGGTTTATGCGGGGGAAAATATGGCGTCTGGGCCAGCTTCAAAAGGTCACCGACCAGACGGGCCTTTGTGGTGCCCCTGCGTTTGGCGAGATTATCCAGCTCATCATAATGGGCTTTTCGGACGGTTAAAGTTGCGTGTAACCTCGGTTTCGTCATAATTTTTAGCGTAACACCGTTATGGTATGCTGTCAATAGATATACCACAATCCCTAGTGAAAAAGTAATTCTAGGCGTGAAAACAGGGGTGGTATAAACTATCGGGCCTAACAGAAAAAACGCCGTGTCGTCGATCGTGTGGCCCCGTTCTGGCCGGACTGTGTCGCCACACGCCCCGAATCGTGGGGCTTTCCCGGGTTATAGCTATATTGGGGGGGTTTCGACTCTGCCGGGTGAGGCCGCCAAAATATGGCCCCCGAAGGGGCTTGACAAAGGGGTCTATACCATTATATCTTATGCTTGATTACTTAATCCGGGGTAGGTAACCATACTTAATTTCGGGGTAGGTAGTCAACTAATGAGAGAAGGAGGGGGAGGGATGGCATACCGAAAAATCAAGCCCATGCCCCACGAGAAGGGGGAGCGGAACCGGGACATGCTCAGGTACCAAGATACCCACCCGAAAGCCACCTTTCAGGATATCGGACTCGAGTTCAAAATATCAGGGTCCAGGGCCTACCAGATAATAACCCGGGAAAGAAAGCGACTCGCCGCCACGGTGTGAACCGGGCGGCTTTTCAGTTTGAGGAAGATAAGAGGAACCGATGAACACGGATGGCCACTATAAAGTTACTCAGAGCTACTACCGCATCAGTAATCTTTACTGCCTTCATTGTGATTTCATAGCATGGCGACCACGCTGTGGAACTGGCATGGGCAAATATAACAAAATGCGTGGCGAGATGGTAAAGCACCTACACGCAGAGCATAGGGAAATTCTAAAAGGAGGCTCCTGTAATGATAGAGTGGAAAAGTGAAGGGAATAAAATAACACAGTATGGGGCAGGCACCATTGCGGTATGTCCCTCTCCTCAAAACGGCGGTGTTTTTGAGTTCACAGCCAACACCCAACTCATAGTCAAGGCCGTCAACTGTCATGATGATATGGTTGAGGCATTGAAGGCTGCATTGGACTTCTTTACTCAATATGACATGCAGCAGAAGGTTATATCTGGAATATCCTTACAGCTTAATGAAGCCCTAGCCAAAGCGGATGGGAAATGAGCATTACCCAGAAGCACACCCTTCAGTTCAAGAAAAACAACTGCGACCAGTGTGAGAAGGCCGACAAGGCTGATATCAGGCGTGGTCGTCCGGCCTGCGATATATTCAAGAAGACAGGGCAGTGGCCCCCGGTGGTCCGAGGCCATTGTTCAGAGCGTAAGGACAGACGCGGGCGGCATGCCGCCCCTGAGACCACCCATGGGAAATAAAACTGAAAGGAGGTTGGCATGGCAAAATTCACCTTCGTCTGCAATGAGTGCGGGCAACCCTACCCGACCGACGAGGAAATCGAAGTCGACCAGGATCCGAAGTGCGGTCCCTGCTGCCGCGAGGCCGGGGAGCCGGAACCAGTCCACACGTCTGACGATGGCCCCGCCGAGGATTAGCTTATTCAGGGAGGCTCTGGACATTCTCAACCTTGAGCGGTTGCCCACCGAGGGAGAGGCCGGAACGCTGGCATGTGCCATCATACCCATGAATCTGGCAGGATGGCCTCTCCCTGACAAAACAATTCGAGAGGGCTTGGTTTACCTCGCCCGGATAGCGGAGGCCACATGAGCGACAGAACGATCAGGCGGGGCGGGCTTATCGCCTTATTGACGAAGGCCCGGCGGGAATTTGATTGTGATGCCGGCCACGACATAATAGGTGCCGGCGATCATTATTGGCGGGTTACAATAGGCGGCGGCGGGATCAGGAGTGAGTCCCATCCATGGCACGTCTGTGTCATGGATATCAACCCATTTTTAGATAGAGGAGGTCGGAAACTATGACCACAGGCAAAGAACTTGAACCTCGCGTTGAGGTACTCCCGGTGGCGGCACCCCGCATGACGGCTCAAGCCATCACTGAGCACCGGCAGCAGATCACGCTCATGCAGTCGCTGGTGAGAGACCTGCTGGTACCGGGAATCGATTACGGCTTGATCCCAGGCACTAAAAGCGACTCCCTGCTCGACTCAGGGGCAAACGCCATCTTCACGGCGTTTAATTGTTATCCAGGCGAACGGCGGATAATTCGCTTCATCGATGACGGACGCTCGCTCGCCATTTGTATTGAGGTCCCGATCATCGACCGGCTAACCGGCAGGACCGTCGGCTCTGGCGTGGGGGCCTCGTCATCACTTGAAGCCAAGCACAAATACAGATGGTCTGATGATCCCCGAAAAGATGGCTACGATGAAGAATCAATCAAGCTTCTGAAGACAAGAGGCGTCTCCAACAATAAAACCCAATGGAAGGTGCTTAATACCGAGCAACCGGAACTGCTGAACACCATCCTGAAGATGGCGTCCAAGCGGGCGGAGGTCGACGCCGCCGCCAGCATGCCCGGGGTAAGCACGGTCTTGAAGCAACTGTGGGGGCAGGGCATACCGGCTAAGACTCAGCCGGCACCCGTTAGACAGGAGAAAGCAGCGGAAGCCTCCCATTCGGATAGCACCAGATATGATAGATTTTGGGGTGAGATCAACCGGATGGGCTATACCCCGGAACAAGCCCGGAAGAAGGTCGGGACATCATCATTCTTAGATTGGGAGAAGAGCGGCCACAGCCTTGAGGAAGCTATAACCATCCTCAGAGGCGAGGACGAGCCGGCGGCGGAGACAGAATAAAATGCCCGAGCGTCGCGTTCAAACCGAGCAATGGTCGTCCGGTTGGTTCCAGGCACTTGATAAGGACCAGCGTTATCTCTGCCTGTACCTTGAGCTGAACCAGCACTGCAGTCAGTCTGGGCTTTACCCGATCACGCTCGATACCATAGCGTTTGAGGCCAAGATCGAGGCGGCGGCACTTCCTGACTTGTTAAAATCGCTTTCCCCTGTCATAGAGTGGTACCCGGATCAGAGCATGGTCTGGGTGCGTGACTTTATCAGGAAGCAATCGTTCTCGCCGACGTTCTGGAAGGCTGCCGGCAAGTCGCTGGAGCGTCTCTCAAACAATGGTCTGGCGGCTGATGTCATCGCTTACAATGAAACGTCACATGGTATTAAGATACCCTATCGATACCCTATCGATACGGTAGAGGGGGGCTCTCAATCTCAATCTCAACCTCTATCTCAATCTAAATCTCGGTCTTTATCTGGTAAACCGGGGGGGTCTGGGGGGGATGAGGAAGTCGACCGGATCACCGCGGAGTTCAGGAAAAACATCGGGGAAGTAACCCCGGTCGTAGCCGCCGAGCTTATGGAAATTGCCGGGGCCTACCCGCCGGGGTGGTTCGGTGATGCCCTGAAGGAAGCCCTGTCATCTGGCCATCACAGCCTGCGGTATATTTCCTCGATACTGAAACGGTGGCAAAAGGAAGGAAAAGGACCCGGTAAAAAAACAGGCGTACAGGCCCATGATCCTGACAAATATATCAAGGGTAAATACGGACACATGGTGCGGCGATAATGACTATCTCAGGAGAGTCGAATAATCAACAGAAGTCGCCGGGGGGATTAGATATGCAAGTAAACGACTCGTTATATTTGAATCTGGTAATTGAGCTCGAGGCGGCGGAGACCCGAAACAGGAAGTGGGAGGAGGCACAGGCCCTGCTCAAACAGGCCCGCCGGCAGGCACGCGACGAGAGGCGATACCCACGATCAATCGATTTCGTGCTCGTCCGGTGGCTCCGGTGGCCCCGGAGGTAAATGGTGATCCTCTCGTGACACTAACCAACGTCAGCCTGTTTACCGGGTATGGCGGCGACGTCCTTGCCGCCGAGGCCGCAGGTATTGAGACCGTTGCCTTTGTCGAGAACGTCAGGGACTGCCGGCGGGTCCTGAGAAAGCACTGGCCGGAAACTAAGCAATGGAAGGATATACGCGATGTCAAAGCACGAGATGTTATGGCCTACGCCCAAGGCTGGCAGCAATCGAAACTCAAGGAAAGCGATAACACATCCCACCCACAAGAGCGATATGAGTCTAGAGCAAGCGATAGAAGTGGAAGAGGGAATATTACCGCGGGAATTAAACACCGAAGAGGAGTTGCCGAAGCAATATCGTCGACCGCAGGAATCTCCCCAATTACCATTATTTCAGGAGGCTTCCCTTGCCAGCCTGTATCTCACGCCGGGAAGCAACGAGGCAAGGAAGATGACCGTTGGCTCTGGCCGGAGATGCTTAGGCTCATATCAGAGATCAGGCCCACTTGGGTCGTTGCAGAGAATGTTGCTGGAATCATCGGAATGGGGCTCGACGGTGTGTTATCTGACCTGGAAAGTGCGGGCTTTGAAACACTCCCGCTTCTTATTCCGGCTTGTGCCGTCTA
>LAZR01001112.1_pt1 | contig 17797 bp, 17 predicted proteins | sample 329461 | NCBI WGS metagenome assembly LAZR01 (sample SAMN03002196, study PRJNA259156) | marine sediment metagenome | biome: sea floor; feature: Hydrothermal impacted sediments; material: marine sediment; isolation source: Loki non-amplified sample from Loki's castle hydrothermal vent sediment ...
TCCCATATTTTTCACCCCTTTCGATACATTCTTGTATTATCTCCCCTTAAATCTATTTATTTTCCCCATATCTTTTAATATTTGATATATGATACAATTTATGAAATCTTCGTGAAAGGTGGATTTCACGATCATTAGATTTGCTTTCTTTCAGATTATTTTAAAACTTCAGTTGATTAGATGAAATGTAGACTAAGTTTTTAATAAATTTCACCATTATTTGATATTGAGTCATGTTTGATCAAGATAATATAACACCAGAATGGTTAACATCTGTTTTAAGAAATAACGGTTTCTTAGAGCAAAGTACTATTATAAAGGTTCATATCACACAAACAAAAAAAGGGGTTTCATCACTTTTTTTTTTTGAAATCACTCCGTCAAACTCTGTAGTTCTGGAGAAAATTTCAAAGAACATGGTGTTAAAATTTAACGAGTTTAGCAACGAAGGTAGATTTTATCGTTTTATAAAGGATATAACAATAGATCTCCCTATCCCAAAATGTTATAATTTGAAAGAACTTGAGCAAAAAGAATACCATTGTTTATTACTTGATGATCTTTCAGGAACTCATGAAGACGTGGGAAACATTATTCCACCTTCTAAATCCCAATGTGAAATGGCAATTAATAGTCTTGCTAAAATTCATGCCACGTTTTGGGACCATTCAGATCTCGAGAAAATCGTCCTTAATGAGAATACAATAGCATATATGTTAATTAAATCAAAGAAAAAGTTCCCCCGGATTTTAAAGCGTGTATTTGAATTTCTTGATGATAAAATAAGTGAAGATCGCAAGAGAATCTATAGTATCGTTTCTTCACAATTTCCAGATATTAAACTTAACCGATTGAATTTAAGAAAGCATCTTACGCTCACTCACGGTGATGCTTGGTTAGGTAATTTCTTATTTCCAAAGAAGAATAACAATTATCCATACAACAAATATAACCAAGTTAATATCATTGATTGGGAATCATGTTCAGTAGGATTTGGTCCTAATGACCTAGCTCACATGATTGGATTAAATTGGAATCCTGAAAGAAGAAAATCGTTAGAGCATGACCTTGTGAAATATTATCATGAGGAATTAACAAAAAATGGTATCCAAGATTATAGCTGGGAGAATTGTTGGCATGACTATCGGTTAGGCATCATCGGGGAATTATTAACTCCAATTATATTTTGTTATTGGAAACTTCCTCCTAGGATGTGGCAGCATACATTAGAATATTCTTATCAAAGTTTTAAGGATTTAAAATGCCTTGATATAATAAGAGAAGGGAGTTTAAAATATTGAAGATGTTTAATTTATTTAGATCATTCAAATAATCATTTCAAGGTGTATATCTTCCGGTTCTAATTGGAACAGTTCAAGGTTAATTTCCGCTGCTAGTCTACAACCTAAATTCATATAAAAATCAACTGTGTGCTTAGATGGGGTTGCTGAAATATATAGCTTCCTTGCTCCTATTTTTTGGCTTTATTTTTAGCAAAATCCATTAGCTTATTGCCCAGTCTTTTATCTCGATAATTTTTATCAAGATATAAAAAGACTACTTGAAGCTGGTCTTTTAGTTTTCCAATAAATTTACTTTCTAACATTAAAATATCAACCATTTTCTCTACCTTAAATGTTCCATAAAATATTCCATTTCTATCAAATATATCATAAAGAAGGGAAATGTTTGCTTCAAGATCATCTGGATACTAACCTGGAATTTCATAAAATTGGTTTTCCAGAATTAGTTGGTTGTTTGTATGATGATATATTTGATCAACCACTTTACTTCGATCAATTTTCCTAATTTCTTCTCTGAAACCTTTCTATAATCATACTTTCTCATTCTTTTAGCACGGTTCAAAAATAAATTTCTCAAGGAGCAAAACTCGATCTCATCTTAATTCCCCAGTGGTTATTTTGATTTGTCATTACCCAAAATGAAGGAAATATTCCTATTTGTGTGCCATCTGATCTGTAGCGTGAAAATTGAATTGCAAGATGAACTTTGTTTGGGTTACTTTGTATAACTTTTCGATAATCCCAACAACTATGATTCCATTTATACACGTTAACAAACCATTCGAAGAATTTAGGTGGATTTTGGGGAGGATTTTCAGTAATTCTAACTTCTTGGTTCCCCAACCCTAATCGAACATGAGGAAAATTAAGCGATTCATCACATTTTGAAGCATCCCTATTATTAAAAGAATCCATATATGCAATTGCAGCATTTACCGCTTTTTCTTCATACTCATTAGATACGATCGTTCTTACTTTTTCAAAATTTTTTGAAGTTTTAATGATTTTTTCAAGCGTAACTATTTCTTTAGGATATCCTTTTACTTCCTCCGAGTTTTTTTTATTATCGCTCATACATATAAATATTCCTTATTCCTATTTAATTAGATGTTAGGATTTTTGACGGTATCTCAAGAAATAAAAATGAAAAGATTAACAAATGATTTTTACCCTATTAATTATTAAAACTTGAAAAATAAAGTATAATTATGATGAAATTCATTTTAGGTGGATTAGGGAATTGGTATAATGATTTCGTATTTACTGAAGAAGCCGTTATCGCAGCAGATAAATCTGGATTTGATGGGGCAATACTCCCCGATCATTATATGTGGGGAAAATTACCATGGCATGATAGACCAGATAGTAATAGGACTCTTGAAACTTGGATCACAATAACACATCTATTAGCAAAAACAGAAAAAATCAAAATAGGTACATTAGTTACACCAATACCATTCCGACCTCCAGGTATATTAGCGAAAATGGTCTCTACAGCGGATAATCTATCTGGTGGGCGTACTATGTTTGGTGCAGGCGCTGGATGGTCCCAAATTGAGTTTGAAGGATATAGTGAATGGAGTAGTCCAAAAGTCAGAGTTGATAAAACATATGAGGGTCTTGATTTGATAACCCAGTTATGGACAAAGGACAAGGTTGATTTCGAAGGTAAATATTATCAAGCCAAAGGAGCTGTTTTGGATCCAAAACCTTTGCAGAAACCATACCCAAAAATAATCTTTGGAAGTCAAGGGACGCGAATGCTAAAATTAGCAGGACAGTATGGAAATATTTGTTTTTTACCTCCTTGGCCTGGAAAGAATCCTGAGGATATGAAGCAAATTGTTAAAGAATCGGCAAAACTTCACAATCGCACTAATGAGGTAACGTTTATGGGAGGAGAGATGGGACCTACTGATACAGGAGAATACAAAACAAAAGTGGAAAAAGCTGCAGATTCTGGTGCAGGTTACTTTTTAGCAAGCTTTCAACGAACTAAAAACTTAACGGACACAATAAAACAATTTGCTGAGGAAATAATTCCATCATTTAAATGAAGGGGATATACACTTGTGCTGAGTTAATGTGCAGCTAAAAATAAATCATTTCAAGTTCTTCTATAGAGTTAGCAGTTCCTTTCAATATACAATTTTTTTCATTAAAATTGCTGAAATTCAGTTTAGAACCTCCTGCTATGACACAATTGACTAATTTGATATTATCTCCAATTGTGACATTATCAAGTACTATAGAATTAGAAATCTCCACGTAATCTCCAATTATCGAATTGCTACCTATATAAATATTTGGTCCGATGAGTACGTCATCACCAATTTTAACTTTCTCTCCAAGAATGACGGGTTCCATAAAAGTGGGATAATCTCCTATATAATCATCTATTTTCAAACCCTTAATATGCTTTTTTAAAAATTCAGCCTTTAGGTTTTGAACTTCTTTTAGATCGATTTCTTCTTTATCAAGCAATTGTTCTAACTTTTTTATTAACTCTTGCATTATTCTTCAGTTTAAAGTTTTATAACTCTAATTTTTCAATCAAAAGATCAATATTTGTGCCATCTTTAGCACTGGTGGTTATTACTTCTATGTCAGGGTTAATCCGTTTTGCATCATTTACCATTTTCTCAACATTAGTACCTAATCTTTCAGCTAAATCTATTTTATTAATAACAGCAATATGAGACATTTTAAATAACATTGGATGCTTTTCTATTACCCATTCACCTTCAGTGGTCGAAACCACGGTGATTCGTTTATCTGTTCCAAGGGAAAAATCCGAGGGACAAATTAAATTACCAACATTTTCAATAAAAAATAAGTCATAATTATCCAGATCTTTATTTTCTATAATTTGATGTATATGGTAAGCATTTAGGGCACATTCTCGACCAGTATTGATCTGAACCGTTTCAGCATTATGAGCTTGTATTCTATCAGCATCAACTCTAGTAGTTACATCACCACAAACAACTAATATTCTATATTTTGCAGATAAGGCTTCTACTATTCTTTCGATTATTGCCGTTTTTCCCGCTCCAATAGCCCCAACTATATCTATAGACTTTATATTATTTTTTTTTAACTTCTCATTATTTTTTTGAGCTAAAAGCTCATTATCTTTTTCAACTTCTATTTTAGTTCGAATTACGAGATCTCTAATATCATCAGTAGCTAAATTGATGCTTTCTATTTCTTTTATCCGTTGAACTTCTTGCTTTCCTTTTTCTGGCATTATTTAAATTAAAAACAAGATAAAACTATAAGATTACTCTTTTAAAAAATAAAAAGATATTATTTCGAGTTATAATTATAAAAACCTTTTCCCGTCTTTACTCCTTTATTTCCTTTTTCAACTAGTTCTTTAAGAGCATCCGGTGGTTTATCATCAAGATTACCACTATTTTTGAAGTATGACATTTCGATATCGTAGACAACATCTAAACCTATTCGATCCATCCATTGAAAAGGTCCAAATTCGTTTTTGATAAAAAATTGGCAGAATGTAGTCCAGGCTTTATCAACTGTTTCAAAGTCTGCATAATCTCCTGCCCATATCTTTAAACAATCCTTTTTAATTGCTCTCCATATCCTATTTAAAACGAAACCATAACATTCTTTTTTAACTTCTAGTGGTATAATTTCGATACTTTCAAGCCACCTCTTTCCTGCCTTAAAAGTCTCTTCACTAGTTTGAGTTCCCCTCATAATATCTGCCAATGGCAACGTAAAAAGGTCATAAAAATGTATGTTTAATAGTTTATCTTTTCTTTTTACAACATCCTCAATTTTAGAAACCGGAATTGAAGAACTATTTGTTGCAATTATTGCATTGGGGGGAGCAGCTTCATCAATTTTAGGAAAGATCTCCCTTTTTAATTCAAGTTTTTCTGGAATTGCTTCAATTACAAGATCAGCATCTTGAACGACTTCTTTTATAGTATAATATTGAGAAATATTAGATTTTAGACCCTCATCTTCTATTTTCTTCTTCATTTTATCAGTAAATTCATCTAAATCTTTTCTGTCAATATCAAATGCTTTAACAGAATAGTTGTAAAGTAAAGATTTCTCAATAATTTGTTTACCTAAATAACCCGTTCCTACTATAGATATGTTTTTAATTTCCTTTCCCATTTTAATTCCTCTTATTCTTCTTATTTGAATATATTATAAGAAAAAATCTATTAATATTGATTAATAAATATTGTTCAAAGATTTTACCTATAAAATGAATGTATTCCTTTTCTCAGACTCTCTCAAGCGTTTGAAAAGCTTTTTACGGGTTTCAAAATCTAATTCTTCATATAAATCATCTGATTCTTCAATACCCAATTCATCTAAATATCCTTCAATAATTAGAAAAACCATTACGTTTAGGTTTCCATCTCTAAATCGTTTAATAATTTCCTTTTTAAATATCTGTTTCGCAACTTTATCACCTGCTTGAGATAGTCTCTTCAGTAACGGGAATGAAAGATTACTATGAAGCAAATGTGTGTTATATGAATGTTCGTACCATGCTTGTAAGTTTGACGAATGTGCCCAAAACTCGACTTCAGGAGGGATTCCATTTTTTTCAATTAATTCTAAAGAATGGTTTAAATGCTCAGATTGGCTATCAACTGATAAATCTTTTGGATTTTCTTTTTTAGTTTCACCGATAAAGCTCGGTTCGTTTAACATTAAGTATTTACATTGAATTATTTTTACTTCGTTAATGTAAATTATGGTTTTATTATCTTCCAATCTAAGTTTAAGAAGATCATTAATTATAAATTCTCTCATTGCTTCACGGTTAAAAATTATAAATATAAAATAATACATATGCCAAAAATTTATGGTTAATGTTCACCCGAATTTGAAAATGATAATAATAAATTATTAACTTTTCTGAAATTTTTTTATTTAGGATTTATTAATTACCTTTACTAATACCTATAGTAACAATTATATTAGAAATCTAAAAAATAAGAAAAAAAAATAAAAGAGAGTAGAATATCAATGAGTCAAAAACAAACTGCTTGGTACGAACAACAAATGATTAAAGATATGATGGGATTATTCGGAGGGAAAGCTATTAGAGGTATCACATCAGCATTCAGTTCATCGAAAATTTTAATGGGTAAAGCTGGACTTCTTTCGATGGCACAATTAATTAAAGCCGTTATTGATAAAAAAGACAGAAGAGCATTACTCATAGTCGATTCCTTCACTCAAAAGTTTACCAGGAAAGTTATTGAAAACCTTGATTTTTGCGAAATAGAATATAAGATTTATTCCGGTGTAGAACCAGAAGTACCCTTAGCAAATGTGGATGGAGGGGCTAAAATGTGCGAAGAGTTTAAGCCCACAGTCCTAATTGCGATTGGTGGAGGGAGCGTAATGGATGCTGCTAAAGCAATTATGATTAAATACGAAAAACCCGATATAAACTTTCATATGATGCTACCAATCGGTGATCCTTTAGGATTACGAAAAAAAATTAGATATTTAGTAGCTATTCCTACTACTTCAGGAACCGGCTCAGAAGTAACTAGTGCTGCTGTTTTAACGGATACTAATAGAACACCTTATAAGAAGTTAGCAATCTCAAATCCCGAGATAGTTCCAGATATAGCAATTTTAGATTCTGATTTTGTAGAAGATATGCCTCCTTCTTTAACAAGAGGGTCTGGATTAGATGTTCTGGCGCATGCTGTTGGAAGCTATGTATCCAATTGGGGAAATCCCCTTGCTGATGCACTGAATATAGCGGGGATAAAAGAAACTTTAAAGTACCTCCCACGTGCTTATAAATATGGAAAAGGAGATTTAGAAGCTAGGAGTCACATGCAGTTAGCTGCAGTATTAGCAGGGCTTGGATTTTCAAACACTATGCCAGGAATAGATCATGCTTTAGGTCATAGTTTTGGGAAAATATTCAAAGTGCATCATGGAGTTGCCGTAGGTTTGTTTACACCTTATTCAGTTGGATTTCAATCAAAGGTAACAGAAAGGTGGATAGATTTATGTCATATTTTTGGTGTTACAACTGAAGGTAAAGAAAAAGCTGTGTTATTAAAAGAATTCTTAGTTGCAATAAAAGACTTTATCCATTCTATTGAAGGTCCTTCCTGTATAAAAGAATTAAATGAACCTACAATTAATAAGGAGGAATATTTTGAAAAAATTGATATATTAGCTGATTATGCTGATAATGATGCCGTTGCTCTTACTTCTTATCGACCTATGAATAAGAATCTATTTAAAAAAATATTTGAATATGCATGGGATGGAAAAGATATAGATTTTTAAATAATACATATGAGGGATGTTTATGAGTGAAAAATTAATAGGTTATAATGGAAAAATCGCATATGTCGATTTGAATAATAAAAAGTGGGAAACTAAAGAATTAGATCCACAAATTGCCAAGGAATATTTAGGTGGAACAGGATTAAGTGCAAAGTTAACATATGATTCATTGTCAGACGATGATTATGAAACCCTGAAAAATGATCCTTTCCATGAAATTAATCCTTTAATCTTTGCAACCGGACCTGTTACAGGTACAATACGACCATCTTCGGGTAGATATACAGTAACAGGGATATCACCTCTTACAAAAATATGGGGTGAGGGTTCTTCTGGGGGTTATTTCTGCATTTCACTACGAAATAGTGGTTTTGATGCAATTGTTGTTACAGGGAAATCTGAAACTCCTATTTATTTATCTATTCATGATAAGACTATTGAGTTTAAAGATGCAAGTAAATATTGGGGAAAAGATACTTACGAAACACAGAAACTTATAAAAGAAGAGTTAAGTAATGAAAGAGCAAGGGTTGTTACAATTGGTTTAGCAGGAGAAAATTTAGTGAAATATGCTGCTATGATAAACGATGAGGGTAGGGCGATTGGAAGATGCGGATTAGGAGCACTTATGGGTTCGAAAAATCTAAAAGCTCTAGCAGTCGTAGGAAGTGGTAGAGTTCAAATATATGATAATAAAATCGGAAAAGAATTGATTAAACAAGCCGAGGATGCACTAAGAGGAGATGCGGTAGCAAGTTTAGGATCCTTTTTATTTACATTATATGGTACAAATGGTTATCTTGATATAGGAATGGCGCTTGGAGATACTCCCGCTTATTATTTTACAGAAACTGAGTTTTTAGCAGAAAAGTTAACAGGGAAGACATTAAGAGAAGAATATCCTGTATTAGATTATGGATGTGCTGGTTGTACAATAAAGTGTGGAAAACAGACAATTGTGGAGGATAACGGCAGAGAAATCAGGGTAGATGGTCCTGAATATGAATCGGTTGCTGCTTTTGGTCCTTTGTGCGGTGTGTTTGAATCTAAAAAAGTAATATTAGCTAATCATTTAAGTAATGTTTATGGTGTAGATACGATCTCATGCGGTGTAAGTATTGCTTTTTTAATATATTTGGTTGAAAACAATCTTGGCATTGAAAGAATAAAACAATACCTGAATAATATTAACCTTGAGGACATTCGCTGGGGCAATGGGGATCTACTTTTAGATCTAATTAAATTGATTTCTAAAAAACAAGGTATTGGAAATATTCTTGCTGAAGGTGTACGTTCAATGGCAGAAAGATTTGAGGTAGATCCAGAATTAGCTGCTCATGTAAAAGGATTAGAAATACCTATGCATGATCCTAGAGCCTTTGCCGGACAAGCTCTAAGTTATATAACTTGTTGTGTTGGTGCAAATCATGAAAAATGTGATTGGTTCACAGCAGAAATGGGTTCTCTTGCTTATCCTAACTTAAAGATCCAAGCGGGAGACAGAACTACAATAAAACGAAGAGAGAAAGGTGTTATGGCATTACAAGATATAAGAGCTATTGATGATTCTGCGGTAAATTGTAATTTTCCACATCCGAGTTTAGAGCACCTAGTGGGACATATAAATGCCGCGACTAATTTTAGTTATGATATCAATTCAATCTTATCTGTTGGTGAACGAATCAATACTTTGAAAAGAGTTATAAATTGTAATCTAGGGATAACTAGAGCTGATGATAGGTTACCTAACCATGTTCTGAAGGTTTTAAAATCTGGGAAAACAACCGACGTGAAAATTGAATTAGAAAACAACTTACAAAAATATTATAAATTTAGAGACTGGGATTGGGAAACTGGAAGACCAACAGAAGAAAAACTGAATGAATTAAATATTCATAAATAGTTTTTTTTTCATTTTTTTTTTTTTTAAAATTTAAGATTAACTAAAGAAGTATCCAAACCTTTTAGAATTGTTTTAAGGCTAATAATATTTCTTCTCTAACCTTACCATTACTTTTAAGAAGGAAAGATTCCAAAGCTATTTTTGATTCTTCTCTGCCTAATCTTCCTAAAGACCATGAGATCATACCCTTCACTTTTTCGTCTTCATTCTCATCAAAAGCTCTAACAAGATCCGGAATATATTTAGGGTCAAGAGTATTTCCCATTGCCCTTGCAGCATTCATTTTCCAGCGCCATGTTTCATTAAAAGGCATATAAAACATATGAGGCCAAATCTTTGATTGATAAAACTTCAGATCCATATGAAGTAAGTTAGATAATTCAAAATCTTTTGATTTAGCAAGCACTCTCTCATTAATTGGTAAATCTTGGGATAACCAAGCTCTATTACGTGGACATACTTCTTGACATCGATCACAGCCATAAACCCATGTTCCAACCTGTTCACGGATTTCTAGTGGAGTAATTTCTTCCTGGTAATAACTAAGATAAGAAATACATTTCCGAGGATCAATTGTATTTGGGGCTCTAAGAGCACCTGTGGGGCAAGATGCAATACAAGTGCTCTTACACCATTTTGGACACCCCACTTCAACTGTAGGTTCATCAGGCTCGAATTCATAATTTACAATAATAGGAATCGGAGATAAACACGAGCTTTGAAGGGCTACTTTATTGGAATATAGAAAATTATTCTTTCCGAATGTTCCTAAACCTGCTCTTGCTGCTGTTAATCTATGGGGAATATTAAATGGCGCTTTTGATTCGATGTTATTATCTCGTAAGAATCCACGAAATGCTTTAAATCGTTTAGATAGGTGACTTCTTATTATACGATCATCATCAAGATATGCACGACCAAAATGACCCTCTAAAACGTTCGGAAAGGCTTCTTTAAAATATAGATCAATTAATACGATTATTGACTTGCCATTGGGCATAATATTCTTTGGATCAAGGCCTTTTTTAAGATTTATCCCTTTTTCAAAAACCCAAGCATATTCTTCTTTCCTAGAATTTAAAATATCTTTTTGAGATTCAAAGGGTTCCATTGTTGTAAATCCCACATCTGCAAATCCTAACTCCAGAGCTTTTTTAATAACATCCTTTTTGTCCATCTTGAAATATCTCCTTTTAATTTCACTAAAAATATAATTATCTTTTATTTCAAAAATGAATAATGCTTTTATAATTTAAGCTCAATCGAATCTAATTAAATGGATGATTTTCGAAATTAATTATATTTAATTATTACCCCGCATTGTATACAGAACTTGGGTTTTTTTCTCGATTTCATCCCACAAAAATTACAGTAATAATAAGTTGGCTTAGCTTTTACTTCTTTCTTTTTTTCTTCAGGTATTGCAGGAATTGAGATTGGTACTATTTCCTTACTTTGAATACTATCAATTTTAGGTTTTGGTGAGATATTTTCAGATGGTGACCCCCTGTGATTAGGTTTCAAATGATTGTTTAGAACTGTAGCATGCTCTTGTATTTTCTCATGTTTTGTTGAAAATGATTGATCTTCTCTATGTAAATCATGAATTCTTTCAGTCCAAGAAGAACCTGAAATTTGGATCTTTTGAGGATAAATTGAAGTCTCCGAGGTACCAGTTATTGGTCGTTTTGGTTGCTCTTCATTAGTTTTTAGCTGAGGTAGATTGTTACTTAGGTTTTGGTTCGAAACATCACTATATTTATTAAACCATTTCCGGACTGAAATCATACTCAATCCCAGTTCATCAGCGATGTCTTGAATACTTTTCCCTAATGTATAATATTGTAGCTCTACCCATCGTAAATTAACAATCTTTCTTTTTCCATTATCAATATATAGATATTTCTTTAAAGGTTTATCTATAATTCCCCCTTGTTTTTGTTCCATTTTTCTTTTTACATAAATCAGATGTTTTTTTTTACTTCTTCTTAAATTATAAGTGCTTCCGCAATTTTCACAATATCCTCTATTTTTTTTAGAGAATTTTTTACATTTATTACAAAAACCCCGGTTGACTTTTAGAAAAGATTGACTATCTAATCTATCTAAACTAGATTGACTTAATGAGGTTTCTTGGATTTTCGATCGACGTTTTAGAGAATTAGTTACAGATAATAGATTTTGTTTTGCTTCACTGTTAATCAGATTGACCGGATGGTCATAAGAAATTACTTTGAGTTTTTCTTTTTTTTCATTCATGGGTGCTGGCTGAAATTCTCGAACTTTTATTTGTGGGAAGGTTTTTGTAGAATTTGGGGTTTCTGTTTTTTTTATTAACTGTGAAATTGAAGGTATTGATGATGTATGATCGTGATATGTTCTAACAATTTTCTCTTCTTTATTTTCTCTTTTAGTTGGTGACGATTGTTCGGTCTTAATAAATCTATAACCACATGAAGAACAAAAACGATAACCGGGGGAGATTTTTGCTTTACATCTCGGACATTTATTAATTAAACCCTTTCTATCAAAACCTAGATTTTTCATAAATAAGTTGAAAGTTTGTATTGGATTGAGATAATATTATCATCACCTATTATGAATTTAAATATTGTTATGGTGATAATCCTATCATTCTTAAAAAAATATTCAAACCTTAATTTGAACGATTCTTTCCTCCTTGTATCCAATTATAACCCTTTTAAGTCCTTTAAAAAGATAATCGGCTTCAATATCGCCACTATCTACTCTCAAACAATCAAGTTCATTAATTTTTCCTTTTGAAGCGATAATTAAAATATTTTTACCACCTACTAGTTTAAGAATTTTAGGAGTTATCTGCTTATTACCCCTCCCAAAAATAAAACCTTGCCCCCCTATTGGGGTAATTATTATCTTCTTATTTTCATATTTACTCAATAAGTTAAGTATTCCTTGTTCATTTAGATCTGTTCCAATATTTTGCCTGTTATAGATTGCATCTACCCCTAATAAGGTTTTGGGAAGCTTTAAATTATCCGTAATGGCTTTAATTGTTGTTCCCGGTCCCAACAAGTATAAAGTATCATCTTCCATAAAATCAACTAAAAATTGAGCAATTTCCCGTTTATTTTCTTCTTCAAGTCCCCCCATTCTACTTGTTTTTCCTGATTGGATCAAATTCAAGATTTTAGGAACTTTCAGATAACCATATAATTTAGATTTTAAAATACCTTTTCTGACTAAGTCTTCATCAATATCAAGAACTTCTCTTTCAACAGTTTCTGTGAAATTTTCTAAAAATCTATCAATTATTTGGGCAGCTGCTCTTGGATTGAGGGCAAATACGGGACTTAGCATTTTAACACCAGAAGGGATTGCAATCACAGACTTTTGTAATCCGATTGCATCATATATGTCCCGAGCGGTTCCATCTCCTCCAGAAAAAATCAATAGCTCAATCCTATTTTCAACCATTTGTCTTACTATTCTTTTTGTATCCTTCGCTGAAGTGGAATCACCAATTTCTCCTAAAATTTCATATGGAATAGTGAAATTTTTCAAATAATCTGCTCCCATTTTACCTGGTGCTGATGTTATGAAAAGAATATTTTTATTTTTTATACTAGAAAGAAATTGATTTAATTTTTGAGAAGCTATTGGTGTAGCACCCATTTTCAAAGCTTTATAAAAAATGTCTCCATCTGTTCCTTTTAGACCTACGCTGCCACCCATACCCGCTATTGGATTTACGATTAGGCCAATTTTATTCATTTTTATCTTTATTCAATCTTTATTAATTGATCATCATCATGAGATTTCTAAAAAAGAAAATAAGGCTCAGATATTAGAACTCGATTAATAGAAACACCAATATTTCTTTGATATAAGTTTTAACATCTTTTAATCTAATCATTTCATTCACTCCATGTATATGAGAATCTTTATTTCCTACTCCATGGATTATGATATCTTGGGTGTTTAAGATTTGTGCGATAAAACTCATATCTAATGATCCAGCCATTCCCATCGTTCGAATTTGGTCTTCAGGAACCTCTTGCACTAAACTTATGACTTTTTTCATTCTTCTTATTCCCGGGCCATTAGTATCTATTTTTAGAGGAGGATATGAATAATTAAATGTTATTTTCACTTCTATTGCTTTACTCTTTTTTTTTCCCCTTTCTATAGCATCAACAATTTCTTGTTTTGCTTCTAAATATTTCTCGTCCGGGATTATTCTTCTATTAATTACTAATTGGCAAATATCTGGTACGATATTTGATTTCTCGCCTGATCGAATAATATCAAGATTAAACATTGGTGTTAAATTGCGCTTTTTTCCCTCCTTATTGTTGGGTCCGCCAGAAATATCTCTACTTTCACGCTTTTCTACAATCTTCTTGAGTTCCATAAGCTCTACTAAAATTGGAACCATTTCTTCCAATGCATTCACTCCTAAGTAATTCATTCCAGAATGACAGCTTATTCCAATTGTTTCAACAGTAACATCTAAATTTCCTGCTGCTCCAGAGAGTATGATGGGATTAATTCGTCCTTCCATGCAATAAACCGTTCCTTCTATATAACCTTTCTCGGCTAAATACTTTACTCCTGGCCAAACACCTATCTCTTCATCTGTACAATTCATAACTAGGATATTAAACAGTGGAGTGAGATTTAAACTTTCTATTATCTGAAGCGCTAATATTAAGCAAACCATAGACCCTTTCATATCAGCAACACCCCGACCATATAAATCTCCATTTTCTAAGATTTTAGCTTCAAATGGCGGAAATTGCCATTTTTCAACCCCATTATTGGGTGCAGGAACAACATCCATGTGACCATAAAAATTTACCCATTTATTTTGACCAAAATCTTTTTTTGCCACTAGATTTACTCGGGGTCCTATTAATTCAAGTGGAATCTCCTGAACTAATTCCTTTGGTACCAGTACTTCTTCCAATGAATAATTTAAGTCTTTGAAATACGGTAAAATCGCATCAACATACTCACGGTAACTCTTACCCGGTGGAACAACTGTATCAATGTTTATTAGAATCCTCATTAAATCCATTATTCTATCTGTATCTAAATTATCGACTTCTTCAAAAATCTTTTCTAAATCAACCATTTTTGATTACAACTTTAGTTTAGAATCCCCTTATAAATCATTAATTTTTATAATAAACCATAAGACAAAAAGTACTTTATTAAAAACCCTTTTTTTTTTAACAATTTAGGAAATTTTTTTTGGTTATAGTGGTTTTTCTCTCATAGAATGAGTGAAAAAGTTGAAGATCGAATAAAAGAATTAGAAGAACGATTAGCTTCCACCAAGGTAAACAAAGCTACACAAAAAAGTATAAATTTCATTAAAGCACAATTAGCTAAACTCCGAGAAAGCTTGATTCAAATTGTAAGTTCTAAAAAAGGGGGTGGTGGGGGCTTTGGGATTAAAAGATCGGGTGATGCTCAAGTGGCATTTATTGGATTTCCTTCTGTTGGGAAATCATCATTGCTTAATCTATTAACTGAAGGTGATACTCATTCAAAAGTAGCAGCTTATGATTTCACAACAATAAAAGCCGTTCCTGGTATGATGAATATTGAAGATGCTAAAATTCAATTAATAGATTTACCAGGTATCATATTAGGAGCAGCAACCGGAAAAGGTAGAGGGAAGGAGGTCTTAGGTGCTATAAGGACTGCTGAATTGATCTTAATAATTATATGTTTTCGAGAAGATGGAACCATCAATTTTCTTGATTTAAAGAAAATTAGAAATGAACTTTTTAATGCCGGAATACGTTTAAATAGTCGACCATCACGTATATCTATTAAAGAACATACTCGAGGGGGGATTCATTTTACTTCAAAGGGACCTCAACTTATGGATAAAAATGAAGTTAAAGCCTTATTAAACGAATTAGGCGTAAATAATGCAGGTGTGTACTTTTCTGAACCAAATATTTCACCAGATCAATTAATTGATTTTGTAATGAAAAATCGAATTTATACGAAAGAATTTGTCGTAATCAATAAAGTAGATTTGATGAAGAATCCACTCGCTCCTGAAGAGATTACTGAATTTATTGGACATAATCATTGGGTAATGATATCAGTAAGAAACCAAGAAAATATTAATGCACTTCGCCATCAAATTTTCCAAGAATTGAATTTAATTCGAGTTTACTTGAAACCTCCTAAACAGGAAGCAGATATGGATGAGCCGATAATTCTTCATAAAGGGGATAACATGAAAACTCTTTGTCGTAAGATTCATAAAAGATTTGTGAAAGATTTTCGTTTTTCACTAATATGGGGAAACTCTGCTAGACATCCAGGTCAAAAAATTGCTAATTTAGACCACGTAATTGAAGAGGGTGATATTATTTCAATTTATACAAAAATGGGTGTAACCAAGTAACCAGAATTTCTAATCAAATTCAGATTTTAAATTTGATAAAGATACTAAAATGAGGATTTAAAACCAAAACTTTTATTCTTATTTAGATGTTAAAAAATATTATATTAATTTGAGTGTATCAAATATGGTTGATAAAGTAATTCCTTATCTCATCAATATGGGGGAGATACATCCTGCTCGAAGCCAAGCTACCATATTAAATGAGTTGGCAATGTCGTTAATTGAATGTGTTGGAATATATGCTAAAAAACTAAAAAAATTAGGGAAATTATCTAAAATATCGACGGCATTTTGGCCAGTTCGTTTGATCCCTTTAAGTAACACCCGAGCATGTGTGTGTAGTTACTTATACAACAAACAAGAAAAGTTAAGCGTTGGCAAATTTGCACAAACACCCCCGAGACCCGAAAATGTAATTAAAGGTGCTGATCCTGTTTCTTTTTTGGCTTCATTAAATTCTTATAATAACACATACCTGAGAAGATCTAAAAATTTTAAACGAGGTGTAATTATTCAAGAAGCCTTGTTCAATACAAACGAGGTCGGATATTTTCAGAATTTTTTCCTTAATCAATATAATTTAAGTTCACATTCATCTCCTTATTTCCTTTTAGAAGGAGGTTCAATTACAAAGAGTGTAAATCAAACTAAAATTGTACCCGCAATATCTGAATTTGTCTCACAAAAGGATGTGAGCCTACTCGAGACATTTGGTGATGGTATAACTAAAATGTGCGAAAAATGGGTTCAAAAAGGCTCTAAAGATGCTGATACAATTAGAGATACAAAAGTCGATACTAGTGAGGAAGAAAAACAGTTAGCAATACTTAATAAAGAAATTCAAGCAGAAAAGGAGCGTAAGATTGAAAAAACTCCAGAGGAATTAGTTAAAAACGGGAAATACAAAATTAATGATAAAACAGGAGAATTGCAAAACAATATTAGTGCAATTAAAAGCAGTATTGATACGATGAAAAATGCTATAAACCAACGAGATCTATTCTTAACCGAAGAAGCTTTAAAAGATATTGATGTAAAATACAGAGATTTAGGAAATTCTATTTCACGCTACAAGACTGAAATCGCGCAATTGAGAAAAAATGTACAACGTGAAATTTCTGATCTTGAAAAAACAAAACAACAAAAAATAAGGGAACTAGATCGAAAAAAATCAGAAGTAGAAAAACAAATAGAAGCAAAACATTCCGGGTTAAGCAAAGATTTAACATCAGCTGAGGATGTTATAACAAAAATTAATACAGAAAAACAATCTTGCTTAGATAATATTGAAAGTATAAAAGACAGAGAAATGACAAATGTTCAAAATTTTTTCTCTAATTATACTCTTGAAGTGAAAACGCAAAATATTATTGTAGGTATTCCTATTTATATATTTTACTTTGTTGACCCAAATACTAATCGAAATATTGAGAGGGCTCCAATCTTGCCTATTTTAATAGATAAGGGTAAGATAGTGAGAACAAAGGTTAAGTCTGCCTTCCGTCAGAAACTTCGAGATCTAATGAACAAAGATAACGCGATGATAAGTTTAGTCGAAACTCAAGGTGATAAGAATAATTTATTGGAAATGAAGAATTTAGATTCTCGATTAGAGGATGCTATTAATGATTTGAGGATTCAAAAGTTATTAAGCAAAAAGCAAGCTGAAACGGCTAAAAACGTTATCGCCAACCTAATATGGTAAGAAATCTAATTTTTTAGGTCATTTCACCCTTCTAAATACATCATTTTCTGTCCGCAACATTCAGGAATCGTTTGATAACTACATTCCTCCGAACAGCAGCATAACAAATAGCCATTTTTTAATATCATTGATTTGTCACAACATATTGGAACTTCCGTCTC
>LAZR01001113.1_pt1 | contig 17796 bp, 44 predicted proteins | sample 329461 | NCBI WGS metagenome assembly LAZR01 (sample SAMN03002196, study PRJNA259156) | marine sediment metagenome | biome: sea floor; feature: Hydrothermal impacted sediments; material: marine sediment; isolation source: Loki non-amplified sample from Loki's castle hydrothermal vent sediment ...
GACAAATTATTTCAACTATTTCTCTTTTCATCTCCAAACCTCTTTAATTGCTCTTCCATAGTGGGATGTTCATTTTCCATGATATATTCTTCAGTTAACTTTGCTATTTTACCTATTGTTAAGTTTTCAAATTGATTCATTTACTTACCTCCTCCGAATTGCGAACAAATTCATTTAGAGTATTAACAAATCTATTCCCATAAATTATTAATAAAACACTTGAAATTAATAAGACACTTAATGCAGCTCCAAAGATAATTTCTTCAATCATTTTCGTACCCCACTTGGTTTGCGTCGTTTCTTATTAAGTCTCTTCCACTCTTTTATTATTAGTGGGAATGTTATTGTTAAAAAAACTCCTGTAAGAAATCCATACCAAAAAAAAGCAATATCATTAATTATTTCACTCATTTACTCTCTTCTCCTGAACTAAGTATCATTTTAATAATATTCACTCTCCTCTTCAAAAAGCATAGGAAATAAAAATGAAAACATTATCAAAGGAAGTATTAAAAAATAAATCCAATTCATTGTTAAAAAATATAATAAAAATGACAAACTAATCAAAAAATTATTATAACACATACCAATCCCCATTATTAACCAATCTCTTCTTTTCATCCCTTATCTCCTGTTTCACGAACTGGTTTTGTAAGATAATCTTCAATTTGTTTCCATAAGATTTCCCTAAATGTTTTCATTTGTTCTTTTGTTGCCTTCCCTTTCAAATGTGATAAGTTCATAGAAGTCCATCCACCTTTATCATCTTTCCAAACAAATTCCCCTTCATTTACCAAAGTCATTATTATATCTGATCTTGTAACTCTTTTCTTTACTTCTACCTCAACATTTAATTTAAACACTTTACAAAATTTATTCCATGATTCCTCATCCATTTCGCTTACCCCCTACTTTGCGTTCTTTGATTTCTTCCCAATGAACATTTCTAAAACATATAATGTATAATATTGGATAAAGTATTGTTCCAAGAATTAACATTCCCCAAGTTCCAAAAAATCCACCTAACTCTTTAGGATCATCACTCCAATTAACAACCTTTCTAAACTTTTTCATGTTCGTTCTCCTTCAGTTATGTGTTGTTTTAATTCTTCAAATTTAATTAATCCTAAAGAATAATCTTTTGAACATTCAATTATACTTTTTTCAGACCAAACATATCTTTTACATTTTTCAATCAATTCCAAGACTTCTTTTAGAGTTTGTAATTTTGTTTCTGCTTCATGTAAAAGATTTATATCATCTTCAAAAGGTTCTACTGATTCAAAACTTCTCCACTTATGAATTTGACTTTCAAGTTCTTTTATTGATTTCATTCTTCATCTTCTCCAATACATTTACCTTGATTCCAATCAAACGAATCTGGATTTTCAAAATATTCTGCTATCCTTTCATCTTTTGTTTTAAAGTTTTTCAATTCTTTATTAATATCTTTATTAAATTTCTCGTGATTTTCCATTTTGATTATTCACTCCGGCCCCTAAGGGCCAGAGTTTAAAAGGAGATAAAATGTATATCAGCATTTTATCGGGTTTGTTTACTTTTTGACAAAGAAACTATTATAGTTCTAACAACTCCGGATTAAGTTTAATTTTCCCATCTCTTCTTTCTATAATTCCAAACGTGTTTAATCTGGATAAAGCATTACTGAAACCCCCACTATTAAAGGAATATTGTGTTATTGTTTCCCTTGCTAGTTCTTCTTTGGAAAATTCGAGGTTTTCATTATTAAGTAGGACTTCATAAATTTCTTTTTCTCTGTTTTTGAATATTTTAATTTTCATTCTAAATCAATACATTCTATTTCTTTAATTGGTGTTCTAAGACTATCTATTTTAATCCATCCTCTTTCATCAAAAATATATCTATTATCAACCTCTTCCCTAATGAAACATTTGTAAGGTCTTATATCTAAATTTTTTTGGCATTCTAAAAGTTCTTCATTCAATTTATTATTAAAATTCCAATTTGAAACTAACCCTATGTAAAGAAATAAAGAAATAAAACACATAAGAAAAAACAATCCCTTCCAATTTACATCTTTCATTTTTTATTTTTGTTAGGTTTAATTTTCAATAAATAACAATTACAATTTCTACATTTTTGGTTTTTCTTTTGGGCGAACTCTTCTAAAGTTTGTCCGGAAGGAACCTTAAGGCCAAAGTTTTTAGTCTTACAATTAACACAAGGAAGATCTACAAAATAAAACTTACTCATTATTCTTTTCTCCTAAACTAAGTATTTTATTTTTTATCCATCTAAACGGTGATGGGTAAAGTTGTATTCTTTGTTCTTTTGTCATTTCGCTTAATATAGCCTCACCAAGAACTATTGTTACAAGAAAATAAAAAAATCTATTCATTGTTCAGTTCTCCCATGTAGACATCCACAAGTTCTACATTTCTCATTTTTAGGATCTCCAAAGAATTCTTTAATAGTCGTTCCTTTGGGAATATAATACACAACAGTATTCTTACAATTTTCACATAAAACATCTACCTTATAATTATTCATTTGAAATTATTCTCCCAAGTAAAAAACCAATTCCTAATAAAATTGAAAATAATATTATTGTAAATATTACCATTGGTTTATCTAATCCATTATATTTCATTTTCCAGTTCCCTTTTGATTTAAATTAAGTAATTTAGATCCTGCGAGTTTTTGTCTTTCCCACTTATAATCTTCCCATGAAATATCTTGAAGATATAACTTTTCATCTAAAACATTTCGTCTTCGGATGAATTCTGCAACATCTTTTTCATAATACATATCTTTATCATATCCCATTCTAATCATTTTATCACTCAATATAAAGGACCCCGAATCAGAATCAGATATCATTCGGGATTTATCATCTGGGTCTTTGTCCTCAACCGCCGTGTACTTAGGGGTATCACGAGGAGTATTATTTGGGATGGATTGTTTGCAATCACATTTTCTTGATTCTTCTACATCAATTCTAACCATACCATAACAACCAGTTGCATCATAATGTTGTTCTTCATCATGTACACAGTTTTTGCATTTATTCATTTTATATTTCCCCTTTCATTTACTTCACGAATAACTTCTTTTTCATCTATTAAACCTTGTAAAACCATCCTCACTTTTTCACACATACAATCGTGAGTTTCCAACAATTTTACTAAATGTTCTTTTGGAGTTCCAATCCATTGATCTGTTTCTTTATTATATTCCATTATTTACTATCCTCCAAATTTGTTCTTATCTTTTGACAGTTAAAACATAATTGGGTTAAACAGTCATGGTATGTGCTATAAGCCACTTGTTGAATATGATTCTCTTTCTGACAATCTTTTATAAATCTCCTCACGATTTCAACACTATCAAAATTATCTAATTCAAATAAATTATCTTTATCCATTTTGAGTTCCTCTTTGTTTAGAACTATGAAACTCTGTAAATTCGTTTAAAGCATTAACAAATCTATTTCCATAAATTATCATTAGGACACTTGCAATCAATAATAGTACTGATGCAACTCCAAATATAATTTCACCAATCATTTTTTACTCTCCTGTTTAGAACCGTGAATCATTCTGTTCTCCCATGCTTACAATTACAATTAGTGCATTTTTGATTTACTTCATCCCCAAAGAAAGTTTTAGTGGTCATTCCCTTAGGAATATAGAACCAAGCGATGTTACTACAATTTTCACACAAAACATCTATCTTATACTTTTTATCCATTTTTTTTACTCTCCTGTTTAGTTTCACACACTAATTTACAAACTTGAACAATTAAAGAATCACATTCACCACATAATTCACAATGACAACAATCCAAATCGTTACATTTTCCACAATCACATACTTGTAAAGTTCTTTCAAAACAAGTATGTTCTGCTCTGCATAAAAACTTTTCAATTTGTTTCTCTGTTAATTCTATCTCTATTTTCATTCGTTTGATCTCCCTTTAGCGTCTTGGTTGATTAACATATAAGATAAAAAACTTTCACAAGATCCATCATCATAGATTGTAAAGTGTCCTCTTCTTCTTATTTCCATATCAGTTTCACTTGTGAATTCATTCATTATGATTTCTCCATTTAGCGTATTCTTTAATTGTATCTTTAAAATCAATTATTTGTAATGCAATTCTTTTCTTCCAAGATTCATAAACTAATAAATATCCTAAACTCATATTAAGTTCTACTTTTTGTTCTAATAATTCAAATTCTTTATACTCTCTTTCTAAAAACTCTAAAAATCTTTTACATGATTCCTTGTGATCTATTGCCGATATTTGATATTCATTTTTACTTAATGAAACATCAACAAAAACTGAAGGTCTTATCTCGTGGCTTTCTTGCCCTTTCTCTGACAATCCTTCATATAAATCAATCATTTCCATATTCTTTTTAGCTATTTCTAATTCCCTCATTCTGATTTGTCTCCTTTAGCGTCTTTTAATTTACTTCCACAATAAATTGCTGTTAATCCAAAAAATAAATATATACTTGACAGTCCTGCTAATTGATTCACTTCTTGAATCATTTTACTTGTATCCAAACCATATCTTAACATAGTTCCGATAGCTAATCCAATCATCATATAGATACTTGTTAATCCAAACACTTCATGATAAATCTTTCTCATTCTCTTTCGCCTCTTAGTGAGTCTTTAGTTTTTTCTGGAAGTGATTGTTCTTGTTTTGGAAATAAGATTATTGCTGTTTCTTTAATTTGTTTCATCAAAAATTCTAACGATCTTTTTCCTGTTTGTGACATATTAACAAATAAAACATTCATTATTGCGTGTTGATTCTTTAGAATTTGTTTTTCTGCTTCATTCACTTTGATCACCTTTGCATTTGTGCATTTGTTTATATCTTTCAGCTTGTTTTATTGTAAGTCCAGTAAATGTTTCGTGACAATTATCACAAGTTACCATTGCTATTTTCTTTTTGTTTTCCATTATGTATATGATATGATATGATACTATATAAACTTATGTGATTTTCGTTAAATGTTTCTAAAGCGAATTGATATTAAGTGACTAGAGGGATTTGAACCCCCGACCCCCTGTTTACAAAACAGGTGCTCTACTACTGAGCTATAGCCACATTTTTTCATATTTTATTCCTAAGGCGAACAATGAAAGATTACAATTGCACAAGGTAACCATAATCCTCTTGGTAAATCATTAAATTTAATTTCCCCTCTTAAAAATCTCACTTCTGCTTTCGTATCAATAATTGTTTCGTGCCACCATTTAGTATTTGACCTAACTGGGAGTAAACATATAATCGTTTTTCCTTTTCTTGATTCTTCAAGTGCTTTCCTAACAAATTTCTGCATTTCTTTTCCCCATGGTGGATTCATCCAAATATTTCCACTAATCTTACTCCAGTCCTTAGTTAAACAATCATCTTTTTTATTATAATATAAAAGACATTTATTATTTTCTTTACTTGTACAAATATCAAACTCAATTCCAAATTCTTTCTTCAGAGGTTCTACTATCTCCCAAGGGGTTGAATATTCTACTGAATCACTTTTAAATTTATTATTTCCTTGTCCCATTTTATTTTTTTGTATGTCTTTTCCTTAATTCTTTTAATGGACTTTCAGGCATATAGAATTTAGCGTGTGGTTGAAATATTATCTCACCTTTAACTGGATAATCTCTCTCAATCATTTTAATTGTTACTCTTATTTTTATACCATCAATTTCTACAAACTTTTCCCCTATTTCTTTTATTAATCTATTTCCCATTTCTTAAATTACCTCTAAAGCGTACTCTGTTTCTCCTTGAACGCCATATTGAATATGAATAATGCAACTTTAGGATTTACACAATTAGATAAAACTTTTGATTTGTCTATTTTGTAACCATCTAAATTAATCCCATGATGTTTTTCTAATTCCTTTACTGTGGTATCTCTTATATGATCTGCTGGAAAATATTCTTTAGGTATTGGAAAGTTACTCCAGAAATAATGTCTTTGAAGTTCGTAAGGTCTAATCAATGGTTTATAATAACTCATGACATTTTCTACAACAAACTTACCTTTGAACCATGATTGAAGAAATATTATCTCTTGATACAAACTCATATCAGGATAAGGCATTTTCCAATTAGGAAAAGTTTTTTTAGAAATCATAAATTTACTATGTGTTGGACATGGTGGTGAACTCCAAATAAAATCAAACTCTTTAAAATGTTCCAGGAGATATTGGTGTGCATCAGTTACAATTACTTTATCTTTTGGAAAGAAATCTTGATATATTGCTGCAATCTCAGGTTCTAATTCAATAGCTGTAACTTCATGCTCATCTCCCCAGAGTTTTCTATTTCCTCCGATTCCCGCATATAAGTTTAGTATTTTCATAATTTCCTCTGTTCTAAGTGTGGTTTCAATCGCTTGTTAGCAATTTCAATATACTCTGGATTTAATTCAATACCTATGAATTTCTTTTGTTGTTTCAAAGCTACAACCCCAGTAGTTCCAGAACCAAAGAAAGGATCAAGAACAACTCCTCCAGTAAATTCTACATTACAATTGCAAGTTTGTTCAAAAGATATTTTATAATCAGGATATGCTGATACTTTTTTAACACCAAAAGCATTTCCAACTTTTATTGCTTCTTCCCTTCTCTTAGAAGTATATGCTTCTGTTTTTCTTTGAGATTTCAATAATTTTTCATATTCTTTAGATGGTGTATAAATAGGAAATTTAGGGTTTCCGCATTTAATACAAACAAAACTTGGACATCCTGCTTTTAATGGAGTTTCGCAAAGTTCTTCAGGGAAAACTGCAAAATGTGCTTCCTTGTATGGTTTTGGATTAATTGGCCATACTGTTCTTTTATTTCTTCCAAATGTTTCAATTATTCTTCCTTCCCTATTTGCTTTTTGATCTCCAGCATATCCTTCACCACCAAACACTTTTTTATCATTATTACTTATTTTTCTTATGTAATGTGTTCCAGTTTCTTCTATTTGTTGCTCAAAAAAGTATTTTTTATTCTTTGTAAAGAAAAAAATATATTCAAAATCAACTGTAAATCTATCATTAGCTGAACTAGGCATACAATTTGGTTTTTGCCAAATTATATTATTCCTTAAAATCCAACCACGATTTACCATTTCTATTGCGAAACGCATAGGAATTAAAGTAAGACATTTATCTTTCAGTTCTCCTTTTTTCTCTCTTGTAGTATTATCAACACCAGAACAAGCAGAACCACAAAACTTTTGGAAAGCATAACCTTCAAATTCTTTTCCACAATGTTCGCAATTCTTAGTAGTTTTATTCTCAAATCCCCATACTTGTTTAGAATCTGTTATATCTCCACCAGCACCTTTCCCTGAACCATAATAAGTATCTCCAAGATTAACCCAACAAGTTCCTGTCTTTTTCAATACTCTTTTAACTTCATCAAAAATATCACATAGTTTGTTTATATATTCTTCAAAAGTAGATTCTAATCCAAGTTGTCCTTCAACTCCATAATCTCTCAATGCCCAATAAGGTGGACTTGTCATAACACAATCTATTGATTCATCTGGTAAAGTTTTAAGTTGTTCAAGTGAATCTCCTTGTAAAATTATATTAGTTTTCATTTAATTACAACTCTCACATTCTATTTTACTTTCTCCAGAACATAATCCACAAACTTCTCCATCTTCATAATTTCCACTAGCGTCACAATCATAACATTCTTGTAATTGTGTTCCGTTACAAACTTCACATTTACTCATTGTTCTCTTTCCTGCCCTTTTTAGTCCCTGAATGTTTTATTTTTAGATGTAAATCTAAATTAGATTCTACATGTTTTTTAGAAGTTCCTTTAATTTCTTGTGTACACTTTAAACATTCCAAATAAAATTGAAATGTTGGTTTATCTTCAAGTCTCCTCTTTTTTATTTCCATCTTGATTCTTTAGTGATTTAAGGGTTTAAGGGTATTTAAACTTATTATTTTTGTAAGATATATTTTGAAAAATGAATATTAAAAACAAAAGAGATTCAAATCATCAGAAAATTTTTTGATTACCATCAAATAATACAAAGAAAAATTATAATTCAAAGAATAACAAAGAAGTTGTAATATTCTGAGGACATATTCTATTATTAATAGCAATAGCTGTAAGATTAAAATTATTTAATCCAGCATCCATAGTAAAATTAGTATTATTAGGAATAAGCACTGCATCTTTTCTTAACTCAAAATTAACATCCCCATTTATAGTACAATTACCAGGATCTAAATTTGTCACATTAACATCTATCACATAAGACATATTAGTTACTCCATTTTGATTAACTAAATTTAAACTTTGTGTAGTTGATAAACTTTCACTAACATTAAATACTTGATCTGTTAAATCAACTAAGACAAGTAAATTCCCTTTAGAACCCACTACTTGATAAGTAACATCTTTATCATATGAAAAAAGAAAAAATCCCAAAACTCCTACACTTAACATCAAAACAACAGCTAAAAAGATAAATAACTTAGAATATAATATATTAAATTTTTTTACTATTTTTTTATCTTTTACTTTATTCTTCATCATATAATTAGATACTTCCCTTTAATAAATATTTATGTTTTTTTGACTTTGTTTTCTATTCTTTTTTTGTGTTTTTTTAGTTGATCTTTGTTCTGAGTTGTTCATTTTTATTTTAGGACTTTTAGGACTTCTAGGAGTTTTATACCCTTAAGAGAGATACTGACCTCTCCTATAGCCCTGTTTTTCATAGAAGTCCTAGAAGTCCTAGAAATTATACCCATTTTATCCCTGTCCAAGCAGTTTCCCAATAGTCTGAACCAAAATCTTTCTTATTTTCTTCAATTGTTCCATACATATCTTGTAAAGAAGTTTTAATAACATAATCTGATTTTGATTTAATTTTATTTAATTGACAATATTGTGAATATCTTTTTCTCAAATCCTTTTTACTGATATATCCTTTAACATCATCTTTGATATGATCATAACAAAAAGCCATAAAACTATTGGATTTTTTAATCCATGTGCTTTTAACTTCTTCACTTCCAATTGTTGTGGAAAATTTATGATTATTTGAAATCTCTTTTAAGTTGAATAATGCTTGATTTAGTAATCCAGACATTTCTTCTTTAGTAGAAATCTTATTAATTATATCTTCATCCCTAATTTTAAGATTAGTTTTATCTAAACTATCATCATATTCTTCTTGAGTTACAAAAGTGTATGGAAATTCTAATAATATCCATCTATCCCAAAATCCTTTACTCATATCATAGACTGTTGGAAGTTCATTACAAGCGAAAGTAAACTTAGCATAATTTTCAAAGTAAATATCTCTTTGAAACTTTCTCTTACCCCCAATTAGATCTCTTCCTGTTGCCGTTTTAAAGGTGCTTGTGTCCCTTAAATCTTTATTTCCGATATCACCCCCTAGGTTAAACATTTTTCCAAATAATTCAGATATAGAAAAACTATCTGGAATTAAAGAAGATAAGGGGATTGAACAACAATTTTGTGTTCCAACCAATCTTTTTAATAATTCAATTGATTTTCCTTTTCCATTCCTTCCATCACCAACAAGCATTATTGCTTTTTCAAATTTATATTCTTTTAATAATCCAAATCCTGCCCATTCATAAAATACCTTTACATCTTCCTCATTCGCTAATACATTTTTAAGAAATTTATCTATTTTTGGGCATTTTGCAAAAGAATCAAATATAACAGGAAATTTATTAAAAAATATCTTTTTTTGATCAAATGGTTTTAATTCTAAAGTATTAATGTTTAATATTCCATTTTCAACAGGAATTTCATTCTTATAATTTGTATTAAAGAATTCTTCATTATCAATGAACGTGTCTGGTTCTATTTTAGATACAACATGATTATAAACAAAGGAAGAATAATTTTCCTCAAGCAATTTTCTTAGAATTTCCCTTATTCTACTTTTTCCTTGGGGAATATAAACTCCTTCATGATAAATCCACATTTCACTTTTAAGATCATCCCTTGTCGTATAAATCTTTAATTTATCACAAATATACAAAACTAACAATTCTGTTGCTTCTGACCAATGTTTTTCTTTTCCAGAGATCAAATCAAGATATTTATATCTTATTTCCTTTTTTTCATCATATTCTTTCTCTTTTAATTTTTCAATATATTTCTTTTTACATTCATCATATTTTTCTTTCAGTCCAAAATTGTCTGCAATAAATTCTAAAGCTTCTTTAAAACTACAATTTTTATATTGAGTAACCAAACTAAAAATATTCCAAGAATCATCACAATGAAAACAATGTGCAACATCTCTTTCAAAACCTAAACACTTTCCACCTTTACTTGAATGGAAAGGACATTCGGTTGGATTAAATGAAGTATCTATTCCAATCAAACCCAAAATATTTTCTATAATAACATTTGATTTAGCAATATCAATAAAGTTTTCGTCAAGATCTATTTTAGGATATTCTTTTTGAATTGGCTTTTCTTTTATTGGTTTCTTATTATAAAACATTAATGTTGCTTTAAGTTCAGAGTAAGGAATAAAAGAAATGTCTTTATCTTCAAACACTTCATAAGGATTTCCGTTAGGATGAATACTTCCAACACCAACAACTTGTTTACCTTCTCCTTGAATATCTGCAAGAGTATTTACTTCTTCATCAAATATTTTAAAACTTTCAGAACCATCACTAAAATAATATAAGTGTAATAATCCTCTTCCTGTTTTAACTTTAAAAGTATCAGGTAATTTATTTAAACATTCTTTTTGAACTTTCTCGTCGTCAAAATCAACAATTAAAAGTTTTTTATTGCCACCACCCCTAACACCATAATTTCCTTTTTCAACTAAATGTTGCATTAATCTTGGATCATCAAATTCAATCTGTTTCTTTTGCCACCCTATTTCAAAAGGTTTCTTACCACCTTTTTCTAATAGAACAAAATTAATGCCTTTATGTTGGAGTTGTTTAGGAATTGTCATTGTGAATTCTTCTATGACATTTTTTACAAAGAGTTATGATATGTAATGGTTTTGAATAATCAGGATGATGTTTTTCAAGTTCTTTCTTTAATCCACAAATTTCACAAGAACTATTTTTTTTAATAGTTCTTGATTTATTCCTAGCCAATAATTTTTCTGGATATTTTTGGTGTCTTTTTTTATCTGTATTTTTAAAGTATTCTTTATTTTCAAACCTAAATCTATTGAGGTATCTCTTTCTATTTTTAATAAAACATTTTTTATGATATTTTTGTCCATTGCTTGTTGGATTTTCAATTTTCTCGTTACAATATTCACAATTTTTTAGTATCATCTTTTCTTTTTCCTTCAACATGTTCATTCATATAAGTTGTAACCCATAATTTTAATTTATGACATGCTGAACATAATATTTGCCCGTTACCAATTCTATCATAATTTTCTTCATCATTTGAGTTTCTTAATTCTAAGATATGATCTGCTGTAAGAGTTTCTCTTATTCCTAATTGGTTTTTTAATCTTAAACAGAAAAAGCAAAATGGTTCTTTATAATCATGGAACTTTTGTATTTTTTCGACAGTCAATCTATTTCCAGTTCTAAGAAGTTTTGTTCCAGTATTTCTTGGACTATTTGGATTCTTTGCAAAACCTCTGAAACCACATCTAGGACAATCTAGTCTACCATAATGTGGAGAATTTGATGTTAAAGTCAACTTTAATGTTGAACTACAAGTTTCACAGAAATCTTCTTTCATTCTTCAATCCCCTTCGGAATATAAATAAATGGTTTAATTGAATCTTCTTTAATATCTTCAAGAAGAAATGGAAGTTCTCCTTTTTTAAATTCCATAAGAACAAGAGTTAATTTTTCCTTACTAATATCAAGAACAGTTCCATTATGCCATTCCCCATTTTCTAAAGAGAAATGTACGGCTATTCTTTTTTCAAAGTAATAAAGAAGATTTCTATAATTTCTCAACCCCTTATCATTTATCATTCCTAATTCAAATCTCTTTTCTTTATAAATATATCTAAAACCCCCTGGGGCATACAAAAGACAATACTTACGAGGAAAGCCCCAAGAGGGAAAAGAGGTGATCCACTCAGTACTAAGTGACTATGATTATTTTACGAAATCTTTCTTAACAAATCTAACAGCTTTGAATCCAGATGGGGAAATAGCTACAGCCATTTTCCTATTATTCTTAGATACCAAATCAAATTTGTCAGTACTAAAAGGCTTCTTCGTTTTCAAATCGAAAAATTTTAATTTTACCATTATAAACTACCAATTATTTTTCCTTGTGATTTAATTAATTCAATTCCAATAATATTCTTTAATGCTGTTCCAACTAAACCCTTTGAATTCTTCTTTTTACTTTTTACAAGTTTTAAATTCTCTTTAGTTAAAGCTAATGCTTGTGCAGCTTGAGAGACATTCAAAATTGCTTTAACATTATTTACCATTGTCTATTATTTTTTGACTTCCTTAAATTTAGTTACTTCAACAACTTTCGTTCCTTTGAAACCAAGTCTAATATCATCTTTAAATCTAAACCTAGTTGGTTTTATACCCTTCTCTTTAAACACGATTTTAACTTTCTTTAATACCATTTTCTATTTCAAATCAATAATTTAATCACATATCAAGTAACTTCTGTCTTGCAGTTGGTGCTATAGATATTACAGCAAGTGCTACAGCAAATAATAATATTATTATATTAGCTAAAGCTCTTCCTCCACTATCAGCTATAAAAGTTGTTGGTTGTGAAGTTCCTGAAACTTGCCATGCATTCAAAAAACCTGCTGTTGCATCAGGAGTTATATTAACCGCCAATCCCCCAGTTGTAGGATCAATTGCATTATTTACAACTGTAAAATTACCACTACCAATTTCTATATCCCCTGTTTCATTAAAAATAACTACACTACTTAACGCCCTCATATTTGTCAAAAATTGTGAAGTTCCATTTACAACAGTTGAAATTGATTGATTAGATATTGCCACTGTATTTGTTGCCTTACCTACTTCTTGAGCTGAAGCTTGGAATAAAACCACTCCAACAATTAAAACAATTGCTAAAAGTAACAAAACACCTACTTGTGATTGTCCTTTATTATTCATTCATTATCACATCCCAATATATCAAAGATCATTTGAAAAATAAATTCTTCCCTTTTTTATTCTTTGAATTTAAAACCTTATTTGGTGTTTTCAAAATACTCTTATGGTTTGAAAATATATTTTTATCTGGATGAAAACTACTAAATAAAGAACTACTACTTTGTTTTAAATTAATTTGTTCCATTTTTTTCTTTATTGCTTCTTGTCTTTTCGATTCCTCAAATTTTTCAAGGTTTCTTTCGTGAACACTTTTTTCTCTATTATCCAATATCTTTTGTATTCTTCTGGACTTTTCTTCATTCAAAAAATCTTCGTCTTTCTTTAAATTTGAAAACGCAGATTGAAAAAAACCCATATTAAATAATACTTTTTAATTCTTTATATATATGTAAGTAATGATTCATCATCGTGTTACCACCTTTGAAATTGCATGAGCTGCAGTCATTCCAGCAATTACTACAACTAATAAGTATAATGCTGGGAAAAAGTCTGCAAGTATAACTACAAACAATCCAAACAAAACTAGTGTAACTGACTTTGGTATTCTTAATGCAGAAGCAACTCCACCTATTGCTATGAATGCTATGAACATAAATATTTCTATACTTCCAGATAAAGAGTTCAATAATATTCCTTGTAAATCTAATGGTTCAAAAAATGTCATTAATCTATCCCCCTGAAGTAATCTACCAAAGCAAGTATAAATGCTAATGTAAACGGTAATAACAATAAGAACATTATTGCTGAAATCCATGTTTGTCCTAAACTATTTGTGTAAATCATTATTCCAATAAAGGATTGTAAAAATATAACAAGTACAGTTGTAATCAAAGGCAATACAATTATATTTTCTGGTTTTGCTCTTGTTAATAAACCTGCTATTACTGCACCTGTTGCCGCAGCAATTGTAATTAAAATTCCAGCACTACCAAATAGAAAAGTAAAAAATGAGGAATTAGTTAAACCAATTTCTGAAACAGTTCCATCTGAATTAAATACTAATCCTAATAAATCAGTCATAGCTTCAGTACCTGTTGGAAGACCAGCTATTTTTAAAAGAAAAATCAACATTGTACTAATAAAAACATACTTCCATACTTTAGCCATTATCTAATTGCCTCCGAATACAAAACTCCTAAAAATATTAAACCAACAAATATTGTTGGAAAATTTGGAATAGCATTTATTGGATTAGGTATTATTCCTAAAGCCACATCGAAGAATGCAACTAAAGAGAATACTATTACTGATATTCCAGGTGGACTTGTTATTCCAAATTTAAAACTTGTTACTCCAGTAGTTATTAAGATTATTAAAAATACTATTATTCCCAATCCAAAATCAGTTAATCCAAATAGATCTGAATTTGTGAAAGTAGTTAAATCATTAAAGAAAGTTAGAATACTAAATCCTTCATTTTCTAAACTAAACACTAACCAAATTCTTGTAACGTTTGTTTGATTTCCAGTAATAGTCCAGAAAACTTCCATAATAATATCTGTATTATTTCCAGTGTCTAATATTTGTGATAAAAATCCTCCAGTGCCTGTTGTTGAGGTTGTTACATTAAATACAGTTCCTGTAGAATTTTTTAATACAAAACCAAATTGTTCTAAACTATGGAATGATGAATTAAATGTTAAATTAAAATTAACAAGAGTATCATTTATCAATGTTAAATCAATTGGATTAATAATATAATTTATTCCCCTTGTTGTATCAAATTGGGAAATAGTTGTTACAGTTCCCATTATAATTGTGAAAGATGTTTGAGTTGGAACTAATGTTGTTGTTACTGTTGTAAGCCCTGTCTTTGAAAATGAGAATACATAACTTGTATCTGGATCTAAGAAGTAAGTTATTAGACCAGCATCATCAGTAATCCCTGAAGATATTAAAGTTCCGTCTTTAGTTACATTAGCAGATACTCCACTAATAACTTGTTCTGCAGGATCTACTACTTGGAATGTTACAAATATTCCTTCTGTAGTTGGAAGTAAGAATAAATTTTGTGTTGTGGTTGTATTTGTTAAACTATATGTTTGAGTAAAACTTCTTTGTTGACTTAATACATTATTATAACTTAAAGATACATTTGCTGTTAGAGTTCTATTATCTCCACTAGTCAAACAGAATTGATAATTACTATTTTCAGTAGTATTTGAAAATGTTAATGAATCTATAACACTTCCTCCTCCAAGCCAAAAATTCCAAGTTGTATCTATTTCTGCAGTAATTGCTTCCTCTGCCACAGTTTCATTTGTAAATGTAAAATTAATATAAGCTGGTTGTTGTCCAATTTCACAGAATTCAAATGTAGTTAAATTTACTTCTTGACTATTATCAGAAGTAGTTACTTCTGTACTTGCAATTGAAAAATTAAAGTGAAATAAAGTATTATTTCCGTTTATTAAAGGTATATCAATAGTTCTAGAAATATTATAATCATTCCCACCTAAACTTGTTATAGTAGATCCAGTAAATTCTGTTCCATTATAAATTAAACTTGCAGATGTTGGAGCTGTTCCATTTGTAGTTATATTTGTTGTAAAGGTTTCACTTGCTGTTTCAAATGTACTTGTATTAAAAAATACTTGATTTTCAAAAGCTAAATATTCCCAAGTCCTTGAAGAACTATTAACATTACCGAAAGTATCATTTACATAAAATATTATAGTTTTATTTATTGAATTAGTAATATTTATTTGAGTTTGATTATCCAAACAAGTTACAGTTCTATTAACTCCTTCATATTCCAAAATACAAGTATTTAAAGTTAAATCGCTAACAGTCCAATTTACAGAAAGGTTAGTATTTAATTTATGGAAATTTATTATTTCAGTTGGAAAAGTTATATTTAAAGTTGGTGCTGATTGATCTACTGTAAAAGTTCTTTCTGTTCCATTAGCACAACCATCAGAACTACAAGATTCATAATTCCAAATATGAGTTCCTTCCGAAAGTATTTTAGTAAAAATATAATCATCTAAAATCCCTGTTGTATTTGTTTCATTACCAACATTATCAATAAATAATGTAACATTCAAAGGGGTTATATCACTAATTGTTCCATTAAAGATAATAGTTGCATTACTTGTATTAAAATTATCAGTTGGAGAGTTTAATGTAACTGTGGGAATAAAAACATCTGTCCAAGTGATTCCACTACCCCCGTTATATAATTGAGTTACTTCTGTTTGACTTAAACTTCTGTTATGCATTGAAAATTCATCTAAATTCCCATCTACAAAAGTAGCTTCATCATCTCCAAATTCTAAATCAACAAAACTAGCATTTCTGGGTGTTCCTGCTCCTGTATTATCAAGAACTCCATCAATATATAACCACAAATCAGTTCCTGAATCATTCCTAACTATTGTAATCATGTGATGATTTCCATCTCCTATAGTTCCAACAGAAGCAAGATTAAAATTCTGTCCACCACCTTCATCTATTGAGAATAAAAAACTATCATCTGCGTCCATAGAAACAAAAGTTTTTGGATTAGAACCAATATCTTGAGAAGAAAATATAAAAGCCGTTGATGAGTCTGATAAGTTCTTCCAAAAATTAATTGTAAAATCTGATGTTGTTTCAAAAGCCCATAATGGAGAAGTATTAACACTATGAAACTTATCATCATTAGAATCAAATCCTATTGCCCCACCTATTATTCCATCTAAATTATAAAGAGGACTTCCAACTGGAAACATATCTTTTCCTGCAACAGAAAAATCTTTTAAATTTCCAAAAGTTTCATTATTCTTCCAAAATCCAACCAATCCGACATTTAAATTAGCTGTCCAAACTGCGTGTCTTTCTACTTTCTTTCCTGCAATCGTCCAAACTGCATCTATATAATCTCCTTCATTAACATAAGTTTTCAAACCAATTCTTATTTTCCCTTTTTGAATATCTCTTGAGTTGTAAGGTTTCCAAACTTCTCTAATTGTGTTTTCTGTTCTTACAAAAATTTGATTACAATCTTTAGTTCCGTTCCCTAAAATTGAACATTGTTCTTCGTAAATATTTTCTTCATAAGTTTCATTTGCCCAATAAACAAAAGAATAATTCTTTTGGATTTCTTTTCCAGTTCTTTCATCTGTAAAATAAACTTCTCCTAAACCATTTTCATATATTTCCAAAAAATCAAAATCATAATATATAACTACTTCTTCTTGACCATAACCAAATTGTAAAACTTGATCTACTGAACTATGGGATTTTAATTCTGCACTTCCTAGATCCTCATTAAAACCAAACCATTCTCCAATTCCAAAAAAATAACCATTTTCTATAATAACTTTTAAATCTTCATTCTCATATCTTAAACCATTATCAAACTCAAATGCACTAACATTTCCTATTAAAAATACTGAAAAAATCATAAGGGTAAATACTAGGAAAATCTTTTTATGAGCATGGCGACCCCTTTCTGTTGAAAATTGAATCTTCTCTTCGGTATTTTTTGTCATTTTTTCCCTTTTATGAATTTATTTACTATTAATCCTGCTGAAACACTAATAACTAAAATTATTGCTACTGGAATTATTAAATCAAAACCTAAACATGTTAATTTGAATCCATCAGATATTGCCGAAGCATCAGAACAATTAATTCCACTTGCAGTTCTGATTAGAGATATATCTGGTTTGAATAAATTTATTGCTGACAT
>LAZR01001114.1_pt1 | contig 17792 bp, 13 predicted proteins | sample 329461 | NCBI WGS metagenome assembly LAZR01 (sample SAMN03002196, study PRJNA259156) | marine sediment metagenome | biome: sea floor; feature: Hydrothermal impacted sediments; material: marine sediment; isolation source: Loki non-amplified sample from Loki's castle hydrothermal vent sediment ...
ATCCGCCGCCGGGTCATGGAAGGCCAACGCCAAGGCCCTGGTCAACGTCCCCGCCCTGCTGCGGTTCGTCCAGTCGCTGGCTGCACAGGAGGGCGGCGGCGTCATCCCGCACAGGGACCGGGCCTTGGCCCTAATCGAGCAATTGAATCATTACCAAGATTAAGGCTACCCAATATACAACTAAAAAAGTGGGCACCAGCAGTGGTTCTGATTTTTTTCGTTCTAGTTATCTTGAACTATCAGGATGAAATCAATGCATTTTTCTCGAGTGATCAGCAATCTGTACTTGATGAACCAGAAGTCGTTTCAGGCGATGACTTAGCTACGGTAGTCATTGGTGATGAGTCGGAAAAAATGGCGGATAAATCAGCCGAGCGTGCCGCTGAGCGGCAAAGGTTAGCTGACTTATTAGCTGAAATTCCCCAGCCTGATATACAGCAGAAAGAGTCGGTTGAGCCTGATAGCTTCTCCTCAGAAGATACTATCGATGTTGAGGAAATAGCTGTTCAGTCAGACTCACCCAGTATTGGGTCTTCATCTCCCTCAGTTGAATCTGAGAAGAAGGAAGAAACTAAATTACTTGATGCTGTTCACTCTCAAGCGTGGATTCTGGCACAAGAGCAAAAGAAATATACCTTTCAGCTAATGGGCTCTTGGGAGTCGGCTGAAATTGATGAGTTTATAGAAAAACACAAATTAAGTGGTGATATTGCTAGGTTCGTCAGTTTACGTGATAACAAACCTTGGTATGTTCTCATTTATGGTATTTACCCATCGAAAAAAGCCGCATTGCAAGCGAGTAGTCGCTGGAAAGGGCCTATGAGTAATTTACCTACATGGCTACGTCGTTTTGATAGTGTGCAAAATCAAATTAAAGAAAAGGGCGTAAGACCTTAAGTAAGCTATCACTCTGGCTACTTGTGCCTGCGAACACCGCTCGATAGTACTCTGAACTATCGAGTGTTGCCTTTGAGATTATTCCCTTCTGAATGAGGTGTTCAGGTAGTGCTTGTCTAGTTTGAAAACAAACAATCCCACTGCCGTGGTTTATTACATTCATCTTCGTGAGAGTATGTAATGCAGTAGCAAATTGTTCAGCCATTGCCAGTCGTTGACGTGTTTTATCGATGAACCATTCTGTGCCCAAGATTTTCCAGTTGAGCCATAAGGGAAGAAACAACTCTCCACCATATGAGCCCATTACTTTTTCGGCTGGCGGTGAGTGTAAGTAATCCACTTTTGCGTGTACAGCTGAGGGACGTTGAGTAAAGAGAATACTGCAGGGGCGAGGTTGAAATAAGCTTTTATGAGGATCAAACGTTAAACTGTCCACCTCCGACAACTGATGATATTGGGCTCTCAATTCAGGTAACAGAAATAAACTTCCACCCCATGCGGCGTCGACATGCACCCAAGTAGCTATGTTCTTTGAAATGCTTACAATGTCATCAATATTGTCGATTGCTCCTGAACTTGATGTGCCCGCAGTCGCAATGATGGCAAGGGGCGGCGCTTTCTGACAAGCCTGTTTTAGTGCTTTAAGATGGAGTGTGCCATCACTGTTACAGGGCAACAGGAGCAGGTTCAACCCTAATATCTGGCAGGCTTTATTGATGGAATAATGGCAGGCATCACTGGCATAGACTGTCATACGTGATGGTGTATGAGTTTGTGAGTCTCTAGCCTGCCATAGTGCTTGTAAATTCGCATAGCTACCGCCGTGCATAAACTGAGCGTATGGAAAGCCTATGAGTGCCGAAATCCATGAGGCCGTTTCTTGTTCTATACGCTTTAATTTCGGGTAAAGTTCGGCTGAAAGTAAGTTTCCACCATGTCGCATGGCTAACTGCATGCCTATTTGGCTGTATGGTGCGAGTTCAGGCGTCATATGTGCAGCCCAAGATGGTTGTATGTGCAGATCTACCTCTTCAAGTAAAGATTGATACTCAGCAATCGTTGATAAGTCTGAATCATCCGTTATCTGTGAAATGATATTTTTCCAATCAATAGGACTATTCATTAGATCTGTATTCCGTGTTGCGGAAACTGGGTATATTGCTCTGCGGAATACATAGTCAGTTTAATAGGCTGCTTATTAAATTGAGCATTAAAGGCTTTATCAATAATACCTTCCGAAGATAACGTCATTAATGAGTCGGGCAAGTTATTGCACGATTTAATTATGTTTAATTCATCCGCATTCAGAGTTTGTGCTAGCCATAAAGCTAAGGTATCGGAAGTCACGTCCCAGCTATGTTCTATCTCCTCGATCTCAGCTATTTGATGCGAAGGTAGCCATACAAACAATCCAGTCTCAGACTTTAACGTGTCTTCTGGATAAAAAAATGGTCGGCAGTTTTCAACTAAGGATGTCAACAAAATGCCAAATTGTGACATGGCTAATATAGCCATATGATGAGCGGCTGAGTCAGTAATCGAGTATTTTTCTTGTATTTGCCTGACTTCATCTGCAAATGGACCGCCACCGGGCACGACAATAATCCGTTGATCTTTACTGAGCTCACTCAGCTGATTAAGCCATAGAGGAAGAAAAGGATGAGTTAAGAGACTACCGCCCAGTTTGACGACACGCATTTATCGTAATGCATCAATCAATTGAAAAATAGCAGCGGCTTTATCGTGTACTTCTTGATATTCTTCATCAGCAACTGAATCGGCAACAATCCCACCACCAGCCCAAAAGCGAAGCTTGTTATTACTAAAGACTAAAGTACGAATTGTAATATTCGTATCCATATTGCCATCGAACCCTATAAAACCAATGCTGCCACAATAAGCACCTCGCCGATGAGGTTCTAGTTCTTCAATAATTTCCATTGCACGAAGTTTTGGCGCACCCGTTATCGAACCACCTGGAAAACAGGCCCTTAATAGACTCACTGCGGTTTCTGTCGGCTTGAGAGTGCCCGTGATGGTACTAACTAAATGATGAACCGTAGCGAAACTCTCTAGTGCAAACGGTGTTGGTACACGAATAGAGCCTGGTTGACATACTTTTCCGATGTCGTTGCGTAATAAATCAACGATCATCAGGTTTTCAGCTCTATCTTTTAGGCTGGCTTGTAATGAGTCAGCAAGCGATTTGTCCTTGATTGGATCAGTGAGATCTCGCGGTCGAGTGCCCTTGATAGGCTTGGTTTCCACTTCATTATTTTTCACTTTTAGAAGTCGTTCTGGTGATGAGCTCAGTAGAGTGACTTGTTCAGTTTCAAAAAATGCTGAAAAAGGAGCGGCATTTCTTTGTCTTAATTGTTTATAGGCTAGCCAAGCATCACCTTTAGCATCTACTTCAAATCGATTTGCTAAATTCACCTGATAGCAATCACCTTCGTTTATGTAATGCTGAATTTTGTTAAAGGCTTCTGTGTATGTCTCTGAGTTAAAGTTACTTCTTAATTCACTATTAATAGTGAACGAGGTTGTCGTCTTTGCATCTGGAGAGGTGAGCAAATTAACCAATTCTGCCCAACGCTCAGTCGTCGAGTTATCAACCCCATAGCTAAGCAAGTAAGTTTGTTCAAGTTGATGGTCAACGACAATAGCCCAGTCGTATATGCCTACCGCCATATCTGGAATATCTTCTTCATCCAAGGCGATAGTTGGAATTTTTTCTAAGTATCTTCCAAGATCATAGGCAAAATACCCTATTGCACCCCCTGCAAAAGGCACTGAGCTGGCTTGTTGTGGATACTGGGCTAAAATTTCATTGAGCAGCGAAAAAGGATCGCGCTTTTCAAGCTGTACATGCCCATCAGTACTGATTTTGGTTTCACCAGAAGAGGTTTGTAGTGTAATGAATGGTGCAGCGCTGATGATATCATAGCGACTGACTGGGCACCCCGTATTAGCACTATCGAGCATCACTGGCCAAGGTAAGTGGCGAATTTTCTCAAACAAAAGTGCACTATCTTTTGAATAAGTTAACTCAGTGGATAAAGGTAATAGTTGAGTATTCATCATGCTATTTTACGATAACTCCTCAGCAGCCAAAATAGCTAATGCTGCACAGGGAGCATGAGCAGCGGCCTCTTCATTCTCGTTAAATAACGAACTCAAATCGACATAAGGTCTGCCTAGACGTTGCGCGCATTGCTCAATGATGAAGCGACCAAAACCAGCGCCTATCAACGGGCTATTTGGTGCCCAATCATTATGTCGACTCAACACTTGATAGCATGCTTGTGTAATGCGTTGCAGTTGTTTTTCTGCAAAAAACATAGCGACATTGAGCCATTGCTGTTCAGAAGCATCCCTTATATCGCATGCTAACATTCTCGCTAGCCTCATGGTGCTGTGAGTTTTATCCCAAGGTTTCCCATCTGGACTGTGATCTTGTATTGATTCTGCCGTAATCTTATTTAGTAATAACCATACATCTGCGCTGCAAGCAAACCACTCTGCTGACAGTGGAATTCTTTCACCATGAAGCGGGGCCTCTTCGGCTATTTGCATTAGGGGGGTTCTAATGGCGCCTGTATAGACTAATTCGCCACTACGCTGACGAGCATAATCCGTATTTCCTGAGGAAAGGGTCTGATGATTATTAATGGCAATAATGTCACAAGTCGTACTGCCAATATCTACAAACAAACCTTGTTGGATTTGCTTGGCAGCAAAGGAAGCACTGGCTTGCCAGTTCATTGATGCAACATCAGTCCATTGTCGTTTTGCCATATCGGCATTCAGGTATTGACCATTTCCAGCAAAATAGTGAATGGGTTGTTTGAAACGTGATTCAACACAATCAATTATCGCGTTGACGCCGGCTTCCCTGTCAGCAAAAGCGTCCACTAACTCACCCGTCATGGTGACAAAATGCACAAAAGATTTTCCAGTCAGCGAGGCAAGTATTTCATCAAGTGATAACTCTAACTGTTCAATGCCTTTCCATAAGGCACAAGGGACTTGTTTGACATCAAGTAAGGTCGCGTCTTTATCAGCAATGGCCAATTTGATGTGTGCACCACCGATATCCCAGCCACAAAATAAAGTTGAATTAAAATCTGTCATTGTCGGCGAATGTTTTTAAAATCTCTTGGTGGAGCAACAGAGCAGGGTTGCCATAGTGTCGCATCCCAGCTTCAGCATAGCTACTGGTTAAGCGAGGGTTGATATCAACGATGTATAGTTGGTTTTCTGTTTTCAGCAAATCTACGCCGACAAAACCATAGAGTCCTGCTGTCGACTGATGTAGTTTCTTAGCTAAATCAATCGCAACGTCAGTGTCTATGAGGTCATTCCGTTTTACTTCACAATACTTTAGATGGAGTTGATTTTGTTGTTGTTGCATATGTTGAATGTTAACAGATAGTAGGTGGATATCTTCTGCAGTAATAAATAGACTCAAGCTGAGTGATTGCGAATCAATATATGGTTGAATAATGGTATTCGACAGGATACTTGAAGATAGGTTACTTAAAAAATGTCTAAGTTGGGTTGAAGTCTGAATGAAGGTTTGTTCACAGCCTGCACCATCACGATATTTAGAAATCCATCGTTGCTGTTCATCACTATTTATTTCATTCAGCCATTGTTCTACTGTGAAGGTTTGCGGTGTGGCTATCTGATGAGACTTAAGGTGCTTAAATGTCTGGTATTTGTCAGTGAAGAGTGAAATAGCTTCAGGTGAGCAACCAAAGACGTGTTTGCCATTTTGTCTTAGATTAGCCACGATATTAGCAAGCGTATTTGCTGTTTCTGGCGCGATGATAATGAATTGATTGAACGTTTGCTGGCATTGCTGCCAAGATTTCGTGAATTCAGCTAAGTCACTTACATATATCGTTGTAAGTCGTTTATCGTCATCGAATAAGTGAGGAAGGCTAGCCTCACGGATGATCGTAAGCGAATGACCCAATGCCAGCAGATCTTGGCATAAAGCGTTAATCATCATATTGCCTTCATGCATCAAGCTATCAGATAGTTGCTCAGCTGATAAAGCGCCACTGGTAATATGTTCGTATATAAAAATAGACATCATTCAGAGAGTAGATAAAGTACATGCATATTATACCTGTGATAGACATTCAGGATGGCATTGTTGTTCACGCTAGAGGGGGGGAAAGGGCAAAGTATCAACCATTGAAGTCAGAGCTAACATCATCAATCGATCCATTTCAGGTTATTGATGATTTACTACAATGGTTTCCTTTCACAACCCTTTATATTGCCGATCTTGATGCAATTGAACGTGATATGGATAAAAGTCATTTTTACTCAGAATTAGCTCAGCGGTTTAGTGGGATATCTATTTGGCTAGATGTGGGAATAAAAACACAAAAGCAAACATCACTCTATGCATCAATATCTAACATTAGGTTGATTTTGGGTAGTGAAAGCCTAACTGATTTATCAGTATTAACGGGAAGTTGTACAAGTCAGAATATCTTGTCTTTAGATAAAAGAGGGGGGCTGCAACTTGGCTTGGCGGAGTTATTTGAAAATCAGCAGATCTGGACTGATACGATGATTGCAATGAGTCTAGATAAAGTGGGAGAAAATAGGGGACCTGATACAGATTGGCTTCTTGCGTTAATGTCTACCAGTAAGTGTGACTGGTATGCGGCAGGTGGAGTCAGAGGAGTTACTGATTTACTTAACTTACAGCGTTTAGGAGTCAAAGGTTCTCTTGTTGCCAGTGCATTGCACGCTGGGCACATTACTTATGAGAATCTTACAAACCTAAACAGGGACACCGCCTTTGCATGCAAAGGCGGTGTGTGAAAGCAATTACATTTGAAGCTTATTTAGCAGCAAATGGGTGTTCGCTTGATTTGTACTGAGCAACAACGTCAGCCGCTTTTGGCTCACGAGCTACAGCGCGTTTGATTGATTCTTTAGTTGCGCGGTAGTTCCAATCTTGAATTTTTGCGTCGCTGTCAGCAGTTGGTGAAATGAATACGCCAACGCAGATGAAGCAATCATCAGCTTCAGCAGCTGGGATTGTGCCATCTTCAACACATTCAGCAACAGCCATAGCTACGCCACGTTGTGCTGGACCAAACATTTGAACAGCTTGCTTCATGTTTTTGATTGTAACTTTGTTAAACATGACTGTAGCTGGTTTAACCATCAAGTTCGGTGCAACAACAGCTAGTAAGCCGTTAACACCTTGTTTTTGGTCAGTCAGAGTGCGGCAAAACGCATCTTCAGCTGCTGAGCCACGTGGGCCCATGATTAAGTCAATGTGAGAAACGTTGTCTAGGTCACCGTCTTCGATGACCAGTGATTCACCTACAAGTACGCGATCGATAACTGGCATGTTATATTTTCCTGTTCCAAAAAAATTGTCAAAAAGGCTCATTTTTTATCTACTCTTCTCAGAGCAGACTTTATACGTAATAAAGGAACGTATCACCTGCTCAGTGCCGTCCGCTTAATGCTTCGTGGTACTGAAATTCTTTGTCAGAAAGCTGTTGTTCGAACCGATACATTAGTAACGTTGCCGCGATAATGTCAGCGCTTGTACCGGGATTTACTGCTTCCTGTTTTAATTCTTTGTCCCAGCTATTGAGAGAGGTTGAATAGCTCTTGTAGTGACCAGTTTGTTCCATCTGATTTACGAAATCTAATGCTCGCTCTTTTACTGTGGTTGCCAGCGCTATGGATTGCTTCCTAACTATTAAAGTATCCAACGCTTTCGATAACAACTTAAGATACGCGAAAGCCGCGGCCCATTCAACACTTTCCCCAGAATTCCTCGCTTTTGTCAATGCTGGCAATGTAAGATCCCATAGAATGTTGAAATTACTGACATATTGCTGAGCGATAAGATCACGACTTTTTGCCATATCCATGGCTTCTAGCAAAGTGACTGTCGGAGTTGCGCTGATATCTTGCTCTTTAGACTCTCCAAGTCCGCCAGCTTCCGCTAATCTTATGGCTTCGTAACAAAGAATTGCGTCCTGTACGGTTAAAATTTGCAGAATTCTTCCCAGTTTGCTAGGGAAAAAATTCATGTCTGTGCATGATTGCGCGGCCTGACAAAGGGGTGCAAATAACAATACAATTCCCAAGTTGGTATTGCAGTTAACTACAGCTCTGGTGGATTGGATGCTACGTAATATTTTTTCACCGACACTTAACGTTGAATCGGCCATCACAGGAGCGATTGCTTTAGCACTTTTAAGGAAGTCTTCAACTTCCATATTATGACCATCACTATTCGCATTTACATTACCAGGTTTTGGCGCTAGCACTTCATGCTGGCAGGCCCAAAAAACAGCTTCTTCAATATCACTGTCAGATAACATGACTAATGGTGTGTTGCTTTGTTCTTTTCACAAGTGCTTTGGCAAGGATGCTTGCGACATCAACACCTGTTGCTTGAAATAGGCCTTTCCATGCTGGCACGCTATTCACCTCAAGCACACTAAAATGACCATCGTAATCGCGAATCAAGTCAACACCAGCATAATCGGCTGAGACCGCTTTTGTAGCCTGTATGGCTAAGTCTTTCATTTCATCGGTGACCGTTGTTGCAAAACACTCAGCACCTTGGGCAAAATTAGTTATCCAGTGAGATGAGCGTCGACTCATCGAAGCACACAGCTCACCGTCTATCACTAAAAGCCGCCAGTCCTGCCAGATACCTTCTTGTTCTGGTGCAACATACTCTTGTAAGTAAAAAGCCCCACCGATAGGTTGTTTATTATCGAAATCAGTTAGGTCTTGGATAAGCTCAATGCCTTTGCCTTGGCAGCCAAATAATGGCTTCATGACCAACTTATTCCCTGAGCTGAGTTCACGTGTAACAATATCTTTAGCGATTTCAGGAACTTCACAGGCCCATGTTCTGGGGGTTCTTAATCCCGCAAACTTTAATTTCAATGATGTACGTGCTTTATCAACGGTGTGTTCAATGGCTGAGGCAGGATTGAAGACGGGAACGCCTAGCTCAGACAATGTATGTAAAACATCCATTCGTAAGGTGATTTGTTCTAAAAAACCCGGCGCTATTCCTCTCACCATGGCAGCATCAGGTAAGGTATCGCCTAGTTCAGGGATGAATAGACCTGTAGGGGAATCAATATCAATTTTACATTGAGCGAGATCGGTGAGAATTGTATCAACACCTAACTGACTCAGTGAAGCAGCGAGCTGCTCACTGTGCCAGCCATGAGTATCATTAAAAATGACGACGCGAGGTGACGCCATAGAGGTTTATAATCCGAAAGATTGAGTAAGTAGTTCTTTATTAAGTTCACCAGCAGTAAAGCTTTTTCCCGTATTGGCATTGGTGACAATAACTTTTGCTGGGCTAAACAACATTGGGTCAACTTTGAAAAAGTCATAATCATAAGATTTAAACAGCTCACCAAATGGACGGCCATAATCAGATGACGTACTACTCGGTAGTTTTTCTGCTAAGTCTTTGGCTTCATCATCCGTTGATTTAACGAATAACTGAACCATACCGCCATAGAGAATGGCATCATTCGTTCTGCCCATACCTGTAATGAAATCTCCACCAGGAGGGGCAACAGGTGTAACGCCATACCCATCAATAATTTTATCCATAGGGAAGTGAAGGGTATGTGCTTTATGCATCGCAACTTCTAATACCCGGATGGCAATTTGCATCACACCAGCAAGACTTGATGTAGGAGTGATAATAAAGGTCAGATTTTCCGGTTTGATACCACAATCTTTCGCCACTTTTTCAGCGACTTCAATCGGTGGGAATGAATCGACTTCTAATACGATGGTAGTTTGCTCTGCAGTATCTTTGTAGCCAAACTCTTTTAATACTTCTTCTTTTCCAGCAAGTGAACGACCAGGACCAGAACCTAAGGAAAAGAATTTTTCATGCGATAAACTCCAGCCAGCATATTGACTGCCTAGGCAGCTGAGCACCGGTGTTTTTGCATGAACGTTAACTGACCAAGGCCAGTTATCAAATCCACTATTTGTCCCAAGTGAGGCTGTCCCAAGGCCACCCATGCATATTTCGCCAATCAGACGACCTGCTTCTAAACCACCGCTACAATTAATACCAGCATCGATGATTCGTGTGCCATTACTTAATGTACTGATTTCAAGTTGCAGGGCTTGTGCATCAGCTACAAGGTTGTCAACCAATGGTTGGCATGCTGCATTGACACTGGTCCACTTTGCTGAAATGTCTGTGCTCATTAAGACGTCCTTTGGAATGTTTGGGTTAATTTTATCGTTATTATACGTGAACGTTGGCCCGGCTTTGTAGGGGCAAGCATAATATTTTAGCCAGTATCTGCTTAACTAACGCTATTTTCGGTATTGAGACAAAATATCATCAATTACTTCAATACGAGCGGTATGCATAGCCGTTTTTATTTCTTCACCTTGCATGCCTGCTTCAACGAACTGGTGTGCATTAACTTCACTTGCTTTGGTATAACACTCAGCAAATACCCGTTTTTCTGGATATTCAACGGTTTCATAGCCTGGTCGACCACGAAAGTCAGCCTCTCCAGCTAACAAAAATTGCTCAAAGCGTTCAGGCCTTCTGAAACAGTCCAAACCTTCCATCACCTGAAGAGCTCGCTCTGCGGGTAATTCGAAAAGTAAGTGAACATCTGTATGGAACTCAGCTACTTTTAAGGCAAATGTTGTCAGTTCTTTTGGCACTCGAAGACGCTCACAGAGCCGTTGAGTTAGGTCAATGCTACTTGCTTCATGCCCTGTATGTTTGGGTAGAATATGTTTTGGTGTAATGCCTTTTCCAAGATCATGACAGAGGCTAGCAAACCGAACAGTGATATCTTCAGTCAAATTGGCGGCTTGATCGATAACCATCATCACATGAATGCCGGTATCAATCTCTGGATGCCATTTGGGTACCTGAGGCACACCAAATAGACGATCAACTTCAGGAAATAACACTCTTAATGCACCGACTTGACGCAGGCTAGTAAAAAAGATGGAGGGCTGGGGCGTTTGTAATACTTTGCTTAATTCTTGCCATACTCGCTCTGCGACCAAATGTTCCAATTCACCACCGTCTACCATTTGCTTGATTAACACTTGCGTTTCATCAGCGATTTGGAAGTTAAAACGAGCTGCAAATCGAGCAATTCTGAGAACTCTGACGGGATCCTCTATGAACGCTGGGGACACATGACGAAGTAGTCTGTCCTTCAGGTCTTGTTGACCATTAAACGGATCGATGATGTCACCTGAATCAGTTTCTGCCATGGCATTGATCGTCAGGTCGCGTCTAGCTAGGTCCTCTTCTAATGTGACCTCAGGTGAAGCATGCACAGTAAATCCAACATAGCCGACACCAGACTTACGTTCAGTTCTGGCAAGGGCATATTCTTCATGCGTCTTGGGATGTAAAAAAACAGGAAAGTCTTTACCTACAGGACTGAAATCATTTGCCAGCATGTCTTCTACTGTCGAACCTGTGACCACCCAGTCACGATCTTTCACAGGCACACCGAGCAATTTATCTCTAACGCAACCGCCAACTAGATATGCATTCATGATAGCTAACGTGCCTCAGAGCTTGCTTTGACCTTAGGCATTCTGTCAGATATTGGTTTAATAGGTTGGCCACGTTGGCTATCAAATATAGCCGCATAACTCATCACTGTCTGCACGTAGTGACGGGTTTCATTGAACGGAATATTTTCAGTCCATATATCAGCATCAAGCGATTGATCGGGTAGCCATTTCTTTACTCTGTGTGGGCCGGCATTATAGGACGCCGTTGCCAATACAGGGTTTTTCTGATTATCGTCGTACATTTTACGCAAATAGGCGCTGCCTAGCTCTATATTGCGATCTGGTTTATAGAGTTCGGACAGGTTTTTTAGTGGCTTATCAATCAGTTTAGAAATTAACCTACCCGTATTCGGCATCAGTTGCATCAAGCCCATTGCCCCTGCATGTGAACGTGCTTCAGGATTAAAAGCACTTTCTTGGCGTGCAATAGCAAGAAGCCATGACGGATCGATTGCTTGATGTTTACCAGCTGAATTTACGGTTTCACTGTGAATCACAGGAAACCGTAGATCTAAGGCATCCCAATATTTTGCTTGTCCAAGTAGGGCAATGGTTTGATGGTGCCAGCCCCATTGATGAGTGAGGGTAGCAATTAATTCAAGTTCGCGTGTAGGGCGGGTCTGTTTTAATTGATAGGCTTCACGTCGTGCTTCTAGCATCATGTCCATCATATAAAACTCATGCAAACGTTGAATAGCTGGCTGCTTTTTAAGATCCTCTAGCTCGGCATCAGTCACTGGAATAGGATGATGATTCATTGCATAGGGTTTATTTAAGCGATCTGCCGCTAAAAATGAATAATAATCGCGCTTTCCCAAGATATTTGTGAAGGTAATATTCGCCGCTTTTTCTTGTCCCAGCCCAGCTTGGCTTCTGGCCAACCAATACTGCCAGCGTAATTCTCCGCGCTCATCTATATTCATTGACTCAATCGCACGCTTGGCTGCTTTCCAGTCTTTTTGCCAAAGTGCGGCACGAACTTGCCATTCCCCTCCGGGGATATCACCAAAGTAGCCTAGGGCCTTATCATCACGATTTAATGCGGCCCATTTTCCAATCGTTTTTCTAATTTGAATGGTTTGTTGCTCATCAAAGTTTACACGCTGTTTTAAGCGTACCCATTCCTGGTAGCTGGCTTTTGGAGAGCGGCGGGCTAGTCTTTCTAAACCATGAACGATGATTTCTTTAGCTAAAGGCGATTGGGCTTCTTTTACTTTGTTGAGTTCAGCGCTTGGATTTTGATGCATCGCCTGCCATCGAGTGACTAACGCTGTATTGTGTTTGGCACTGGCTGTTTTCTTAGCAAGGTAACTGGCTATTGAGAATTGATTTTTCCTTAATGCCAACATCATACGTTCAGTAATTAACTGATTCGTTAGTAATCCAGCCTGTTGCCAGGCAGAAAAAACAGGGTCACAAGCACTATCTTGTGAATGCCCCACGAGCCACATTTTCGGTGTTAACTCAAACGCCTTTTTAGTTTGTTTTGTGGCAATTAGTGCTTGAAGATATAGGCATTGCTGAGAAGCAGAAGAGCTCGGTTCATAAAATACTAGAAAATCTTGCCAGCGGTTTTGTTTAGCCAATTTACTCAGCCAAGATGAACGCAGACGTTGGGAATAAAAAGCATCTTCTTGCGCTTCAAAAAACTGACTCAGACTGTTATTACTAGCAGTACTCAGATGATTTTTCAGATATAAATACTCAAGGTAACCTTGCAGAGGGTAACCTTCGAGCTTTTGCTTTAACTCATTGTAACGGGGGATTTGCTGCGTCTTTAGGGCTTTAATTGCATGTTGAAACGTATTACGTTGTTGCTTTAGCTTTATTTCTCCTGTGGCAAAGCTTTGCGAGGAGAACATAAGGAGGCAAAGAAAAAATGGTAGTGTTTTTATCAAGTTCATACCCACTATCTTAAACGATAAAATCGAGTATAGATCAATCGATTTCGGCAAGTTTGTTTTCAGATAGTTTATTTTGCTGAATAAGTAATTCAAGCTCGTCTAGATTAGGAACAAACGCAATTTGATTCCCAATTTTAATCTGACAATGCAAATACGCGGAGTCGTTTGTATCATGAGTTAACTTAAATGCGGTGGCATTCAAGGTGATAAGTTGAGGAGAACCAGTACAAGGGAATGCATAAAATTCAATGTTGGCTTCATTATTAATGCCCGCAATAATACATAGTTTACTGGCACGATAAATCTGATCCACGCTTTCCGTTAATAATTTCTCTAGATCAACAACAGGAACAGTGATTTGCTGCCAGTCGATATGTTCTAACCACGTTTTTGATGAGTTGGTTGTATGAGCAATACTGGCGCGCGGAATAACTTCAGTAATTGTACTATTTGGTAATAACAAATAATGCTGTTGCAGCGGAATTAGCATGCAGTGAATATAGGGCGTATTTTGCGTGTCAGACATTACGATGCTGGCTCCTGAAATGACTCTTTACCCATTAAGGTTTGCATGTTCTTTACTAACTCGAGTTCTTGGTAAGGTTTTCCGAGATAAGCATTCACCCCAATTTCCATCGCTCTGTCTCGATGCTTCGAACCGGTTCTGGAGGTAATCATGATGATGGGTAGATGTCTAAAGTGTTGGTCATTTCTCACGATAGAAGCAAATTCGAAACCATCCATTCGGGGCATTTCCACATCTAATAAAATGATATCTGGTTTGCGTTCGTGCAATTGCGATAGCGCATCCACACCGTCTTTTGCAGTCATCACATCGAAACCTAAGCGATGGAGCAGATTACTGGTGGCTTTTCGCATAGTGATTGAATCGTCTACCACCAATGCGGTAGGAAGCCGCTGTTGTAATTGTTCTAATTCACGTTCCAAGTTTGTGGCATCGTCAGTGTCGATACTGACTTCTTCATTTTTACTCATCAATGTTGGGATATCGAGAATAAACACGACTCGGCCGTCACCTAAAATAGTTGCACCATTGATAGCTGAGATATGACCGAGTTGAGTCCCTACTGACTTAATCACGATCTCACGATTACTGATGATGTCATCAATCAATAGAGCGATACGCAAATCCCCTGAACGGAATAGTAATAACGGTAATTGATGTTTTAGGTTTTCAGGTAAGGATAATGGTTTACCCAGCATAGAGCTGAGTGGCATGAAACGATATTTTTCACCATGGAAGTCATATTGCGGTTTATGTGTACCTAACATAAGCTTGATATCACGTGTGCTAATTCGTTCTCCAGCTGCAACTGTGCTAAGTGGTAAGGCATAAAATTCATCCTGAACACGTATCAGTAACGCTTGAATTACCGATAAGGTCAGTGGAAGACGAATAATAAATGTGCTGCCTTTCCCTATTTTTGAGCGAATACTCAAGCGGCCTTTGAGTTCTCTGATTTGGTTGCTCACCACATCCATACCCACACCTCGTCCTGATACTTGGGTGATGGTGTCGGCAGTGCTGAAACCTGACGTCAATATTAGCTGAATAAGTTCATCATCTGACGGGATGTTGTTAGCATCAATTAGGCCTTGATTGATAGCTTTTTCTCTGACTTTATCAATATTTATGCCTTGGCCATCATCACTGATGGTCACTACAATTTCAGAGCCTTCACGAGTAATGATGATGGTTAGCTGACCATTGGCATGTTTGCCGATGTTAAGTCTATGATCAGCATCTTCAATGCCATGGGCAATAGCATTTCTCAGTATATGTTCAAGTGGCGCCACCAGACGGTCTAAAATTGTTCTATCAATATCAAGTTCCGAACCTCGAACACGTAGATCTGTTTTTTTACCAAGTTCGGTCGCTGTTTGTCTGACGATACGCTCTAAACGGCCAACAATTCCGCTAAAAGGCAGTAGGCGAGTTGTCATCAGGCCTTGTTGTAAGTCAGTATTCAGACGTGATTGTTGCAATAATATCGTGTCTGTTTCTCTGAATAAGGTATCCATAGAATGACTGATATCATGCAAGTCAATCACACTTTCGGTTAATCCGCGTGACAGTTGTTGGATCACTGAAAACCGGTCTAATTCTAGCGGGTCAAAGTCAGATTCTTCTTTGATTCGCTCATCTTCATAGCGGAATAGAATTTGGGTTTCTGTTTCAATTTCAAGATTCCGTAATTGATCGTGAAGGCGTGATACCGTATCTTCCATTTCTCGCAATTGTTGACGCAACGCGCTGTGTTGCTGAGTTACACGGTCACGAGAGATGCTGACCTCACCGGCAAAGTTTGTTAAATAATCTAACAAGTCAGCCCTGACTCGAACTTGTTCTACATGGACTGGCGGTGAGTTATCGTCATCGACCTTTTCGTTTGGCTCAATGGGAAACAGCAGCTCTTTATCTGTGCTGTCTTGTCTAAGTTTTTCGGGTGCAGGTAAGGGCCTGTCATCAATTTCAACGAGTTGACCTTCTGTCCTGACAGTTATTTCAGCAATCAGTGATAAGGCGGTCGTGACAGGTATTCTATTGGCGATTTGCTCTTGCATTTCAGCGAGCTTATCTTGGCAACGCTGAAGTAAGTCAAAGAAATCTTCATCTGCAGGTTCAAAGCCATCACAAACAGCTAATACTAAGGTTTCTATCTGGTGACTCAAGTCAGCCATCGGACTGACACCTGTCAGTCGTGCACCACCTTTTAACGTGTGTAAATCACGCTGTAATTGTAGATAGTCTTGTTCGCTCCCCGTATCAGCACTCCAGGATTTGATAGCCTGGCCACTTGATTCAAGTAGTTCGTGAGCCTCATCCGCAAAGGCAGATAACAGATCATCATCCATATCAGCTGGGATGGACACTTCGGTCTCATCAATATCAAAATTGGCAAGGGATGAGTGTTTATTGAGTAGATAATGATCAACACGGTTAGCAAAATCGGTTGGTTTCGATAGCGGCTTGTTTTGTAATAAGCTCTCAATAAAGTGATTAAGCTGTTCATAACCTTGCTCTAATAAAGCATTCAGGCCTTTATGGCTAGGCTCACATTGACGAATTAACTTGTTCAAGCTTGCGTAGGTGCTGGCAATTTGTCTTTGCTGGGCATCAGCCGCTGTTTGTTCAAGTTTTGAGAGTGTTTCAGATATCGCTAAATTATTAGCCGAATCGTTTGGCATTTGACGCCAATGTTCAAGCTGTTCTGTATACACCTCTAACAGTTCATCTGTCTCTTCCAGCAGAATAACTAGAAATTCAGGATCGATAACCGGTGCATGAGTGAGTTCATTACTCGGTGTGAGTTCGCTAATATAGGAAGACAGTTGAATAAGATCAGGTTGCGGAGCATTGTCAGTGAGATTCTGGAGTAAGTCGCTAAAGCCCTGTGCTACTTCATTCATTAAGGTCATTTGATGATTATCAAGAACGTAATCATTCGCATGAAGCCGTTTAACCGCTTGGTCCATTTCTGTAGCAAGTCTGGCTATAGGTTTGACACCCGCAATATTGGCACAGCCTTTCAGTGAATGCACTGAGCGAAGAATGGTCTGTGTGATTTGTTTTGAAAAAACAATATCTGTGAGGGCTTCTTTTAACGTTGAAATATGTTGCAGCGCTTCTACTGCAAAAATGCCAAGTAATTCTTGCTGTTCATCATCGATTTCTGGACTTAAATGGGGTCCAGCGTCATTAAGTGTAGATAAATAGAGAGATACCGATGTATCGCGTTGAGATAGGGCGATAAGGTAACGATCAACACTGCTTAGTGGTTTTAAGTTAGCTGGTGACTCTTCATCCATGGGATTTAGGTTAATTCGGCTTTGTTCCCAGATAAAGTGTTCTACAGATGTTTCAGATGGGCGTTTTTCATTAAGATGGGATTGAATATAGCGCTCTACATTCGTGATTTCAGCACTTGCCTCAAAGAGAGGTAATGGTTTGATATCAATATGATGTAACTGAATATAACGTTCAACAGAGGTAGGGAAACTGGCATTGATTTCAAACTGGGCTTGTTCATATGGTGACTCACCAGTCACTTCATATTCTGATAAATCAATATTAAGCCGAGCTTGATCCCTCGCTTGGCGAATTCGAATATAACGTTCAACCGAGGTTAGGCGAGGAATCTCAGTGTTCAATTGTTCCGTCGGCTCATTTTCGATTTCAAATTCAGTAGTTAATATTTCCTCACTGTCCGTTTCAGGAATATGAGCAAAGCTCTTTAATAAGGGCGGAAGCTGTTCAAATGCACTTAAAATAGTGCTTTTCACGGCATCATCTGCCAACTTATTTTGTTCAATGATGGCGTTGAGGGTCTCCTCTGCTCTCCATGCTAAGTCAGCAAT
>LAZR01001115.1_pt1 | contig 17792 bp, 14 predicted proteins | sample 329461 | NCBI WGS metagenome assembly LAZR01 (sample SAMN03002196, study PRJNA259156) | marine sediment metagenome | biome: sea floor; feature: Hydrothermal impacted sediments; material: marine sediment; isolation source: Loki non-amplified sample from Loki's castle hydrothermal vent sediment ...
ATTATCTGGCTTGGGAGCTTTGCCATTCTGAGGGTTCTGGGGTTTTTCCGTTCGTAACTTATCGGGAGACGTCTTTTTGTCGTTTTTAGGCATCAAATCGACTTTCTTTCGACTACGCATCAGTCGCAAATCGGGGCTTGGTGCCACAAAATGAGGATCAATGGTCTTTTCTCGCGAAACCAGGTACGCAGTGATGATTGACGAAGGGCGGGTGGCCAGCGCTATGGCGTTGACACCGTCGAACTCAAGAACCTTCCGCATAGGATTGGATGGGTTCAGATACAACAAGCCGTGCTTCTCCAGTTCGGCGAGAGCATCAAGCGGTTCAACTTCTCCATTCTCAAACGCATATGGATAGGCAATCGTTACGCGGCTTTCAAAGATGAACCAGCGGGCGCCAAGAACCTCGCCATGATCGACGACGGACGTTATGAGATCGTCCAGTATTCTGCCGGCCGCGTGGTTGTCTTTTACGAACTGTTCATAAGCAGCGACGGGGTCCGCAGATGAGGGTTGGACATTTAACGGTTTCGAGTTGGATTTTTCGGACGGCTTACGATGCTTGCCAAGCACGACTGTCTTTGGAGGTGTCGCCTTATTTTTTTCGCCGCTTCCAGGTTGTTCTTCTCCGCTTTTTGCGCGAGGTTTAGTGGAGTGCGTATGGTTGCTTTCGCTCGACAGATCGGTTTTTTTATCACCTCCCGGCTTGGCCGTGGAATTTGTTATTGATGGCTCTGCAGCGGGTTTTTTCGCGGGTTTGCTTTGGGGAGACTCAACCACCTTGGCCGTTCCGACAGCCTCGTGATTATGGTTAGACAGGGCGGGTTTGGATTGCCCATTACGGGTCTCGGCCTCTGGGGAGCGTGCTGCTGCATCTGGCTTCGCTTCATCGCCAGGCACTTCTGAAGCCTGAGGCTTGACCACTTCGTCTGCTTCATCAATACCAAATGGGAAGTCCAGATCATCACCAATAGACTGCAAGCTTTGGAGAGCTTGTTCTGGTTTCGGCTTGTCTCTCTGCTCTTCAGAGCGCTGCTCGGGGGCAACTGGTTTTTCTGGTATGATGCCCGTATTCTTTGGAGCATTGCCAGAGAGCCCTGGAGCGGCTTCCGGCTTCTCTCGCTCCTTCCTGTTCGCCTTCCTGTTCGGCTTTAAAACTGGCGACTGGCCGCCGCCTGCGAGCATTCGATCAAGAGGGCTCATCCGTTTTTCGGTGTTTTCGGCGGCTGCAGGCTCAGCTTTGGCCTCAGAATTACCCCGGGGCTCATCATCAGTATTGGGTTTTATTGCCAGAACGGGCTTAGGGACAGTTGTTGACTCTGAACTGTCAACTAACGGCTCTGATTCAGAGTTTGTCTGGTCGTCGTTGCGGGGCTGATCTTGAGTCGGGTGAGCAACGACCGTGTCTTGACTACCACCAAGAACCTCACCGGTGCTGCTATCAACAACAGCTCCACCAACAACAAGAGACCCCTCAGGCAAGGAGTCCTCCGGAGAGATAGGTTGCCCCTCAAGGTTAGTGGCCCAGATTTTAATCTCTGCTTCCGGAGGAATGTCATTCGCAAACAAACGATCTGGTGTGTCAATTTTTAATGCTGTCAGCTTAATACTGTCTGGGTCTCTTCCCTCAGTCAGTGCTTTGGGCGTAATCAGCCAGTAGAGATAGTATGCTCCGAGCTCATCATCGGTGTCGGGCTCCTGGCCATCGATGTATTTGGGTTTCGCCATGTTGCGTTGAACCAGCTCGTCTGCGATCTCATCTGGTTCGTTTCGGACGTTGACGCCGGTTTCTTTCTTTACCTCGTCAATAAGCTCTGTAAGGGCATGCTTCCAAACGAGGAATGTACCCTCGGAACAATGCCAGACTTTTGCGCCAGGTTCGTTAACCTTCCAGCGCCCGGCACTGATCAGCCGTCGGGCAGCACTAAACAAGTGTCGATGAACTGGAATTCCGTAGTTAAAGTCCGACCCCGTTCTTAGTTCGACGTCCTGGGCTACATCGCGGCGAGTGGATTCATGGTCCGCCCATGAGACTATTTTTGAGATGTGGTTGCCGTCGTCGAGCCCGTAGTAAGCGTCCGAAATGCGATAGATGATGTTTCTATCGTGGGCCATCATGTGGGTAACTATTTCAGACGGCACGATCCGGTCGAATGCTCTCTGGGTAAATGTTTCGTGTCGCTTATACCGCCCTTCTCTCCACTCGATAAAATAACGCTCAATGCGATTATTTCGGAGCCAGTCGTACAAATGGCACTCAAGTGGGTGCCACCGATTACCATCCTGATCGCGGACCTCAATATCAGCAATTGGTTTTCCGGCATCATGTAGAAGCCCTGCAATGCAGGTAGCCACCCGCCAAAGGGGCTCAACTTTCCTTCGTGTTGCCGGGTCGCCCTTCATACAAAAGATGACGTCTTCTGCAGCTCGTGCTGACCAGAAGGCAACTTCCAAGCTGTGCTTCAACGCTCCACCGCTTCCGCGATGATGGTGATTCTCTGATGAAGGCAGGAGATGGACAAAGCTCGCGAAGTTTCGGATGACAGGCATCATTAGCCGGTCAAACTCATCGTCGGGTAAGCCCAGCGCCTCATTGATCTGAAGTATCCGTTCTCTATTTCGATAAATAATCCCATCAATGGGCTCCGCAACAAGACTGCGAGCCATTGGGGGATACACCTCTATCTCTTCCCACTCTTTGGGAACGGAAGTCTTGGGCTTTTTGAGGAGGCTGAGCGAACACGTTTCTACTGCGGGAAGGCTGCTCCTGCTTCCGCGGTGTTCGCCCTGGGATCCTCCAAAGATATTCCGGATTTTATTAAGCATAGAAAGCGCGACCAATAATTTACTGATCGCCATGCTCTCACAGCCTTTTCTTCCCAACCGGCAAGGTTACGGGGTTTTTTGTGGTGTAACGCATCGGATGTGTATTGGAACTTCGCAATACACTATTGCAGTCAAAAACTATTAAATCATGAGGTCAATATGACGGCACCCAAAACCCTGTTAGCCGCGCTGGGCTTCGCCGCAATTGCAGGATGCTCAAGCACTCCTGAGCAGGTGGTGACGGAGCGACTTACCGTATTCGAATCGGATAATCGGTCTTACATTCACAGCATTGAAACCACGACATACGGGAATAACGGCCTTGGTGGTGCAGTCGTTCGCATGCCTGGCGTCATTCACGTACTGGGAGACTCGCGCCCTAGCGCCGATGCTTTCGTGAGTGAGCGAGATCAAAATCGCGAAAAGCTGTTGCAAGTCGCCGATCTGCTCTCAGGACATGAAAATGTGTCTGAAATTGACGGATCAACTCTCGACAAAGCCATGGCCGTGATCGCTGAAATCGATTCAGCTGATCCGACACAGAGGTTGAGCCATTACGACATGGCTCTTTGGAATAAATTCTGTGCTGGTGGCAACGATCTGACTCAGGACGATTGGGGCCAGATGCTGTCCGTTTCGCTTGACCAGATGCCGGCGTCATTAGCCGGGAACTGCACGATGCCTCCCTTGGAGCTGGACGAATCAATCATCTCCCGCTACTGCGCCGATGAAGCCCTCACCAATAAAGAGCGGTTCATTGTTCGACTCAAGAATGAATCATCAGTAGCCGAGCGCTGCGATTCCCTCTGATAACACAGGAGTCGGACATGAATGTCTATTTGTGCGAAAAACCTTCTCAGGCAAAAGATCTTGCTGCTGTATTGGGCATTCGAAAGCGTGAAGATGGCTTTTTTACAGACGGTGGGCAAAACACTGTCACATGGGCTTTCGGGCATCTTCTTGAACAGTTCATGCCTGATGACTACGACCCTGCGCTAAAGGCCTGGAATGTTGAATCGCTGCCAATTATTCCTGAAGTCTGGAAATCGAAGGTTAAAAAAAGCGCGGCCAAGCAATATAAGATCATTCAGCAACTGGTTGGCCGAGCCAGTGTCGTCTATATCGCAACGGACTATGATCGCGAAGGCGAAACAATAGCTCGGGACTTGCTGGAGCGGTTCCGCTATGCCGGCGCCATCAAACGGGTACCTTTGACCTCTCTGGACGAGATATCCATACGCGAAGCGTTAAACAACACGCTTGATGATTACCAGACAAAGCCACTTTTCTTTGCAGGACAGGCACGAACCCGGGCCGACTGGCTTGTTGGAATGAATTTCTCCCGCCTGTTCACGGTAATTGCCGGACAGGCAGGTATTAGGGAGACCTTCCACATAGGAAGGGTTATCACCCCTCTGGTAGGCCTGGTTGTCGCACGAGACAAGTCTATCGAAAGTTTCGTTCCTGAGCCGTATTGCGAACTCACAGCGAGCATTCAGGTTCAAAGAGGTTCGTTCAAGGCGAAATGGGTCCCACCGGAAGAGGTTTGTGATTCAGAAGGGCGCTGCACTAACAAAGCGTTTGCCGAACAGGTCCTTAACGATGTACGAGGACAAAAGGGCGTCATTTCCAAAGCTGAAACCAAAGATCACAAAGCTTCAGCCCCGCTACCGTTCAGTTTGAGCAATCTTCAGATGTATGCCTCTAAAGCATGGGGGTACACCGCTCAGGATGTGCTTGATGCTGCGCAGAGTCTGTACGAGACGCACAAAGCAACAACCTACCCTCGAACTGACAGCGATTATCTCCCGGAGTCTCAGCGAGGCGATGTCCGTCAGGTGTTCCAGGCAATGATTCTCTCTGATGATTCTATTTCAGGCCTGGTTGCTGGCGCAGATCCAGATCGCAAAGCTCGCGCTTTCAACGATAAGAAAGTTGATGCACACCACGCGATTATTCCTACCAGAACAAAATGCGACATATCGAAAATGTCAGAGAAGGAACGGAATCTCTACGACATCATCCGTCGCCGCTATATCGCCCAGTTTTATGCACCCTATGAGTATCAACAAACCGACGTGGTTGTCACCTGTCGAGAACAGACGTTTGTGACCAGTGGCCGAGTACCCACTGCCCAGGGGTGGAAGGTTCTATTCAATGACGCGGTTGATGACGAAGACCAAGAGAAGAAGGAAGACGACCAAATACTTCCGCCCCTGAACACAGGTGAGCCTGCTCAAATCCACTCTGCCGAACTCGCAGACAAGATGACAAGGCCTGCGCCTCATTTCACCGAAGCCACGCTTCTTGCTGCAATGAAGAATATTGCACGGTTTGTCGACGAGCCGAAATTCAAAAAAATCCTGAAGGAAACGGCCGGTCTAGGAACGGAGGCCACACGAGCTGGGATTATTAACGGAGCCCTCACCAAGGGCTACATAAAGCGAGACAAGCGCGTCATCAAGGCTACAGACAAAGGGAAAGCCGTAATCAGTCTGGTGCCCCACATCATCTCTTCCCCAGGCATGACGGCTGCATGGGAGCAGGAGCTCGAAAAGATCGTCAGCGGCGACCAGCAGCTGTCGGTGTTTATCAAGCAGCTCGAAGGCTGGCTCTCCAAGCTTGTCGGACAAATTAAGATCCATTCTCACGAAATAATCTCCAGCGATGCTGGCGCTCAACTCAAGTCCTTAGCCCCGGTCACCCTACCCTGCTTTACGTGCGGGTCTGATCTGAAGCGGATCAAAGGCAAAAATGGATTCTTCTGGGGGTGCCAAAGCCGAGCCTGTAACAAAACCTTCCAGGATAACCGGGGCAAGCCCGTTGACCCGGCGATTGCCGCAAAACCTCCACGCAACGCTCCTGACTGTCCTCAATGCGGTTCACCGATGCTCAAGCGCAAGGGAAAACCCCGTGATGGGAAGAAAGCCGAGGACTTTTGGGGGTGTTCAAGCTACCCCCAGTGCAAGGGCACCAAACCCGTAACTAAACGCAAAAGGAATACATCTAAGGAACACTCATGAACTATCAAAACTTCAAGTTTGCCCAGAAAGCCCTCGCTTTAGCGCTAACCGGCATATTGGCAGGTTGTGGCGGCGGGGATAGCGACGGAGACTCCTCGTCGAGCTCTGGTTCTGGCTCCAGTGATCGACCATCAACCCCTACCATCACTATTGATAACATGAGTTTCCGCGAAGGGGACTCCGGTGAGACACTGGTACGTTTGAGGATGAATCTTACCGGCAGTTCAGACCGCGAAATCCGAGTCAACTACGAAACATTGGCCACTGGAAACGCTGAAGGTGGCGTCGATTTTGAAATGGACCAGGGTACGGTTGTGTTTGAGCCGGGAAGCCGACGACAGGAACTGATTCTGACCGCTGTTGGTGACTCTTCCTTTGAAGACGAAGAGTGGTTCGAAGTAGAGCTATCCGATCCCACCAACGCGGTTTTGGGAAATCGAGGGCGAATCGCTCGAATCACGATCGAAAATGACGACGACAAGCCTCAGGTCTATTTTATCTCTCCAGAACAAACCGTGGCTGAAACAGTTCGCTCCGCCAACTTAACCTTGGCGCTGGATAACGTAAGCGGATTCGACACCATCATATCGTTGATAACAGATGGAACGGGAACTGCAAACGAGGATTATTCGCTGAGCGGTTCTAGCGAAGTAACCATCCCAGCCGGCGAGCTATCGAAAACAATCGATATCCAGATCATCGAAGACATAATTCCGGAAGGCGGCGAAACAGTCATCTTTGAGCTGGGCTCCGTTCAAAATGGCATCGCTTCAATCGATGATTTACCAACCCGTCACACCCTGACAATTGCCGGCGATATCGCACTCAATGACACCGGCGTTACTGGTTTTTCGGACGGGGTGAACTATGCGCTGAGCTCTGAGCCGGCGAACAACCCAGCTCAGGACGGCTCGGTTGGTCGCGACGCGACAGTTCCGAATGGTACCGACGGCCAGGCAGGCTTTTCTTTTACAAAGCTTGACGCGAACGGTAACCCGCTCCCGACTTCAGGCTCTGAGTCATGGCGATGCGTCCGTGACAACGTCACAGGCTTGGTGTGGGAGCGTAAAGATCCACCTGAGGACCCCCTGACAACGGCCAGTTATCGAGCTTCAAATTATTCATACACCTGGTATCAGGATGACGACTCTCTGAATGGTGGGAATAATGGTGCCATTAACGAGAACAGCGTTCCTGATCGTAACAATCCGATCGGGACTAGCTGTGCATACCGAATTGATGAGAGCAGACGTAATCGCCTCTTCTGCAACACCGACACCTATGTTGTTGAAGTAAACCGCTATGGCTTGTGTGGCTTCGACGACTGGCGCGTGCCTAGTGCGGGAGAGCTTCGCTCGATCTACAGTTACTCAGCTGGTTCCGGCATAACGGCGCCAGACTCTACCTTCTTTCCGAATACACAAACCCAACCCGGCTGGGCCTATATTTCCTCTACGCCCTCTGCGGATAACGACGCATCCGCATGGTGTATGGATTCAGGTACAGGCGACCTTCAGCTCTGCAAGAAGGGATTCACAAACAACATTCGGCTCGTGCGCAGCGCGGAAGGAGCTTCTAAATGATGAAAAGAACGATCGCAATCTTGGTCGCAGGAATGTCAGTCGCCGCGGCAACCAACGCACAGGTTTGTAAGGATACGTCGATTCAGCAAACTACAGATCCTGACCGGTTCGTTGTTCACGGTGATGGGGCTGTTACAGATGCCGAAACAGGCCTGATGTGGACGACTTGCTCTGTTGGTCAAAGCTACTCCAACGGCTCCTGTAAAGGCTCAGCATCGAGCATGTCGTGGACCCAGGCCCTGCAGCAAGCTCAAATCATCAATGGGGCTGGTGGAATTGCTGGGCAAAGTGATTGGAGGCTTCCCAACATTAAGGAACTGGTCTCATTGGTCGAATTCCAATGTCATTCACCAGCAATCAATCTTTCGGTTTTCCCTGACACGCCAAGCGGGACTTATTGGTCATCAACACCCGATATTCGTGATGGCAAGCAAGCACGCAGTATCTATTTCGTGGACGGCTCTGATCTCACTCCCGATGTAAGCAGCGGTCGTTATATCCGGCTGGTTAGAGATAGGTAGCTAGAACTTACCCTGCATAAAAAAGCCCCGCAGGCTCTCAGCCCGTGGGGCTTTTTTGTGACTACTTTTTAACCGAATACCTATTACTTTGTTTTACATGCGTTTTTATCGGTTATGTTCTGCGTTTTCCACAGAATCCTGTGGAAAACTTATATCAACTTAACGCATCTCCTGGTTCGGTAGGCAGGACGGCTACATCAACACGCTCACAGGCTCCACTACAACTAACGTAACGGTCTTTACACCATGACCGGAGAATGGCCGCACATGAACTTTCGAGGGTATTCCTGGCCACCACAAGCCCGTCATTTAAGCGACAGGCGCATGTCAGAGGAAACGAGATTCTGAATAACCGATGCCGCGGAACCCGTAAACCAATCAATGATTCGAGGCTGGCGAATCGAGTAATTCACTTGATTACCATTATTGGCGAGCTCTCTGGCTACTGACTGGACGCTGCCAATCCGGTCCGCCAGACCCTTGTCGATCGCTTCCTGGCCAACCCAGACAAGTCCGGTAAATAGGGATGGATCATCTTTTAACCGATCCCCACGCCCCTGACGAACTGCATCGATAAATACCTGGTGGGTTTTGTGCAGAACATGTTCGCTCAAGTGATTCTTTACCTCAGGGTTCACTTCACTGAAGGGGTCTGCAAGGATTTTGTTTTCACCAGCAGTAAGAGTTCTCCGCTCAACTCCGAGCTTCTCCATCAGCCCTGTAAAGCCAAACCCATCGAGACGGACACCGATACTGCCAACCATAGAGACGCGGTTAATCACAATTTCGTCGGCCGCGCTGGCAATGTAGTAGCAACCGGAGGCGCAGATATCGCCTACAACTGCGATAACGGGTTTGTTGGGATGTTCAGCCCGAAGACGAAGAATTTCACGATAGATCAGATCGCTTTGCACCGGGCTTCCGCCCGGGGAGTCCATATCCAGAACAATGCTGGTGCTCTGCTCTTTCTCAAACGCATTGGTGAGCGCTTCGATTGTGGGATTGGCAGCAACACCACCTTTGCGCTGTATCGTCCCAAACACGTCCACGACACCAACGTGCGGATCATCGGCGCCTGGTTCCGAGTTGCCCCCTGAATAACCGTAAAACACCCCGAAGACAGCTATGGTTGTGAGGATAATGTAAGCCCAGGTCAGAAGCCTGAAGAGGAAAGATTTTCGTTTATCTGCACGAAGTTCGCGCATCAGCTCTTTCGAAAGGATTTCGTGCGGGTTGCTCTGAGTTTCGCTCTGTGATGTTCGGCGACAATTAGGATGACCTGTTAACGACAATTATCTTGGCCGGTTGAGTGTAACAATCGGCACCTTGTTTTCCACCGTGGAGCACAGGGTGCCTGGCCAACACATAACCAACCGACAAGAGGAGCTGTACATGCAGCACCGACACAATGGCGCAAGCCAAGAAGTGGCTGCCGCCAAGGCAGGAGTCTCCGTCCGATCTGGGCGGCGCATCGAGGCATCAACAACAAAACCCCGCCTTAACACTGAGCGAGACTGGCGAACCCGAGAAGACCCACTGGCAGCAGTCTGGGAAGCAGAGCTGCTCCCTTTGCTCGAAAGCGAGCCCAGGCTGACCGGCACAACCCTGCTCGATTATCTGCAAGAGCATTACCCTGAGCATTACGACCAGACCATTCTGCGCACACTGCAACGCCGGGTGAAGCAATGGCGAGCGCTGCACGGGCCGGAACGCGAAGTCATTTTTCGCCAGCAGGCCGTTGTGGCGCAGCAGGGATTTTCTGATTTCACCCACCCGGATAATCCGATCACGATTCAATCCAAGGCCTTTCCACATCTGCTCTATCAGTTTCGTCTGGCCTACAGTGGTTGGCGCTCGGTCACCGTGGTGCAAGGTGGTGAGAGTTATGCGGCTCTGGCGGCGGGCTTGCAACGAGCCTTACAGCAGGTCGGTGGCAGTCCTGTTGAGCACCGCACGGATAGCTTAAGTGCGGCACGCAATAACCGTCAGAATGTTTGGACTGACGCTTACAGCGAGCTGTGTCGGCACTACCACATGACGCCCACCCGGAATAATCTGGGTCAGTCTCATGAAAACGGTGTGGTGGAGTGCGCCAACGGCTCGCTCAAGAAGCGGCTGGCACAGCAGTTGTTGCTGCGCGGTCACAGTGACTTCGAGAGTATTGCGACCTATCAGGCCTTTATCGATCGCGTTGTCGACAAGCTCAATCAACGCAACCGGTCGCGGGTGCTTGAAGAGCAGGCGGCCTTGCAGCCATTGCCTGAGTTTACGGCAGCCGAGTACCAGACCCTCCACCTCAAGGTGACGCGCAGCTCGACGATCGAAGTCCGACGCGTTGTCTACACTGTGCCATCGCGCCTGATTGGAGAGTCGGTACAAATCCGGCTGCACCACGACAAGCTGGTGCTGTTCGTCGGTCAGCAGCCGGCACTGACCTTACCGCGCGTTTACCCCAGGCCTGGTGAGAACCGCGCCCGCAGCGTCAATTACCGGCACGTGATCCGCTCGCTGGCCTCCAAGCCGCAGGCCTTCCGTTACTCTCAGCTGCGTGACGATCTGCTCCCGGACGACAACTACCGCCAACTCTGGCAGCTCGCCGATACGCACCTTGAAGCCCGCGAAGCCTGCAAGTGGATCGTGACCACACTGCGACTGGCCTTCGAATACGATGATGAGCAGTCGCTGGGGGAAGACCTGCTGATAGAGGCCCGGGCTGGCCGGTTCGCGTCAATTACCGAGATCCAGTCACGCTACCTTCGCGGCAACCCGGATCTCAAATTCTCGGCACCCAGCCAACACACCTTGGTCAGTTATGACGAATTGCTGTCCTCGATCAGCAGTCAGGAGGCGCAGATATGACAGACTCTGTCGCCTTACTGCTTAAAGAACTGCGTCTGCCGGCCTTCCATCGTCACTATCAATCGCTCTGGGAAACGGCCGTTGAAAAGAATTGGTCACACATCGATTACCTGGCGGCCCTGTGTGATTACGAACTCTCAGACCGCTACCAGCGCCGTACCCAGAAGTGGGTGCGCGAGGCCAAGCTTGTCGCCAACAAGACCTTCTCGGCGCTGGATCAAAGCGGGTTCAGCCGCCCCTGCAACGCCGCGCTGGCCAAGCTGCAACAAGACAGTGACTGGGCACACCATGCCGACAATGTGCTGTTGATCGGCCCCAGCGGCACTGGCAAAACTCATATTGCCAATGCACTGGGTCTTCAACTCACCGAACAGGGGGTGCGCTGCAAACTGTTCCCTGCCATAGCGCTGGTTCAGCACTTACAACAAGCCAAGCGCGATCTCGACTTGATGACGGCCATGACACGGCTGGATAAATACCGGGTCATCATCATCGACGACATAGGCTATGTGAAAAAAACGGATGCAGAAACCCAGGTGCTGTTCGAGTTCATCGCCCACCGCTATGAGAGTGGCAGCTTGATCGTCACAGCCAACCAGCCCTTTAGCGAATGGGATCAAATCTTCCCGGACAGCATGATGACCGTCGCGGCCGTAGACCGGCTAATACACCACGCCACCATTATTGAACTAGAGGGGGAAAGCTACCGAAGACAGCAACAGCTCAAGCAGGCTGAAAAGAGTAAAAAGTAAGACCAATGAACCGGCCATCATAGTTGTCGCGGACCGGACAAGATAGTTGACGCCAGACACTGTGACGACATTCCGGAATCTCTGGTTAGATTGGCTATTTCGATAGCTTACAACCGTATCGTCAACACACTGCGTGGGGTTCCGCCCTTTTTTTTAGCGTAACTCCGGGGGTACCTACTTGTTCGCGGGTTTTCCTCTTGCCTTCAGAAACTCCTTAGCGTCAGTTAAATCGAACTCATGGGTTTCTGATAATTCCAAAGCTTCGCGGAACTCAAAGGCTGAACGATACCCATACTCCTCCCATCTCTTCTGGGGCGCTTCTGAGCTAGGGTTACCCTGCTTATCGAACAAAGGTATCGACTTATTTCGCGGCTTGTAGTGGAAGGTAACAGCCACAATCGCCCTACCCTCTTTCACAGTTTTATAAGTTGCATCGAACTCACCAAACTCATTATTCAAGTCGTTCATTGCAGGCTCGATAACATAACGCTTGAAGTCCCGCCATGCTGAGTAACGACCTTCGAGCTTGAGCTTACGTTTGAGCACATCGATTGTGAACGTTTGCTCTTTCAGGTCTCGACGCTTGGTAAGCAGTTCATAGATCGGGATGCCGTATGAACTTTTCATGCGACTGATAAACTTGATGTCGTACTGCGTGAAGTGCTTTTTCAAGGCGGAGACATACGGGAGCATTTCTGGGTGGAACTGGATACCTAGAACGCCCTGGTTCTCAAAATATTGGCGTGAAATTATCCAGCGAATTTCCTTGGGGTCTCCATTTTTGTCTATGACAGTTGCCCAGCGATCTCCCAGTTTATGCATGGCGTTCTTCAACGTTTTGTACACCCCGGCAATGTCCAGGTGAAAGAGCTCGCTGAAATTCTTAGCATCAACAAAATACATCTCGTCAGGTTTGATAGGCTGCTTAGGCAATATCTGGGCAACACAGTACAGAATCAGGCGGGACTCATTGAGTGATAGCTCGAAGCCTGCATCGATCAGCTCGTTCGATTTTTTCACTATCATTTTTTTGTCGTATTGCTTCATAAAAAAACTCACGAGTCCTTTAAAACTTTACTGATTTATATTCTTTTTCTTTACTACTTTACTGGGCCTAAAAACAGAGTGAAACCCCTGATTTAAACTATACAAAACAATGGTTTAAGTTATCCACAGGTGGAGAATTCGCTTGTTAATTGTGGAGTAAAAGCCTGCTATTGGTGGAGTATTCGCCTGCGGGCAGTGGAGTAAACGCCTGTAAACTGGGGAGGGATTGCCTGCTATGTGTGGAGGAATTGCCTGCAAAGTGTGGAGTGTTTGCTTGTTACGGTGGAGAAATTGCTTGTTTGAGGCACTTGACCAAAGATTTCGGCTTAATCTGACCATTTTATATTCCATTTTCTCGACTAAAACGCTTGAGGAACGTCTTTACAGGCAATTACTCCACAGTACGAAGCCTGTAACGGGCTGTAACATTCCTATCTACAGGTAATTCCTCCACAGTTAGTTTAGAGGCTCCCCAACATCCCATGTTAGCGCGCAATAAAACACACCTTGCCAGAAGTTACGGCGATAAAAGCGGCGTAACTCCTGGCAAATGACCTTTTATCGAATCCCGATGATGGTTAGTTCCTCGGCCATCACGGCCACAAGCTTTTCTTTTCCACCTTCTTCGCCTACACGAACCACCACTTCATCCTGGTTGTCTGTGTGTAGACCGAGCTTGATAGAGCCAATCTGTTGTTTTTCGTTTTGTACGAAACTGACCAAGTAGACGATTTGATCAACCGGTCGGACATTAAAACCTGTATCTTTGTCTTTGATATACCCGGGATCGTCATCTTTCTTAGCGGCCGGCTTAGGGATATCCTTAGTCTCTCTCTGATCTGCGCCCTGCCCTTCTTGTGATTCATTTGAGGCAGAACCGTCGTCTTGCCCATCAAGCTCTTGGTGCCCGCTGTTTTCATTCAAGCCCGCATCATCCAACTCTCTTTTATGCTGGAGATCCGCTTCTTGATCCGCATTGTCCACTCGCGGCTGACTGGGCTTGTTTTTCTCCCTCTCCACGTCGGACAACTCTTGCTTGATGCTCTTAAACAGCGCCTCTGCGTATTTTCTCGTGACACCGCCTTCATCGACAATGCGTGCGCAAACCTGGGCGCCACGTTCTGGATCGAGTTCATGGATTTTCTGAAGTGTTCGCAGAGTATCGGCATCGCTTACTACACCGGTCTCTGCCAGATCCTGAATCTCTTCGGCCATGGAGAGCAAAGCCAAATATTTGGAGATAATGGTTTTCGACTTGGAGACTGTTTTCGCCAAATCAGTAATGGAAAGGGGTTTCCCAGTTTCCTGCTCAACAGTTTCTTTTATAGCACGGTAGCCTTCAGCTCGATCCAAAGGTGCTATATCTTCACGTTGGTCATTCTCGATCATTTGTCCGATTAGAATGGCTGCATCACTAGGGGCGCTCCGATCCACCCATAGCGCCAACTTGATGCCCTTCATTTTGGCTGCCCGCCAGCGGCGCTCGCCTTTGATGATGCGATATCCCTTTTCATCTTTCGGGTGCACACGAATCGGGTGATCTTGCCCGTGGTCTTTCATCGCCTGGCCAAGTTCATCCAGGCTGTTTTCGTTGAATTTTTTCCGTACTTGTTTTTCCGAGTAACATTCGTCGGGCTCAACCCAGATAATGGAATTGGGATCAACCTTTGTTTCGCGAACGCTTTTGGCTTTCGACGTCAATTCAGAGAGGTCACCAAAAGAGGCTTTGGGTTTCTCTGCTTTCGGATTTTGTGCTGTCATATCAATATCTTCCGATTCCGTGATGTACCTGGCTTGTACAAAAGCCTATCGTTTCTTAGATACTTTCTTCGCCAACTGTATACCGGTTCGGGCAATGATCTCCTCGCAGACGAGTTTCACTTCTTTCGCTGCTGTCCGAGCTGATCCTTTGCTCATGCTCCAGATCGGTATAGCTTCACAGTTCGCTTCGTCAATAGGTGTACGAAATGACAACCGTTCATCCATCAAAAGATCACCCAAGGCTTCTTTAAGCCGGCCTTTCTCCCGACGATGGCGATCGCTTCGTGATGAGTATTTGTTGATGACAACCCCGGATATTTCGATATCCTCGTTAACCTGTCGCGCAATCTCTACTGACCTGATAAGCCCCTCAAGACCATCACGCGCAAAGCCACTAACCTCAACCGGGACGATAATGTTTGTGGCTGATGTAAGAGCTGCAATGAGCTTTCGAGACCTTGCCGGCGGGCAATCCAAAAGAATGGCAGCATACTTCCCAGAGGCTGCTAGTTTCCTGATGTGCTTCTGAGGGTGCTGGAACACGGATAAGTCTTCGAGCTCTATATCATCCAGCTCAAGGTCATTCTTCAGGCTGTATATGAGGTCTGCACCGCTTTGAGTGGCAACTGGAACAACCTCGGCCAAGTCCGGGTTGAAGAGTTCTGCTGTGCGTGTTCCTCCCAAGTCGCTGAGGTCATCCATTCTCGTGAGGCGCGTTGAAGTGTTACCTTGCGGATCGAAGTCTACAACCAGGATTCGCTTGCCATCGGGGATTCCCGCTCTCTGAGCTAGGTAATAGGCTGTTTGGAGCGTAATAGTGCTCTTTCCCGTGCCGCCCTTATGGTTTGCGAACGCGACAATTGGTGTTGTCATAACTCGCCTATCCTTCATTGGTGTCTGTTCACGGTATTCTACTAAGGAATCGCGCTTTGTCCAGTGACGGATTGTTTTCTTTCGAAAACACGGCCTACCCGTGAATGTTTCGCATGCGAAACACGATAGTGGTGACAGTGATTCAATCTCGATTCGATTTGACGGTAGCGCAGATGGCTTTGTCTTGGAGGGATTTTGCGGGCGAAACAGTCGTTGGGGCGGCACACTGGCTGTACCTCCCTGGGGTTTCACCAATCGGCCTGGGATACACCCAGTAAGCTGGCATAACCAATGAGGAGCGCGAGATATCGATTATTAACTCGGTCGAAGGAATCGAATTCAACCCCAATGCGGTTTATAAATGGAGTCAAACACTGAACTCTTTTAACTGTGGCCTTGATACCAGAGGCCTTGGTTTGTTTCCCCATGATGTCGACCTTGATGCGCTGTCCAACCTTCATGGCATGAGGGCTGATGAATGAAGCGCCGGACTCACTGATGTCGATCAAGGGAGCTACGCTTTCGGTGAACGAGCCTTCCACTACCTTGTGTGAGGTTGTCTCGATGGTTCTTATGAACGCACATAAATGGCTTGCGGGATGCCTGGTGTCGCGCCGTAGAGTGTCAAAGGGCTGAGAAGAAAGTGCTCGCATCTATCCGCCAAAAAGCCGGCTAATTACCGATATCAGGTCTGGAGCAGCCTGGAGGTATCCGTAGATTGAAACAACCGCTAGCGTTATCAGCACAACGGACGGAATGACGATGAAGGAAAGGCCAATCAGAGCCGTAAACTGAAGCAACGACTTTGATGCATCAAAGGTGTTCTTTAATCGTACAAAATTGATAGTCGATGTGTTCATTGCGATCTCATATCCAAATTCCAGCTATTGAGCATTTTTACATGAGATCACGCGCCCTACCCTGCTTGTTCAAGCGTTTTTCTTTACAGGCTGAAAACACTATGAGTAGGTTTTTTTCAACTGTTCAACTTTTTGCGCGTAACTTGCGGGAGGAAAGCAGTCTCTCTGTGTAGGCTGATCGTAGATTGATGAGGAGATTGTCACATGCTACGTCTTGCCATGGTTATCGCCGCCGGTTACTTTGCCCTGCCTTACGTCTCAGGCGTAATTCCGGAATCGATTAAACAGGGCCTTAAAGCAGATATTGTGGAAATTTTTCCCTCTGTGTCCGGTATTTTTAGCGATCAATCGGCCGCTAAGGAGTCTGATCCAGAAAAATGGAAGAACCTTTTCCCTGATGGTTTTGGTAACCGAGCCTCCGAATCGGTTGAGCAATTGACACAGGGAACCTCAAGCCTGAATGAAGTGTCAGATACCCGGGCAGAGTGGTTCCCTGATTTGAAATTTGATTCGAAGACACAAACTAACGTCGTTGGCTTTAAATGCCAGGGTGCGAATTCATTTACATTGAGTAAGGAGTCTTGCGAGTGATCAACAGGACTTTGCTAGACAGAAAACTGACAGAGGATTTGATCGAAGTTGCTGATCAGTTGTCTTCCGAGCTTACGAGCACGCTCACCAAGGAGGAACATCGTGCCGACCGAGCGCGTATTCGAGAGCTTCTCTCAGATTGGGCCAGCTTCAAGAGCATGGCTGAGCACTTGATCGATAGTGGGACGAGGTTCGCTAAAATAGAGAAGACGTTCGAACCGCACCAGGTCATTAGGCAGCACCTGCAAACAACACTGCACTAAAAAATGGCCCAGAATTGACGGATTGTTTTAAACAAGACTGTTTAGATATAGATAACTAATTGAGAAGAAGCGCCAAGCTACTGGGTTGCCAGATAGGTTGGCGTTTTTTGATCTCGAAGTTTGAACCTGCCGTCATCTCGGTTAGTGATACGTAGCAAGCGGGCAGTGTCAGTTGATCGCCCTCCCCTTACCCCGCTTCGCGGGTTGAGAAAGGCTTGTACCACTCATTGAGAATGAAATGTTTCGTGCGAATTTGACCGCTCATGCGGCCAAGCGTGCCAAACACCGCTTCAGGCTCTCTTCATCCACCGGCAAGACATAATCAATATCAATTGGAGATGGAAAAATATCAGCTCGCGTCTCAATTCGCTCTATGCAGGAATAACTCTTTACTGACTGGAGATCAGAATGTGTTGAGACGACCCAGAGACCCTCTGGCGATCCTTTTGCGTCGCGAACCCACAAGCGGTATACGCTTCTCATTGCACTCATCTCCAAAACCTCATTTTACTGCTCACCTTGGCCATGTACCGTTGTTGGGCGCTACGCTTCTTGTTTTGGGTGAAATTGGTGATGCCTTGCATATTCCGGCCCATCATGAACACCCATTCCGGGCGAACGTGAACACCTATTCTGGTTTAACGTGAACAGCCATTCCGGCTGAAGATGAACACTTTTCGATGATTTTCCGGAATCGGAGTTCACCATGCCGGAATCCGCGTTCACATTCCCGGAACCGGTGTTCACGTTAAACCGGAATCTTTCTTAACGCATTGTTTATTCAACCGTTTGCTACTCTGGTTCCTTTTTTTGGGGTCCAGAGTCATGGCGGG
>LAZR01001116.1_pt1 | contig 17759 bp, 17 predicted proteins | sample 329461 | NCBI WGS metagenome assembly LAZR01 (sample SAMN03002196, study PRJNA259156) | marine sediment metagenome | biome: sea floor; feature: Hydrothermal impacted sediments; material: marine sediment; isolation source: Loki non-amplified sample from Loki's castle hydrothermal vent sediment ...
AATTGAAAGAAATGCAAGGGCAAGGCCTATCACCAAAATTAGATCAGAATCCATATAGCTCGCCCTTGAAAATCTTGTTTCATGTTGTCAGGCAACGCTACTCTGGATCGGTGTTAAAAATCAAACGCTCGTCGCACGGTGCGACACGGAGGATATTTGTACTACCTTCAACATTGAATGGCACACCGGCGACAACAACGATCAGATCGTCGGGGCCAGCATATCCCTCTTCTCGCGCAGCCCGCGCCGCGCTGACGACAGCCATTTTGAATCGGTCGAGCCGCCCGGTCAGCACGCAGTTGGTCCCCCAGCTTAGCGCCAATCGCCTTGCGGTCTTAATCAGCGGCGTCAATGCAATGATTGGCACCCTAGGCCGTTCTCTCGCGGTTAAAACCGCTGTGGTTCCGCTGTGCGTGAAACAACAAATTGCCTTGATATTCGCAGTTTCGGCAATTTCACGAGCAGCGGCCACGATACCGTCTGCAACAGTTACCCTGTCTGCCTTACGTGAAGATTCAATGATTTGGGTATAAGTCGGGTCCTTTTCGACCTCGGTGGCGACGTTATCCATCGTACGTACTGCATCTATTGGATATGACCCAGCCGCAGATTCAGCCGATAACATTACCGCATCCGCGCCTTCATAAATCGCAGTCGCTACGTCAGAAACTTCGGCCCGGGTCGGCATCGGGCTTTCAATCATAGATTCAAGCATCTGGGTCGCTACGATCACCGGCTTGGCCGCCGCACGGCACTTGCGTACCAACCGTTTCTGAATGGGCGGGACATTCTGCACAGGCAACTCTACGCCCAGATCACCCCTGGCGACCATGATACCATCACTAACGGCCAATATATCGTCAAACCTCTCTACAGCAGAGGGTTTTTCGATCTTCGACAACAGTGCGGCTCGGCCCTTGGCCAGAGCGCGGGCTTCGATTACGTCTTCGGGGCGCTGCACAAAACTTAAGGCAAGCCAATCCACACCCAATTCACAAACGAATTCCAGATCGGCACGATCCTTTTCAGACAGCGCCGCCAGTGGCAAAACCACGTCAGGTACATTTACGCCCTTGCGGTTTGAAATGACACCCCCGGTCACCACGACGCAATCCGCAAAGTCGGGGCCACAATCCTTGACCTTAAGCCGTATTTTACCGTCATTCACCAATAGACTGGCACCCGGCTCTAGGGCTTCGAAAATCTCCGGATGTGGCAGGCAAACGCGTTCGGCATTTCCGGCGGCGTCATCCAAATCCAATCTAAACTTCGCGCCTTCCACCAACTGTTCGCTTTCTTTCGCAAAGACGCCAACCCGCAGCTTGGGGCCTTGTAAATCAGCCAAGATACCGATCGTTGACCCGGTCTCCTCTTCAATCTGGCGAATGATTTGATGTTTGGCCCGGATTTCATCGTGGCTGCCGTGGCTCATGTTCAGTCGAAAAACGTCCGCCCCCGCATTGTACAGCGCCGAAATCATCTCGTGCGTATCCGACGCTGGCCCAAGAGTAGCAACTATCTTAACATTGCGCGTGCGTTTCATGCTTAGGCTTTCCTTTTGTCTCTGAAGCAGGCCTCGGCCCCTATTTAGCTAACCTTATAGCTGCTTTAGCATGCTCGGCCATAGGAAGGGATAGCAAAAATGTTAGCGATAACTGTAATTCGGTAAATAGTGGTTTCTCAAAATCACAGAGCGCTCAGCATAATCAGATGCCTCGGGGCCTTTGCAGAATAATGCTGAGCATCGGTGGCAGATTGTTTCCGACCTTCATTCCAATGCGTACATAAGTTACGCAATCCGCCACAGCTTATCCCCTAACAGTTTGACAGGCGCATGTGCGGCGCACAGATTTGAGACCACAACGAATACTACAAGGAGAAATCAGCATGACCAGCCAACACGAAATCGAACTTCAGGCCGCAGCCTTCCGTCGTCTGCAACGCCACCTGATGACAGACCGTACTGATGTACAGAATATCGACATGATGAATCTTGCGGGCTTTTGCAGAAATTGCCTGTCCCGCTGGTACCAGGAAGCCGCAAACGAGCGCGGTATCGAGATGGGCAAAGAAGAGGCTCGTGAATTGTTTTACGGCATGTCGATGGAAGCCTGGAAGGCCGCCCACCAGACAGAGGCGAAAGACTCGCAAAAAGAAGCGTTCAAGGTGGCCTTCGAACAGAACGTTGAAAAGGGCTAGCGCGAGCGGGCCAGCCCTAGATGTGAATTACACCGCGGCTTTGCGCATTTCTTCCAGATAGATCTCGCGCAGGCGCGGTGCGATACGGCCGGGCACTCCATCGCCCAATGCGACGCCGTCGATCTCGACCACCGGCATCACAAATGCACTGGCGGATGTGGTAAACGCCTCATCTGCCTGCTGCGCTTCCTCGATAGTGAAATTGCGTTCTTCCACTACCATCTGTGCTTCTTGTGCGAACCGCAGAACCGCCGCGCGGGTGATGCCGTGCAAGATATCATTGCTTAATGCGCGGGTAATGATCTTGTTACCCTTCACGATATAGGCGTTGTTGCTGGTCCCTTCGGTGACAAAGCCGTCTTCGACCATCCACGCATCATCACAACCCGCCTTTTTGGCCATCATCTTACCCATTGATGGGTACAGCAGTTGTATTGTCTTAATGTCCCGACGGCCCCAGCGGATATCTTCGATGCTGATAATCTTCGCACCTTTCTTTGCGGCAGGGCTATCTGCCATCCCGGGCTTGGACTGGGTGAACAGAACAATGGTCGGCTCAGTGGTTTCGGGGTCAGGGAAGGCAAAATCGCGGTCACCATCCGACCCGCGTGTGATCTGCAAATAGATTAACCCCTCGTCAATCTCGTTTAGCCGCACCAGCTCTCGGTGAACATCCAGCAACTGCTCCTTCGAGATCGGGTTGCGCATCTGCAATTCGTTTAGTGACCGGCTCAGACGAATGGCATGGCCATCGAAATCAATTAACTTGCCGTCCAGAACCGACGTCACTTCATAGACCCCGTCCGCCATCAGAAACCCGCGATCAAAAATTGAAACCTTGGCTTCATCCTCGGGCAGGTATTCGCCGTTCACGTAAACAGTCCGCATCTCTTATCCCCAAAGCTTGGCCGTGGGTGGATGCACCCCGGCTGCGTCAAATACTAAAGCATCCTCGCGGTCTTCGGCCAGAAGCAGCGGGCCGTCAAGGTCCACAACCTTCGCCCCCTGCGCCACCAACGTCGCAGGAGCCATTGCCAACGACGATCCAACCATACAGCCGACCATTACCTCATAGCCTTCGGCCAGCGCCGCAGCGCGCAGGGCAAACGCCTCGGTCAGACCACCGGTCTTATCAAGCTTGATGTTCACCACATCATACTTGCCCTTTAACCGTGCCAAGCTACCCCGATCGTGGCAGCTCTCGTCGGCACAAACAGGCACAGGCCGTTTCATCCCAATCAGGGCATCATCTTCGCCAGCCGGCAGGGGCTGCTCCACCAGCGATACGCCAAGCCGCACCAAATGTGGGGCAAGATCAGCGTAAACCGCAGCCGACCAACCCTCATTGGCATCAACGATAATCCGTGCACCCGGTGCCCCCGCCCGCACCGCCTCCAGCCGCGGCATGTCGTCGGGCGTCCCGAGCTTAATCTTCAGCAATGGCCGATGGGCATGCACCGCTGCTTGCACCTGCATATTCTCAGGCGTATCCAGTGACAGGGTATAGGCCGTTATCTCTGGCCCAGGCGCTGCCAGCCCCGCCAATTCCCAAACTCGCTTGCCAGTTTGTTTGGCCTCAAGGTCCCATAAAGCGCAATCGACTGCGTTGCGCGCAGCACCTGCTGGTAACAGGTCATACAGCTCCGCGCGGGTGAACGCGTCTGGCAGGCCCTCAATCTCGGCGGTCACAGAATCCAATGTTTCACCATAACGGGCATAGGGTACACATTCTCCGCGGCCCGACACATTGCCCTCGGAAATACACGTCGTCAAAACCTGCGCCTCAGTCCGCGACCCGCGCGAAATCGTAAATACTTGCGCCAGCCGAAATACATCGCGGCTTATCTCTATAGGCATATCCGCCCTTTCATTTTGCCGAAAAAACTCTCCCCGAAGGGTCGGTCAAAGGCGAGCCAAAGCCTCGGCCAGTCTTGCGGCTCCCTGTCGAAACGGATCAACCGCAGGCAGCCCGAACCGCTCTTCAATCTCTGCCAAATATACCTCTGCTTCATCCTTCGTCATATGCTGGGTGTTGATGGATATCCCCACCACCTGACAATTCGGGTTGCTGACCCTGGCCAACGTCAACGCCACATCGCGTACCGCTTCCAGTGTAGGCAGTTCATAATCCGGCAAGCCACGCATCGTTTTGCGGGTCGGTTCGTGACACAGGATAAGCGCGTCGGGTTGTCCACCATGGATCAGGGCCAGTGTCACACCCGAATATGAAACGTGGAACAGACTGCCTTGTCCCTCGATCACGTCCCAATGATCGTCGTCGTTTGGAGGTGTCAGATATTCTATTGATCCTGCCATGAAATCGGCAACCACCGCATCCAGCGGCACACCCTCGCCGGTGATCAGGATACCGGTCTGCCCTGTCGCCCTAAAACTGCTTTTCATGCCCCTTTCTTGCATCGCTGCATCCAGCGCCAAGGCCGTGTACATCTTGCCAACAGAACAATCCGTCCCCACTGCAAGCACGCGCTTTCCGCTACGCTTTACGCCGCTGGCGATAGGGTATTGAACCGACGGGATACGGACATCATGCAACTTGCATCCGTTTTTTTGCGCGACTGAAACCAGCTCTGGCTCGTTTCGCAAAAGATTGTGCAAGCCGGATGCCAGGTCAAATCCTGCTTCCAACGCCTCAACCAACACAGCACGCCATGCCGCACTTATGGTACCACCCCGGTTGGCAACGCCGATCACCAACGTCTTCGCCCCGGCCTCTTTCGCCTGCGCGAGGGTCATATCAGTTAACCCTACGTCGGCTTTGCACCCTTCCATCCGAAGTTGTCCGACAGCATTGTCAGGGCGCCAATCCTTGATCCCTTGGGCCACCTTTACTGCAAGTTGATCCGGTGCATCGCCCAAAAACAAAAGATATGGTGTTTCAATCATCGTCGCGTTCTCCCGCATTAAGTCTTTGAGCAATTTTCACAGCTTATCGCCGAAATGAGCTTGCAAATCCATCGAGCATCTTAGTTTTTGCGCAGATATCTTGCAAAAATTTGGCGATATAGGCGCATTAATTGCACAGCCCAGCTCTGTGCAATGCTGCAACTGCGAGATCGGTCTTGCAGCGCTAGAGGTAATTTAATAACAACCTGGTATAAAATACCGTAACTTTATTACTCAAGGAGTTCCGCCCATGAGCTTTCGTCTTCAGCCTACTGCGCCTGCACGTCCCAACCGGTGCCAACTTTTCGGGCCGGGGTCGCGTCCCGCAATTTTTGAAAAAATGGCCAGTTCCGCCGCAGATGTAATCAATCTTGATCTGGAGGACAGCGTTGCCCCTTCGGACAAGGAAAGTGCGCGGGCCAATATAATCAAAGCCATTAGCGATGTCGATTGGGGTGACAAGACGTTGTCGGTGCGCATTAACGGGCTCGATACACCCTATTGGTATCGTGACGTGGTCGATTTGCTCGAACAAGCTGGCGAACGGTTGGACCAGATCATGATCCCCAAGGTCGGCTGTGCAGCGGATGTCTATGCCGTAGACGCATTGGTCACGGCTATCGAAACCGCCAAAGGTCGCAGCAAAAAAATCTCGTTCGAGGTAATCATAGAATCGGCTGCGGGTATCGCTCATGTGGAAGAAATCGCCGCTTCCAGCCCGCGTTTACAAGCGATGAGCTTGGGTGCCGCAGATTTCGCGGCCTCGATGGGCATGCAGACCACTGGCATCGGCGGCACCCAGGAGAACTATTACATGTTGCGTGAAGGTGCCAAGCATTGGTCAGACCCATGGCATTGGGCGCAGGCTGCGATTGTCGCCGCATGCCGTACCCACGGTGTGCTTCCGGTCGACGGACCGTTCGGTGATTTTTCGGATGATGACGGCTTTCGCGCTCAGGCACGGCGCTCGGCGACCCTTGGCATGGTGGGAAAATGGGCTATCCACCCCAAGCAGATTGCCGTCGCTAACGAAGTTTTTACCCCTTCTGAAGAAGCCGTCACAGAAGCCCGCGAAATTCTGGCCGCAATGGAGACCGCAAAGGCCAATGGCGAAGGCGCCACTGTTTACAAAGGCCGTCTTGTCGATATCGCCAGCATCAAGCAGGCCGAGGTCATCGTACGTCAGTCCGAGATGATCGCGTCACGCTGACGCTTCAACGCGTAGCGAATGTACTGTTCGCTACGCGTCCACACCTTTTGAGGCTTGGCTTAGCTGAAAGCTTGCAACATCATAATTTGGTGACCTTCGAAGCGCTGTTGATACCAAGCTTTTTGAATATATGCCCTGTCTGACCGTTTCTGCTAACAGTCAGGTCTAGCGGGCTTAGGGTGGGTTCTTTAGCCTCGCCCCGACGGTCACGTTGCAATAGTATCCAATCAGCGCCATATAGCGATAAACTGAGAGCGGAGCAGCTGATGACACAGTATCTGGATTTCGAAAAATCTTTGGCGGAAATCGAAGGCAAGGCAGAAGAGCTGCGTGCCCTTGCACGGTCGTCTGAAGGTATGGACGTCAGTGCAGAGGCAAAAGCTCTTGATCAGAAAGCCCACCAGATGCTTGATGATCTGTATAAGTCCCTAACGCCATGGCGAAAATGTCAGGTGGCCCGTCATGCGGAACGGCCTCATTGCAAAGATTATATTGAAGCGCTGTTTACAGAATACACCCCGCTTGCCGGCGACCGAAACTTTGCCGATGATCATGCGGTGATGGGAGGGCTTGCCCGATTTAATGACACCCCTGTGGTCGTGATCGGTCACGAAAAGGGCAACGACACCAAGTCACGAATTGAACGCAATTTCGGCATGGCCCGGCCCGAAGGGTATCGCAAAGCTGTGCGCCTGATGGAGTTGGCCGATAAATTCGGGCTACCAGTCATCACGCTGGTCGACACCCCCGGAGCATATCCCGGCAAAGGCGCAGAAGAGCGTGGCCAATCAGAGGCGATTGCCCGGGCAACCGAGACATGCTTGCAGATTGGCGTGCCTTTGGTGTCGGTTATCATCGGCGAAGGCGGGTCAGGCGGAGCCGTGGCGTTTGCGACAGCCAATCGGGTAGCGATGCTCGAACATTCGGTCTATTCAGTTATTTCGCCCGAGGGCTGTGCATCGATCCTGTGGAAAGACGCAGAAAAGATGCGCGAAGCTGCCGAAGCCCTGCGCCTGACTGCTCAGGATCTTAAGCAGCTCGGCGTTAATGATCACGTCATCCCCGAACCACGCGGCGGCGCGCATCGCGATCCAAAAGCTGCCATTGCCGCTGTCGGTGACACCATCGCGACGCTGCTCAAAGACCTGAGCGGCATTGATCGCAAAGCCTTGATCGCTGATCGGCGCAAGAAGTTCATGGATTTGGGAGCGAAGGGACTGGCGGCCTGAGCCAGTTCAGCAGTTCCAAAATACCGTCGCGTCTAGGTAGCCAGCATACGCAGGCCCTGGGTTACGTCTGTTCTTACCGCTAAACGCAGCCCGGGTTCATCACCCGCCCTTAGCGCGGCAATGATGAGCTTATGAAAGTGCGGAGGTTCGGTCCGACGTAGACGACCGTAAAGTGCGCGCATGGTCGGCCCTAACTGCAGCCAAACCGTTTCGGCCATCGCCAGCATGGCAGGCGCTTGGGCACGCAAATACAGCGTACGATGAAATTCTAGATTACTCCGAATGTAACTGACGGCATCCCGATGGGCTACGGCTTCCGAAACCGCATTGTTTATGGTTTGCAGCCGATCAATCAATGCGTAATGCGCTCTTGGCATCGCCCGGCTGGCCAATTCCACCTCGATCAGCGCCCGCAAGGCCGCGAGCTCTTCGATTCTTTCGTTGCTTAGCGCCGGGGTGGAAACGCGACCGGACGCAGACATCGTCAACGCACCTTCGGCCGCCAGTCGTCGCACGGCCTCGCGTGCTGGCGTCATGGATACGGCAAATTCCTTGCCGATCCCCCGTAAAGTAAGGGCCTGATTATGCGGCTGCGCAGATGGCGGTACACGCGATCATGGGCCAGAAGATGAGTATCAAGGGGGCGCGGTGTTTGTGTCATCCGCCCTTTGTGATCACATCTTGGCTTATCGTCAATCCCACCTGACCAGTTGTCAACCCACCCCCGGGAAGATTAGGCAAACCGGTAACGATGCAAATCACTACCATGGGTCCGCAGCCACGCACGCGCCTCCTTGTAAGGCCCATAGATGCGTTCAACCTCGGCCCAGAACGCGGCTGAGTGGTTCATCTGTGCCAAATGCGCGACCTCGTGCGCCGCTACATAGTCTAGCACTTCGGGTGGTGTGAGGATCAAACGCCACGAAAACATCAACCCGCCGTCGGCGGTACACGACCCCCACCGCGACCGCGTATCGCGCAACGTCAGCTTGGTATAGGGCTTGCCCAGAATCGCCGAATAATCGTCGCATGCACCCAACAGTCGATCGCGCGCAAGCTCTTTCAAATGCGCGGCCAACCGCGCCGGAACCCGATCTTCACGGCCCGGCACCAGCACTGTTTCCTTACCCAACTGTATACGCCTGCCCTGCCCCGGCTCGATTCGCACCATTTTGCCCCCAAGCGGAAACTGTGCCCCGATCCCAATGGCCACATCCGCGCCTCTGGCTTCAAGATGCCTGCGAATCCAGCTTTCCTTTTCTCGGGCAAACGCCAGCGCCTCTGCCTCCTTCAGCCTTTTCGGCATGGTGAGGGTCACGCGCCCGTCAAGCTGAGATATACGCAATGAAATACGCCGCGCTTGGGCTGAACGCCGCAAAATCAACGGTATTGGGGGGTTGCCGGGCAGGAAGGGGTCGGGCATTTAGGCTTCCGGATAAAGTTGTAGTGGCAATAGCCTTTGACAGTGCCTATGTCATATGGCACTTGGCCTGAATCATCTATACGTAACAACAATATTCAAAAAAGGGGACTTCGATGCCCAATGAAGAATGGGGAACCAAGCGCCTGTGCCCCACAACGGGCAAGCGGTTCTACGACCTGAACAAAAACCCGATCATTAGCCCCTATTCCGGCGAAGTGGTCGAAATCGACAACTCCAAGTCGCGCATGATCGCCGCCGATGCCGAAGACGCCGTCACAGCCAAGTCCAAGAAGGGCAATGTGGATGACGAAGAGACATTGGTAGATGACGATGATGTAGACGTGGATCTGGATGACGACATTCTGGATGACGACGATGAGGATGATGATACCGTCCCGCTTGACGAAATCGCCGACGTTGCGTCTGATGACGACGACTGATTGAACTTTGCGTAGGCGGGAGTAGATTTTCCTCTTGATCCCGCCTTCGCTTGCGCCTATTCAGCGGCGCACCGGCCTTGGTTGGTTGGTACACGACCCGGATCTTTGATCCACGATGGGGCCTTAGCTCAGCTGGGAGAGCGCCTGCATGGCATGCAGGAGGTCAGCGGTTCGATCCCGCTAGGCTCCACCAAACCACTCCCGTACGACATGTATCAATATCATCTTCCTAACAGAGGCTGACTAACGCGCGACCGCCTTGCGTTCTCTCTGAGTCAGCGTTGGAGTTCCCACTAGGTCCCCCATCGGTCGTATTTTCCTTTTTACCATACCCTATCTTTAAAGGGGCTTCACGCCTCGGCCGGGCCTATCCATCCGCGCGTAGAACAGGATAAGCAACGCGTGATTGCTGGCAGAAATATTTATTACGCCCACTAGACGACCGGTCTATTTCTATTTAAGTCAACAGAATGAAAGAGCTTAAAAAATCAGATCAAACACGTCAGAATATTTTATCCGCAGGCCGAATGTTGATCGGCAAGCATGGTTATAGCGCTGTCGGACTGGCGCTGATTCTGAAAGAAAGTCGCGTACCGAAAGGGTCATTTTATCATTATTTTCCTTCGAAAGAAGCATTTGGCCAAGCGTTGTTAGATGACTATGTGACCGATTACCTAGCCCGTCTCGACAACTTGTGTAACGGCCCGGGAACGGCTGGTGATAAGCTGACAGCTTTTTGGACGGCTTGGCTGACCCAATCGGAATCAGAGGGGATCGCCAGCCAATGTCTGGTCGTAAAACTAGGTGCCGAGATCGCCGATTTGTCCAATGAGATGCGCACCGTCTTGGATCAGGGCGTTGCAGCTTTGGTTGACCGGATTGCGGACCTTTTGATCAAAGGAAACCGCGACGGATCGGTAAGGGCGGTCGCCGATGCCCAGGCCACCGCGCAGATGCTGTATGCCAAATGGCTAGGCGCTGCGATTCTCTCCAAACTATCACGTGATGAACTTCCCCTTGAGCGCGCCCTAGCGGAAACCAAAGCGTCCCTTTTCTCCCCAAATTGAACACCACATACAATAAAAGTGAGACTCACATGAAAGCTGCGATTCACGACACCTTCGGAGAGCCCGTTGACGTACTAAAGGCACGTGACGTTGGCAAACCTGCGCCGTCTGCGGGCGACGTCTTGGTAAAAATGACCCTATCCCCTATCCACAATCACGATTTATGGACCATCCGCGGGAATTATGGTTACAAGCCAGACCTGCCCGGTGCGATCGGCGGTACCGAAGCTGTAGGGGTCATCGACGCAGTCGGTGAAGGCGTGGACACCGCATTGATCGGGAAGCGTGTCGCTATCGCAGGCGTTCACGGTACTTGGGCAGAATATTTCACAGCTCCTGCCCAAGGTGTCTTGCCTTTGCCCGATGCAATTTCCGACACCGCGGGTGCCCAGTTGATCGCGATGCCCTTCAGCGCGATTTCGCTGCTTGAGACTCTCAAGGCAGCCAAGGGCGACTGGATCATTCAAACCTCGGCAAATGGGGCCGTCGGCAAGATCATCGCGACCCTTGCAAAGTCTCGCGGCATTCGTTTGTTGAACCTCGTGCGGCGCGACGAAGCCGTGCAAGAACTGATTGATCTGGGTATTGAAAACGTCCTATCCACCTCAGACGCTGATTGGCAGCAAAAAGCGCGCGAGATGATGGGCAAAGCTGGCGCGACCTCTGCCATCGATTCTGTGGGTGGCGACGTGTCAGCTGATCTGGTTGAACTTCTCGGGCTGGATGGGGAACTGATCGTGTTTGGCACGGCGACCGGTGCGCCTATGCCCCTTTCCTCGGGATCGTTGATCATGAAACACATCACGGTTAAGGGCTTTTGGGGCTCGCGCGTCAGTAGCGAGATGGACCCTGACGAACGCAAACGCCTAATCACCGAACTGGTCACCCTTACGGCAACCGGAAAACTCGCGCTGGAAGATGGCGGCGTGTTCTCAATTAACCAAATATCTGCCGCCCTAAAGGCCGCATTGACACCAGGCCGCACAGGCAAGGTGATGATCCGCGGTTAAGGCTGAGGTTCAAAAATAAATCTCAATTATACGGCCTCTACAGCCATGTAGGGGCCGTTCAACGACAACCGCATGGGGCTGTTTCATAATGGCAGGCCTACATAATTTTCCGCCAAATCGCGACGGGCCGTCTCACTTTGGGACAGATGGCCAAGGGACGCTCTGCGCATTTGTGCGGCAAAACTGTCTTCGTCGTCAAAGCGGTGCAGCATCGTGGTCATTTGCCAACTAAAACGCATCGCCTTCCATATCCGCGCCAAAGCACGTTGGCTATATGCGTCGATACCCGATTGATCGTGTTTTTTCAGCGCCGAAATCAACGCGTCATGCAAATAATATACGTCAGACACCGCGAGATTAAGGCCCTTGGCACCTGTGGGAGGCACGATATGGGCCGCGTCGCCTACGAGAAACAGATTACCCCATCGCAAAGGTTCACTTACAAAAGACCGCAACGGTGCAATTGATTTCTCAAGCGATGGGCCTGTGACGAGATCGGCCGCGATGGAATGCGGAAAACGCATTTTGAGCTGCTTCCAAAAGCGATCATCATCCCAGTCGGCGACATTATCGCTAAGCGGCACCTGAACATAATACCGGCACAGGTTTTCACTGCGCATCGATGCCAGCGCAAACCCGTGTTCGGAATTTGCATAAATCAACTCTTGACTGACGGGCGGTGTAGCAGACAAAACGCCAAGCCAGCCGAAAGGATAGATACGTTCAAATTCTGTACGTTTTTCTAGTGGAATGGTCCGTCGGCTAACACCGTGAAACCCATCGCAGCCCACAACATATCTGCTGTCTATCCGATGCCGCACCCCGTCTTTGGAATACTCTACATACGGTGTATTCGTTTTTGCTCCGTTGATTATAACATCGTCGACATTGTGAATGATAGGGGTACCCCGCGCATCCAACGCATCATAAAGATCATGGGTTACTTCGGTCTGACCGTAAACCAAAACCCTTTTACCCGTCAGTTCATGGAAGTTGATCCGCACCATGAGATCGTTATCTGTCAGAAAGCAGCCGTCGTGAGGCAAGCCTTCCTTATCCATGCGCGCACCTACCCCCGCATGGCGCAGCGAGTTGACGGTCCCGTCCTCTAAAACGCCCGCGCGAACCCGTGCCAGCACCCGCGCCCGGCTTGTACGTTCAAGAACCACGGTATCGACGCCACCACGGTTCAACAGCTGCGAAAGCAACAAGCCTGACGGCCCACCGCCAATAATGACAACTTCAGTTTTCATTTGATACCTTGTCCTGCCTGCATAACTTACTAGCGTATCAATGGCATTTGTTGGAATGGACCAGTCATGCAATCTCTGGTACTATTCGTGCATGCGTAATGTGAATAACATCCCCGACTATGCGTTATTTGGAGAGACCGATGCGTTCCCTGACGTGCTACATTGCGAACATTTTGAAGACCGTGCCCCGAGCCATGGCTGGCAGATATCTCCCCACAGACATGCGCAGCTCGCTCAAATTTTTTATGTAAAAGAAGGCGAGGGCAAAGCATTCGTAGATAGCCAAATCTTCGACCTTTTCGATAATGTTGTTCTATATATACCACCTCAGACGGTTCATGAATTTCACCTTGCCCCGTTCATTCAGGGCATGGTGCAATCATTCCCATATTCCTTGTTACGCAATATCAGCCCGAACAGCGCAGAATTGCTTGATTCCTTGTCGCGGCCTATTGTGGCCAACGCCAATGAAGCCTTGGTCACACTGTTGACCCAGCTCGACGCCGCATTAAGAGAAAATGGACCTTTTCGGTCACAGATTTCGATAGGGCTAGGACATGCGGCTTTGGCCCGTATCGCCGCTTTGGGCGTCGCGAAACAGAACGGGGGTGCGACTTTGCCAGACCAACGATTGGCACGACTTGATCAGTTGATCGCCAAGCACATAGGCTTGCCACGAACGGCCAGAGAATATGCTGCCGACATGGGTTTGAGCACCGGACACCTTACCCGTCTATGCCGCGCGACCAAGGGTCTTTCTGCCGCCGCATATATAGAATCTGCGACCATGCAAGAGGCCTGCCGCCTGTTGGCTTTTACGTCCAATTCAATGGCAGAGGTAGGATATCGACTGGGGTTCTCGGACCCATCCTATTTCTCGAGGCGCTTTCGATCAGTGCAAGGCGTTACGCCCTCGCAGTACCGCAAGCAATTCATTAGCTAGGTACACTGACAAGGCCACCGATCTGGGGCAAACGGAACGGCTGCGTCTCAGCCAGACGACATCGGTAGTGCCTGTTTTCTAGCCGATATAGTGTCGATGAAATCCAAGACTTTTTATTCAAGGATGCTCCAAATTAAGTTTCCCCAACGGCCCGCTTCGTATTGAGGTTGGCGGTTCAATAGGTGTTGGCAAGACGACGTTTACCGCTAACTTTTGCAAAGTTACGCGGACCACTGATCAATCGGCGTCATCATCAACGACATTTACACCCAAGAAGATGCCGATGCGGTAATGCGCATGCAAGTCTTGCGGCGGGGCCGAATTATCGGCGTTGAAATTGGGTGCTGCCCCATACCGTAATCCGCAAGTGCCACTAGGATGCCTCGGTCAACCTTTCAGCAGCGGCGCACCTATCGGAACCGCATCCAAACCGCGATTGCATCTCGATCAAATCGGGAGCGACAAGCGTATCAACGAGGTACTGGATCCCATCAGTAAAATCGGTGACCTTCAAACGGTTCCCAAAAATTAACAATTTGCAATATTAGCGGCGGATTGTTGCCAGCTAAAAACGATGCGCTTTGTTTTCAGAATAAAATCGTCGATGCTCCGGCTTACTTTACCGGGACAGTAAAGCTTCAGATAACAGGCAACGGATAAAATAAATGAGCGTGAAACGCCAATGGACGACAAAAATCGGAACGCCCCTTCTATTTGCGGCATTGCTGTTGTCAGCAGCCTGCACACAGGCCCCCACTGAGATACAGACAATATCTTCGGCGGGGATCAACCCAGACCTTAAAGCCTTGGCGATACGCGAAGTTCGCAAGCTTCAATCCAACGGCCAACGGGTCTGGTGCGTTCCTTTTGCACGCAACGCCAGCGGCGTGAACATTCGCGGAAATGCGAACACCTGGTGGGGCAAGGCAGAAGGATCATATGCCAGAGGCAAGAAACCTGTCTCAGGTGCGGTGATGGCGTTTACGGCAACCAGCTCGAACCCGATGGGTCATATCGCCGTCGTGTCAGAAGTTGTCTCCCCCCGAGAGATTCGTGTGGATCACGCAAATTGGAAGCGCGATAAAATTTCTTTAAAAATGAGCGTGATAGATGTCTCTGATGCCAACAACTGGTCGAAAGTGCGATTAGAAAGTCAGGAAGATTCCTATGGTCGCGTTTACCCTGTCACTGGCTTTATTTACCCAGATCCTGCGGACAACTGGCAGGATAAAACACTGAATGCCCCGGTATTTGCCTTTGCGGCGGCTCCACAACCGGTAAACTGATACGGTCATCTACCTGCCGCCTTTTTAGTCGGCGGGTAAGATACTTGCATTTGCAAATTTCACGGTACTGGCGTTGGATGGTAAAAACACAACTTCAGGGATACCCCGATGACCCAACCGCAAAACAAATCTTGGCAGATCTCCAAACCCGCGCTCCATAGTCGTCACGGGATCGTTGCATCGCAAAGCCGTGTGGCCGCCCAGGTTGGGGCCGACATTATGGCTCAGGGTGGCAATGCTGTGGATGCAGCGATTGCCACGTCCTTTGCCTTGGGTGCCGCTGAACCATGGATGAGCGGAATGGGCGGCGGCGGCTTTATGATTGTGCGTATGGCAGGCGAGAAAACTGCCAAGGTGATCGAATTCGGAATGAAATCGCCCATCGGCCTAGACACTGACGACTATCCTATCGTCGGGGGCAAGGCGGGTGACCTGTTTCCTTGGCCTTCGGTGCTGGAAGACCGCAATGTGATGGGGGCAAAAGCAGTCGCCATCCCCGGTCAGGTCGCGGGAATGGGGCTGGCGCATCAGACGTTTGCTACGATGGATTGGGCCGATCTGATCACCCCGGCCATAGGCTTGGCGCAATCCGGCCTGCCTGTCGACTGGTACGCGCAATTGATTATTGGCGGGTCCGCCAAAGACCTTGCACCTTTTCCTGCATCGGCAGACACATTCCTAGATGAAGGTGGTTTCCCCAAAGCGTCCGGATGGACCGCGTTGGGCGAAACCACCTGCAATCTCGACCGGCTGGCGGCCTCGCTCAGCGTCGTTGCCCAAGGTGGGCCGCGTGCCTTTTACGAAGGCCCGCTTGCGCAGTCGATCATCGACGACCTAACTGCGGCTGGCGGTCGGCACAGTCTTGAGGACCTTGCCCGGTATAAAGCCACCATCGTCGATGCAATGCATTATCCATACAGAGACCATGAAATCATTTCGACCCCTACGCTTACTGCTGGTCCCACAATGCGCCGCGCTCTCGAGCTTATGTCAGCTTGGCGTCCGCGTGGTGAGTTTCCCGACGGCGAGACATACGTGACCTATGATCGGGCGATCCGGCAGGCCAACCAAGAACGCTATGCAACGATGGGGGATACCGAACACGAGCCTGATCCGTCGTGCACCACCCATTTCAGTGTCGTGGACGCACAGGGTAACATGGTTGCGGTCACCCAAACGCTTTTGTCGATATTCGGCTCGAGATTTATGCTGCCTGGGTCGGGAATCTTGATGAACAACGGCATAATGTGGTTCGATCCAGAACCTGGCAAACCCAACTCGCTGGCACCAAATAAACGGTGTTTGGCCAATATGTGCCCCACCATCTTGGCCCGATCAGACGGTTCGCAGTTCGCCATCGGCGCGTCTGGGGGGCGCAAAATCATGCCAGCCGTGGTCGAATTGACGTCGTTGCTGCTTGATTTTGGTATGGATCTTGAGACGGCTTTTCACTGTCCTCGTACTGACATGAGCATGGACGATGTAACAATCGTTGACGACGCCATGGCACCTGAAGTGATCCTAACGTTGAAGAACAGTCTTGCAAACGTAGTCACGGCGCCGCGCACGATTTTCCCCTACCATTTCGCATGTCCGTCGGGGGTGGGTCGGAAGGACGGGGAAAACGTTGGAGCAACCGAAATTATGTCGGCGTGGGGTGACGCGGTCGGCGCTGACGTTTAGCAATCTCTGGTTACGGCAGACGCATTTTTGGTACTGAGCCGCGCTTAGCAATGCTTGTGCAGCAGACCTAGGTTGTGTTCCGTCAGGCGCTCCAGCAGATCATTAAGCTGTCGCAACTCTTCACCCGACAACGGCGCAAGCTCGGTCTCGCTGCGCCGCACGACTTCTTTTAATAGCCGATCATGCACCATGTGGCCCTTGCCTGTCACATGGATCATCGTTGCCCGCGCATCTTCCGGATCGGATGTTCGTTTTATCAGCTTTTTCGCCACAAGGCTTTTGATCAGACGGCTTAGCTGGCTTTTGTCCATGGCAAGCATATCCGCAATATCACCTGCCCTGACAAATTGATGGGCGTGGGTTACGGCAAGCAGCCACCATTCGTTCAAGCTAAGGTCAAACTTACGGTCCGTCCAATGCTGACCGGCCCGATTCTGCACGGCAACAAGCCGCGCCATTCGGAAGGTCACCACATCCATAATCGACGCGACTTCGTGGCATATCGAGGTTGGAATGGTTCTGTCATCAGCGACTTTGGCCATGCTCCCCCCTATTTTTGCTCACCCAAAGCTTGGTTACTGTACCACATTTGCAGAATGGCTTCCAGATAAGCCCTATATGACAAAGTCATGTACATCTTGGACACAAATGATTAGGGACGGGCGCAACCCTTGGCTTAGCGACACGCTTTTGCCTCTACGCGCGTATTTGAAGCGCGGTATTTTCTCAGACAGGACAATCCTTTGATCCAGACCATCGCCGACGCTCTTGCCAAACAAGGCTACGAATCGCTTACCCCCGTGCAGGAAGCCGTAACGGACCCAGCACTGACTGACGCCGACCTTTTGGTATCGGCACAAACCGGATCAGGCAAAACAGTTGCATTTGGTTTGGCCATCGCACCGACCCTGCTGGGTGACCGCGAGAAGTTCGGACACGCAGGTGCCCCGCTTGCGCTGATCATCGCACCAACGCGTGAGTTGGCAATGCAGGTCAGTCGCGAATTGACTTGGTTGTATAGTGAGGCAGGTGCTGTCGTCACTACCTGTGTGGGTGGGATGGATACCCGTACAGAACGACGCGCCCTTGACCGAGGTGCACATATCGTTGTC